>RCUT01001211.1_pt1 | contig 12614 bp, 9 predicted proteins | sample 2166171 | NCBI WGS metagenome assembly RCUT01 (sample SAMN09932757, study PRJNA488358) | compost metagenome | isolation source: compost soil in 4-hydroxybenzoic | place: Germany: Experimental Botanical Garden
GGGAGCGGCGGCGGGACTTTCCCCGGATTTCATCCGGGCTACTGACTGCCGCTTGTAGAAGAGGCCCGGGGGAGAGAGGGGATCAGGTCAGCCAAAAGGTGGGCATCAGGCGTAGGGTGGACATCGCTTTTCATGTCCACCAGCGAGGCCACGCCCGGCGACGATGGTGGATAGATAAAGCGCTCTACGGCCTGCAAAAAGGCAGCCCGGCATTTGTAGGGTGGACCACGCTTCACCGGTCCACCATGCGAGGCTCGGCTGGACACCGATGGTGGATGAAAAGAGCGTCATCCACCCTACGGCAGGACTGCGTCCTGCATTCGCGAACGAATTCGCTCCCACAGGATTCGATTTCGCCCTTATTCGATCAGGCCGTGCTTGCGCGCCCAGGACACCGCGTCATAGCGGCTGGATACGCCCAGCTTCACGTAGATGTTCTTCAGGTTCCATTTCACCGTTTCCAGCGAAATGTTCAGCGTCAGGGCCACGCGCTTGTTCGACATGGCCTGGCTGATCAGCTCCAGGATCGCCAGCTCGCGCGGCGTCAGCATCGACGGTGGGCCGTTCGTCGAGGTCTCGCTGGCGCGCCCCGCGCTGCACGTTCCGAAGCGCTCCAGCAGTTGTTCCAGGTAGGTGGCCACGCCATCGGCCAGCGGCTTGTTCGCCAGCGTTGCGAGCAACTTGCGCAGCACCTCGCCTTCATCGAGAAAGGTGCGCATCAGCCCCAGCTGGCAACCCCGGGTCAGGGCCTCGAGCAGGTGCCTGGCCGCCTGCTCCGGTTGCAGCAGGTCGGAGTGGGCGACGGCCATCAGCAACTGGCCGGTGACCAGCAGTTGGCCACGGCGGAAGCCGCTGGCGTACTCGTGCAGTGTCTCCAGGTCTTCCAGGGCCTTGTCCGGATAATTGGTGGCCAGCAGCAGGCGTGCCCGCGCCAGGGCCGCCAGCGCTGGAATTTCCGCCTGGAAGCCCAGTGCGTCACGGTGCTGCAGGGCCAGCTCGTCCAATCTGGCGACCCGGTCGGCGGCGCGCGCGCGGTCGTTCTCCCCCAGGGCGATGCGCGCCTGCTCGGCGAGGCAATGCACCAGGGCGCGATCCTGGCCGATATTGCGGAAGTGGCGCTCCTGGCGATCCAGGAATGCCATGGCCACCGCGGCGGAATCCTGCAACAGGTCAAGGCGCGCGCGGCAGATGGTGGCGCGCAGCATGGTGTCGGGCATGGCCCACTGCAGCAGGCCACTGCGATTGGCGAGGATTTCCCGCGCCTCGTCTATCCGATCCAGTTCGCGGTACACCTCCGCCAGGGTCGCGGCACCCAGGTAGGCGCTCGCTGCCCGGTGACCGTGAACCGCCACGGCGCGGGCCAGCTGCGCCGAGCCAATCCTTTCGGCCTCGCGGATCCGGCCTTCCTGCAGATAGCAGGTGGTTCTCGCCCCTTCGGCCACCAGGGCCATTTCCGCATCCCGTTCGGCCTCGGGAATGGGGTTGTCATCGAGGCAGCGCAGCGCGTCCTCATGCCTGCCCGCCGCCGAATAGGCGATGGCCAGCAGCGCCGGGGCGCCATAGCGGGTCACCGTGTAGTCGTCCGGCAAGGCGTGGAAGCCCTCCAGCAGGCCGATGATCGGCTCGCTGCGGTCGCGCTGGACCTCGATCGCCGCCTGCACCAGCGGCAGGCGGTACGCCTCGTCGGCCTGCTGCGCCGCGCCACTGCGCTTGAACTGTTCCAGCCAGGCCTCGGCCTTGGCCGGGCGGGCGGTCAGCGCGTAGGCCAGGCAGCCAAGGAAGAACAGGCGCGGCCGGGAGAACAGGATGTCCTGCGGCAACTGGTCCAGCAGGCGCAGCAGCGGGCTCAACTGGTCGAGGCTCCAGGTGGCCGGCGCCGCCCGCTCGACCAGTTGGGCGGCGAAGTCCAGGTCACCGGCCAGTGTCGCGTGGCGGACCGCTTCGGCCAGCAGCTTGCGCTCGGCGAACCATTGAGCGGCCCGGCGGTGCAGCCGGTCCTGCGTCTCGCGGTCACGGCGGGCGAACCAGGTGGCGAGGAAGTCGCCGAACAAGGCGTGGAAGCGATACCAGGGCTGGCGGTCGTCGGCCTCGACGCGAAAGATCAGCAGATTCTCTTCGTCCAGCCGCCTGAGCATGGCCTGTGCCGACGCGCTGCCGGTCACCGCCTCCGCCAGCGACGCATTGAAACGCCGCAGGATGCTCACGTCCTGCATGAACGAGGCGAGCTCGGGGGGCAGGTGCGCCATCACATTCTCGGCGAGGTAGCTCTGCAGGTCGTCGGAGCGCCAGCCCATTTCCCGCAGGGTGCCGCGCGTGGAAGGATCGCTGCGCAGGAGGATGACGACCAGCTGCAGGGTGGCCGGCCAGCCACTGGTGAGCTCGTGGATCTGATGCAGCTCCTCCGGGCTGAGCTTCATCGCCGCCAGGCTCTGCTCGAGGAAGGCGCGGGTTTCCGTCAGGTCGAAAGGCAATGCGGCGCAGTCCAGTTCCACCAGTTGGTCACTGAGGCGCAGCCGGCTGAAGCTGAGCGGCGGACCGACGCGGGAGGAAATCACGAAATGCAGGTTGTCGGGGCTATGGTCCAGCAGCTTCTGCACGAGCTGGTGGGAGCGTGGGTCCACCACATGCTGGTAGTCGTCGATGACCAGGAACAGTTCCTTGTTGATGCCGGCGGCGCCCTCGACTATGGCCGCCACCACCTCATCGATGAATTCCGCCCGCGCGCCCTCCGGGGGGATGCCGCTGTCCAGCGGAATGCCCAGGCGCTGCAGCGCGCCGCGCAGGTAGGCGAAGAAGATGGCGAGGTGCTTGTCGTCGGCACTCAGCGACAGCCAGGCCACATCCGCCCCGGAGCGCATCATTTCCTGCCGCCACTGGGCCAGCAGCGTGGTCTTGCCGAAACCCGGGCTGCCGGTAACCAGGCCGACCCGGCAGTGCGCCATGCGCTGCAGGTCCTCCAGCAGGCGCTGGCGCAGGATGGTCTGGGTGCCGATGCGCGGCGGCGCGAATTTCGTCGATACGAGCAGTTTGTCGGTATGCATGTCCTGACCGGTCTCCGATTCACAGGTCGCCCGCCGAACGCAGCGCTGCAGCGGCTGCGCGGGTCGGAGTCAGGGTGGCGTGGTCACCACCTGGCGATTGCCGGAGTTTTACCCGAAGAATAGCCAAAGGTCAGCACGCGCCATTGCCAGGCACGCACTTCAGGCAGCCCGGCAATCCGCCCCGGACACAGATGGTGGCGGGGAAACGCCATGGGCCACCCCCTCCAACCGAGGGGGAGGCCGAGGGCGCGAGTCAGAGGGTACGTGCCACCAGCTCGCGCATGATGTCGTTGGCGCCGCCGTAGATGCGGTTGACCCGGCTGTCCAGGTAGTGCCGGGCGACCGGGTATTCCAGCATGTAGCCGTTGCCGCCATGCAGCTGCACGCACTGGTCGACCACCTTCGAGTACAGCTCGGAGCACCAGAGCTTGGCCGCGGCGGCCGCTTCCGGGCTCAGGCCATGGTCGAGGATGAGCTCCATGCAGCGGTCGACGTAGGTCTGCCCCAGGGTGATCTCGGTCTTGAGGTCCGCCAGTTTGAAGCGCGAGTTCTGGAACTCGATGATCGGCTTGCCGAAGGCCTTGCGCTCGCGGGTATAGGCGATGGTCTGCTCGAGCACCGCCTGGCTGGCCGCAATGCCGACGACGCCGATGCTCAGACGCTCCCAGGGGAGTTCCTTCATCAGTTGGTAGAAACCCTGGCCGGGCTCGCCGCCGAGGACGGCGGCCCTGGGTACGCGGACGTCCTCGAAGAACAGCATGGTGGTGTCCTGGGCGTGCAGGCCGACCTTGCGCAGCGGCTTGGACTTGGTGAGGCCGGCGCGATCCGCCTCCACCAGGATCAGCGAGATGTCGCGGGAGCCCTTGCCGCTGTTCCCGGTCTTGGCGACCACGACGATGATGTCGCTGTTGGTGCCGTTGGAGATGAAGGTCTTGGCGCCGTTGATGACGTATTCGTCGCCCTCCAGCACCGCGCGGGTCTTGACCGCCTGCAGGTCGGAGCCGGTGTCCGGTTCGGTCATGGCCACGGCGGCGATGGCTTCGCCGCTGGCCATCTTCGGCAGCCACTCCAGCTTCTGTGCCTCGGTGCCGAAGTTGATCAGGTAGCCGGCGCAGATGTCGTGCACGTTGAAACCGCTCAGGCCCGAGACCCCTGCCCGGGCCACCTCCTCGACCGCGATCATCGAGAAGCGCCGGTCCAGGCCGAGTCCGCCATAGGCCTCCGGGGTGGTGGCATTGAGCATGCCCAGCTCGCCGGCGCGCCTCCAGATCTCGCGCGGTACGAGGTGGTCCTCCTCCCACTGTTCGTGGAACGGCGTGCATTCCTCGGCCAGGAAGCGGCGGACGGTGTTGCGGAACTCTTCATGTTCATGGTCGAAGAGGGTGCGCGGAATCATGGATATACCCCTGGATGCGGTTGGCTTTGGCGGCGCCGATCGGGTCCGGCGCCCTTCGCGCCACCTTAGGTCGGCCGGCGCCCTCCCCGCCCCCTCGAAGCGGGTAGGCGATGGCGGATGACCGTCGCATCCGGGTCGTCGTCCGCTCCCACTCCATAAGGGTGGGGGCGCTTGCGCCGGCATTTCGCTCTACTGGCAAAGCCCACTCCCCTGGCCGCTCGCCGGCCAACCTGGACAAGAGAACGAGATGACCGATTCGCTACTCAACGAACGCGAGCTGAGCTTCCAGCTCTATGAACTGCTCGACACCGAGGCCCTGCTCCAGCGTCCGCGCTACGCCGAGCATGACCGCGCCGTGTTCGACGCCACCCTGGAAACCGCACGCGGCATCGCCGCCGAGTACTTCGCCCCGCACAACCAGAAGGGCGATGCCAATGAACCGACCTTCGACGGCGAGAAAGTCAGCCTGATCCCGGAAACCAGGGCCGCCTGGGACGCGTTCGCCCAGGCCGGCTTCCTCGCCGCCCACCACGATGCCGACGACGGCGGCCTGCAACTGCCGGAAGTCATCCTGCGGGCCAGCATGGCCTACTTCAATGCCGCGAACATCGCCACGGTGGCGTACTCCTTCCTGACCATCGGCGCCGCCAACCTGGTCAAGAGCTTCGCCGGCGACGCGCTGCGCCTGCGCTTCCTGCCGCCCATGCTCGATGGCCGCTTCAGCGGCACCATGGCCCTCACCGAGCCCGGCCAGGGCTCCGCCCTTGGCGACCTGCGCACCAGCGCACGTCCGGCCGGCGATGGCAGCTACCGCCTGTTCGGCCAGAAGATGTTCATCTCCGGCGGCGACCACGATCTGACCGAGAACATCGTGCACATGGTCCTGGCGCGTATCGAGGGGGCGCCGGCCGGCACCCGTGGCATCTCGCTGTTCCTGGTGCCCAAGTTCCTGGTCGATGCCGACGGTCGCCCGGGCGCGCGCAACGACGTGGCCCTGGCCGGCCTGCTGCACAAGCTGGGCTATCGCAACACCACCTCCACCGTACTGAATTTCGGCGAGAAGGACGGCGCGGTGGGCTATCTGGTGGGCGAGGCCAACAAGGGCCTGTCCTACATGTTCCAGATGATGAACGAGGCGCGCATAGGCGTGGCCCTCGGCGCTTCGGCGCTGGCCTACCAGAGCTTCATCCACGCCCTGGACTACGCCCGTGAGCGGCCCCAGGGCCGCCTGCCGGGCGCCAAGGACCCGCTGGCGCCGCAGGTACGCATCGTCGAGCACGCCGACGTGCGCCGCATGCTGCTGCAGCAGAAGGTCTATGCCGAGGGCAGCCTGGCCCTCTGCCTGTACGCCAGCAGCCTGTACGAGGACGCCCACAGCAGCGAATCCGCCGAAGCGCGGCGCGACGCCTGGGAACTGCTCGACCTGCTGATTCCCATGGTCAAGTCCTACCCCTCGAAATACGGCGTGATCGCCTCGGACATCGGCGTGCAGATCCTCGGCGGCTCGGGCTATATCCGCGAATACCCGCTGGAGCAGTACTACCGCGACAACCGCCTGAACCCCATCCATGAAGGCACCGAGGGCATCCACGGCCTCGACCTGCTGGGCCGCAAGCTGCAGCAGAACGGTGGCGCGGGCTATCGGCAGTTCCTCGATCAGGTGCGCCGGTCCCTGGCCGAGGCCGGGCGCGACGACCGCTGCGCCGCCCTCGGCTACCTCCTGGCCGGCGCCCTGGACCGGCTCCAGGAAGCCACCGAAAGCCTGCTGGACCAGGTCGCCGCCGATGCCAACCTCGGCCTGTCCAACGCCACCGCCTACCTCGACCTGTTCGGTCGCGTGCTGGTGGGCTGGCTCTGGCTGCGCATGGCCCTGGTGGCCAGTCGCGCCCTCGACGCCGGCGCGGCCGACAGCGAAGCGGACTTCTACCACGGCAAGCTGCAGGCGGCCCGCTACTTCATGGACTGGGAGCTGGCCTCCATCGACGCGCAGGCACGCCTGCTCGTCGCCGCCAACCGCACGAGCTTCGACATGCAGGACCGCTGGTTCTGATCGTTGCCCCCAACATCCAACCCCTACAAGGAGCCCCCATGAACTCCCTGGTCACCTATCAGGTTGAAGACAACCTGGCCCTGATCGGCCTCGCCCGTCCTCCGGTCAACGCCCTCGGCCAGCCCCTGCGCGCGGCCATACTCGACGCCTGCGAGCGGGCCGCAGCAGACGCCTCGGTGCGCGCCATCGTCCTCTTCGGCGCCAACGGCCTGTTCAGTGCCGGCGCCGATATCGGCGAGTTCGGCAGCGACGCCTCCTTTGCCGCGCCTGACCTGACCGGCCTGCTGCTGCGCCTGACCCGACTCGACAAGCCCCTGGTCGCGGCCATCGGCAAGCTCGCCCTGGGCGGCGGCCTGGAGCTGGCGCTGGCCTGCGGCTACCGCATCGGCGAACCCGGCACCCGCGTCGGCCTGCCGGAAATCAACCTCGGGCTGCTCCCCGGCGCCGGCGGCACCCAGCGCCTGCCCCGGCTGATCGGCGCCAAGGCGGCACTCGACATGACGCTGTCCGGCACCCAGGTCGGCGCCGACAGCGCACTCGCGCTGGGCATTCTCGACAGGCTTTCGGCAAGCCCCGAGACGCTGCTTGGCGAGGCCCGTGCCTACGCCCGCGAGCTGATTGCCAGCCAGGCCCCCGCGCGCCCCGCTGAGCCCTTCCCGGAGCCGGCCAAGGGCCTGCCGGATGACTTCCTCGCCCGTTTCCGCGAAGAGAACGAGCCCCGCTGGAAGAGCCGCCTGGCACCGCGCCTGCTGCTCTCGGCGGTGGAAGCCGCCTGCCTGCTGCCGCTGGAAGAAGGCCTTGCCCGCGAAGTGGCGCTGTTCAAGCAGGCCGAAGCCTCCAGCCAGTCCGCGGCGCTGCGCCATGTGTTCTTCGCCGAGCGCGACGCCGGCAAGGTGCCCGGCATCGACACCAGCACCCAGCTCCGCCCGATCGGCAAGGTCGCGGTGATCGGCGCCGGCACCATGGGCGGCGGCATCGCCATGAACTTCGCCAATGCGGGCATCCCGGTGACCCTGCTGGAGCGCCAGGGCGAGGCGCTGGACCGCGGCCTGGCGCAGATCCGCAACAACTACGGCATCAGCGTCAAGCGCGGCAAGCTCTCCGAGGCCCAGCTGGAGCAGCGCATGGCCCTGCTCGGCGGTACCCTGGACTACGCCGACCTGGCCGACGCCGACCTGGTGATCGAGGCGGTGTTCGAGAGGATGGAGATCAAGCAGGAGGTGTTCCGCACCCTGGACCGGGTGTGCAAGCCCGGCGCCATCCTCGCCACCAACACCTCGTCGCTGGACGTCGACCGGATCGCCGCCGTGACTTCCCGCCCGCAGGACGTGATCGGCCTGCACTTCTTCAGCCCGGCCAACGTCATGCGCCTGCTGGAAGTGGTGAACGCGCGGGAAACCGCGCCGGACGTACTGGCCACCACGCTGAAGATGGGCCGCACCATCGGCAAGATGCCGGTGGTGTCCGGCGTCTGCTTCGGCTTCATCGGCAACCGCATGCTCGAACCCTACGCCCGCGAAGCCCACCGCCTGGTGCTGGAAGGCGCGACGCCGGCCCAGGTGGACGGCGTGCTCACCGATCTGGACCTGAACATGGGCGTGTTCAGCATGCTCGACCTGGCCGGTGTCGACGTGAACTTCCTGGTGCGCGACTCCAACCGCGCCGCCTTCGCCCATGACGACAGCTACTGCCGCCTCGGCGACGAGCTCTACGCCCTGGGCCGCTACGGCCAGAAGACCGGCCGCGGCTTCTACGCCTACGAAGGCCGCAATCGCCAGGACGACTACGAGGTGGTCGCCCTGGCCGAGCGCCTGGCCGGCGAGCTGCACGTCCCCCGCCGGCCCATCGGCGAGCAGGAAATCCATGACCGTTGCCTGTTCATGCTGATCAACGAAGGCATCCAGTTGCTGGACGAAGGCATCGCCCTGCGCGCCGGCGACATCGACCTGGTGTGGATCAACGGCTACGGCTTCCCGGCCCACCTGGGCGGCCCGATGCACTATGCCGAGCAGCTCGGCCTGGACAAGGTGCTGACCGGCATCCAGCACTACCGCCAGGCCCTCGGCGAATACGGCGAGATGTGGTTCACCCCGGCGCCGCTGCTGGAGCGCCTGGTGGCCGCCGGCAAGACCCGCATCGAACGAATCTGAATCCACGGCGCCGGGGGCAACCCCGGCCCCACCGATCTTCAAGGAACCCTCACATGAAAGAAGCCGTCATCCTCTCCACCGCACGCACGCCCATCGGCAAGGCGTTTCGCGGTGCCTTCAATGCCACCACTGCCCCGACCATGGCCTCCTTCGCCATTCGCGCCGCCGTGGAACGCGCCGGTGTCGAGGCCGCGGAAATCGAGGACCTGGTCATGGGCACCGGGATGCCTGCGGGCACCGCCGGCTGGAACCTCGGCCGCATGAGCGTGCTGGCCGCCGGCCTGCCGATCTCGGTCAGTGGCCAGACCCTCGACCGCCAGTGCGCCTCCGGCCTGATGGCCATCGCCACCGCCGCCAAGCAGATCATGGTCGACGGCATGCAGGTCACCATCGGCGCCGGCCAGGAGCACATCAGCCTGGTGCAGAACCGCCATATGGAATGGGTCGGCAGCCAGCACGACGAGCAAGTGCTGCGCCACGTGCCCCACGCCTACATGCCGATGCTGCAGACCGCCGAGCGGGTGGCCGAGCGCTACGGCATCAGCCGCGAGGCCCAGGACGCCTATTCGCTGCAGTCCCAGCAGCGCACGGCAGCGGCCCAGCGTGCCGGCCTGTTCGAAGGCGAGATCGTCCCGGTGACGGTCACCCGGCAGGTGGTCGACAAGGCCAACGGTGCCATCAGTTTCGAAGAGGTCAGCCTCGCCCGCGACGAAGGCAACCGCCCGCAAACCACGCTGGAAGACCTCAGCGGCCTGAAGCCGGTGATCGAGGGCGGCTGCATCACCGCCGGCAACGCCAGCCAGCTCTCCGACGGCGCCAGCGCCTGCGTGCTGATGGACGCGCGCCTGGCCGAGCAGCGCAACCTGGAGCCCCTGGGCCTGTACCGTGGCATCGCCGTCGCCGGCCTCGCGCCGGACGAAATGGGCATCGGCCCGGTGCTCGCCGTGCCCAGGCTGCTCAAGCAGCACGGCCTGAAGGTCGAGGACATCGGCCTGTGGGAGCTCAACGAGGCCTTCGCCTGCCAGGCCCTCTATTGCCGCGACACGCTGGGCATCGACAACGACCGCTACAACGTCAATGGCGGCGCCATCGCCATCGGCCACCCCTATGGCATGAGCGGCGCGCGGATGGTCGGCCACGCCCTGCTGGAGGGCAAGCGCCGTGGCGTGAAGTACGTCGTGGTAACCATGTGCGTGGGCGGCGGCATGGGCGCCGCCGGCCTGTTCGAGGTGTTCTGATGAGCGTATTCGCCCCCTTCTCCCTGGCCAGCCGCACCGTGCTGGTCACCGGCGCCTCCAGTGGCATTGGCGCCCATCTTGCCCGCGTCGCCGGCCAGGCCGGTGCGCGGGTGGTCCTGGCCGCGCGCCGCGTCGAGCGCCTGCAACAGTTGGCCGAGGCCATCCGCCGTGACGGCGGCGAGGCCCTGCCGGTGGCGATGGACGTCACCGACCGTGCCAGCGTCGAAGCGGCCTTCGATGCCGCCGAGGCGGCCTTCGGGCCGGTGGACGTGGTGCTCAACAACGCCGGCATCGGCAATGGCCAGCGCGTGCTGGAAGTCAGCGAGGAAGACTGGCGCGCCATGCTCTCGACCAACCTCGACGGCGTCTGGCGCGTGGCCCAGTGCGCCGCCCAGCGCCTGGCGCGAGCCGAACGCCCGGGGAGCATCGTCAACATCGCCTCCATGCTCGGCCTGCGCGTGGGCACCGGCCACAGCCACTACTGCGCGGCGAAGGCCGGCGTGGTCCAGTTGACCAAATCCCTCGCGCTGGAACTGGCGCGCTATGGGATACGGGTCAACGCCATCGCCCCGGGCTACTTCAAGACCGAGATGACCGACGGCTTCTTCGACAGCGAAAAGGGCCAGGCCTACATCCGCGAGGCGGTGCCCATGCGCCGCCTCGGCCGGCTGCAGGAGCTGGATGGACCCTTCCTGCTGCTGGCCAGCGAAGCCGGCGCCTATATGTCCGGCGCGGTGCTGGCGGTGGATGGCGGGCAGTTGGTGGGGAGTCTGTAAGCCGGCAAGGAAAACCCGCTCTCCGGAGCGGGTTTTCTCTACTGCACTGGCCCCACCGTAGGGTGCGCCATGCGCACCGATAGCGGGATCAGCCCCTGTGCCTTGTTCGACCCTTGGTGCGCACGGCGCACCCTACCAACGGGCGATGTGCTCAGCTGTCCAGCCGATGCAGTTCCGCGTGCTGGTCGAATGCCTGGTAGCGGGACTGCCGGTCGCGCAGGACCTTGATCATCGCCACCTCGGGGTCGCGCGCCAGCAACAGCCGGCCGCCGCTGGCGACCAGGTGGTCCAGCAGGCGCTCCTTCTCGTCCACCAGGGACTCGGGGTTGCGATCGAACGCGGTGGTCAGGTCCAGGCGCAGCCACTGGGTGGCCGGAACGAGGTCGCCGGCGAACACGATGGGGCCGCCGGGCATGTCGATTTCCGGCAGCAGTTGCCCGGGGGTGTAGCCGTCGCTGACATGGAAGCGCCAGTCCTGGCCCAGCAGTTCGCTGCCGCCCTCCTCCAGCAACAGCAGGCGGTCGCTGTGCTCCAGTTGCCGGATGATCTGCGGGATGAACAGCGCCCGGTCGCGCGGATGGGGATGACGGGCCCGCAACCAGTGGCGCCGCCCGGTCAGGTAGCGCGCGGCCGGGAACAGCAGGCGCGGCGTGTCGCCATCCCTGACCGCGTCCTGGACGTCCCGTGGCAGCACGGCATGCAGATGGGTCAGCAGCACGGCATGGATATCGCCCTCGTCCAGGCCCTGCTGCGCCAGGCTGTCCAGCAGCCCGAAGGCCGGTCGCTGGCAGCGGCAGGATCGCGGAGGCGGCGCCAGCAAGGCATCGGTCCCGGCGAGGATCAGGATGTTCATGCGGCCCTGCTGGACCAGGAGTCCGCGCGTCGCCAGCTCCACCTGGTTGTCGTGGTCCGGGCAGAACCAGTCGCTCCAGGCGCGACGGGGCGTGCTGCCGAACAGGGCGCCACCATCGAGCTTTCGACTTCTTCCTGCCAACGTGGAAATACTGCGGTTCACGACAATCACCTCTCTGAACGTACATCCGCCACCCGTGATGCGGCGGTGCCCAATGGGCATCGACAGCCTATTCGGTGCGCAGGCGCCTTTTCCCCACCCTCATGGGGTGGGAATGGGAGGGTCGAAGGGAGGTATTCGAAACGGTGGAGCCATGGCCTCAGCCCAACACTGGAGCCGTAGGATGGGTGGAGCTTGCGATACCCATCGACCATCGCTGATGGGTATCGCTGCGCTCCACCACATGCAGCTGCGTACAGCCCATGCTCTTGCTCTCCCCTCCCCGCCCCCCTATCCTGCGCCGGCCACGGTCAATCCCGTGGCCGGGATTGACAGCCCGATTTACAGGCGCGATTGCGCCGCAAGGTGCATGCGAAAAACGGCGGACGTTTTTTGCAGGCTCTTGCTCGCATGCAGCTTTTAGCTGCACTGCTCTATGGCAGATCGCGTGGGGAGACCCTCGGGTCTGCCGGGTCCTGTAACCGGTCTGTCAACCCTGCGCGGTCTGCCACCCTTCGATTGACAGCGCACGGTGGCAGCCCTGAATTCACTTACAGGAGCTTCGCCATGCAAGACGCATATCGGCCCATCGTTTTCCAACGCCAATCCCATCAACTGCGCGCGGTGATGATCGACAACCAGCCCTGGTTCGTCGCCCATGACTTCGCGCGTCTGATCGGCGCCCATCGCCCCTGGCTACTGCCCAAGCGCATGGACCCGCACCAGAAGCGCGTCGGGGTGGTGAAGTGGCAGGGCGAATTGTGGATCGCCCGGCGGGACCTGCCGGTCTTCATGGCGGCCCATGATGACCCTGCGCTCAGCGATGAGCCGAGCTGGAAACGGATGCCGTTCGGGGATCTGTAGGGGCGAATTCATTCGCCAGGCCGGCCGAAGGGATGTCAGTGGGTATCTCGGAGCAAGCTGGAAAATCGTAGCCCGGATTTCATCCGG
>RCUT01001213.1_pt1 | contig 12601 bp, 7 predicted proteins | sample 2166171 | NCBI WGS metagenome assembly RCUT01 (sample SAMN09932757, study PRJNA488358) | compost metagenome | isolation source: compost soil in 4-hydroxybenzoic | place: Germany: Experimental Botanical Garden
CTCGGGCGAAAAGTTCTTAGCTGTCGAGGAACGAACGCAGCTTACGCGAACGGCTCGGATGCTTGAGCTTGCGCAGCGCCTTCGCTTCGATCTGACGAATACGTTCGCGCGTTACCGAGAACTGCTGGCCGACTTCTTCAAGTGTGTGGTCAGTGTTCATGCCGATACCGAAACGCATGCGCAGAACGCGTTCTTCACGCGGGGTCAACGATGCCAGAACGCGGGTCGTCGTATCGCGAAGGTTAGCCTGAATGGCTGCATCGATTGGCAGTAGCGCATTCTTGTCTTCGATGAAATCACCAAGATGTGAATCTTCTTCATCACCCACTGGCGTTTCAAGTGAGATTGGCTCCTTGGCAATTTTCAGAACCTTGCGAACTTTTTCAAGCGGCATGGCCAGCTTTTCAGCCAGTTCTTCCGGCGTTGGTTCGCGACCGATTTCATGCAGCATCTGGCGCGATGTACGAACGATCTTGTTGATCGTTTCGATCATGTGCACCGGAATACGGATGGTACGCGCCTGATCGGCAATCGAACGGGTGATTGCCTGACGAATCCACCATGTCGCATAGGTCGAGAACTTGTAACCACGACGATACTCGAACTTATCGACCGCCTTCATCAGACCGATGTTGCCTTCCTGAATAAGATCGAGGAACTGAAGGCCACGGTTGGTGTACTTCTTGGCAATCGAGATGACGAGACGAAGGTTGGCTTCCACCATTTCCTTCTTGGCGATGGTCGCTTCGCGTTCACCCTTCTGAACCTGATTGACGATGCGGCGGAATTCACCGATCGAAATCGCGGTTTCAGTAGCAAGCATCTGAATTTCCGAACGCAGACGATCAATCGCACGTTCTTCCTTGACTGCGAATTCCTTCCAGCCACGAGCCGACAGAGTGCTGACGCGGTCAACCCATTTCGGGTCCAGTTCGTGACCCTGATATTCCTTCAGGAATTCTTCACGACGGACGCCGAAGGATTCGGCCAGACGCAACAGCTTGCCTTCGTTCTGAACGAGGCGCTTGTTGATGTCGTAAAGCTGCTCAACCAGCTGCTCGATACGGTTCTGATTAAGCGACAGCGACTTCACAGCCTTGATCAGCTGATCTTTCAGTTCCTTATAGCGGCGCTCCTGGCTGGAAGACAGATCAGCAGCAGCAGCCAGACGGCTTTCAACCTGCTGGTCCTGCAGCTTGCGCAGCTTTCGGTAAGTATCAGCAATCAGATCGAGCGTTTCCATAACCTGTGGACGCAATTCGGCTTCCATAGCCGCCAGCGACAGGTTGGCTTCGTCCTCGTCTTCTTCTTCCTCTTCCGCAGGCATGTCTCCGCCGACATTGGTAATGTCGTCATCGTCACGCGAACGGCGCGGCCCTTTGTCGTCGCGTGGCTTCTCTTCTTCCACACGTTCAACAATTGGCGCTTGCTTGGCTTCCGGGCCAGCATACGTGGTTTCGAGATCGATGATCTCGCGCAGCAGAATGTTTGATTCATTCAGCTGTTCACGCCAGATAATAATGGCCTGAAAGGTCAGTGGGCTTTCACAAAGCCCAGCGATCATCGTTTCGCGACCAGCTTCGATACGCTTTGCGATGGCAATTTCGCCCTCGCGCGACAGAAGCTCGACGGAACCCATTTCGCGCAAATACATGCGCACCGGATCATCCGTACGGTCGGTCGGTTCTTTCTTTGTTGTCGTGGCGGCGACAGCAGTACCGGTCGCCTCGACCAGATCGCCACCTTCTTCAGCATCATCATCATTGTTGTCGTCGCGATCAGCTTCCTGCTCGTCGTCTTCAACTACGTTGATGCCCATATCCGACAGCATAGCCATCGTGTCTTCGATCTGCTCAGATGTCACTTCTTCGGAAGGAAGCACAGCATTCAGCTCGTCCATCGTGACGTAGCCGCGCTTCTTCGCAACCTTGATCATCTTCTTGACAGCATCGTCAGAAAGGTCGAGAAGCGGCCCGTCGGTCGCACCTTCGCGCTCGACTTCGGCTTCTTCGTTTTCCTTAGCCTTCGTTGCCATATTGCTCGTCTCCAGGCGACACCGGTCGCGTCTAAGATATATAGAGTGGTCAAACGGTTTTGCGAGAGCGCCGTTTAACTGTTGATTCTGCGAATAGCTGATTTCACGTTAATGCCGAATTAACCCTGCCGTCATTAACCGATCCTGCCGTCTCCAAATTCCTGTGGGCAGATCCGGGATAATGGTCGCCTTTAAGGCCCTGCCCGGTCTTTGATTGTTGCCCATCGAGGCTAATTTCAGGAGTCCACTTAGGGAACGTTTATCAATATCAGTTCTCCAGAGCATGTTTTGATCTGATTGAATCAGATCGACGCTCTGAAGATTTTCTCAAAGCATAATCTTATCGATCCTCGTTTCACTCCGGTCGGATTATGCCCTAACCCTTGCTCGAACTGTCGTGATTCCGTCATTTGTGCCGCACGTCAAGAGCGACTCACCTGATTCGGGTCTAAAAAGCGAATCATTTATTGTCGCGGCGCGTTCTCACACCCTTAAGCCGCCGAAGATTCGCGAAACCCACCATTTTCGGCAGTTTCGAGTCTTCAAGCGATTCAAAGTGATTCGGGCACCACGAGTATCTCACTTCAGCACGGTCACGAACCGCCGGATGCGCGTCCTGAAGAAAGTCCAAAACCGTCAATGAGGGCTTCGGTTGCTTCTGCCTGAGCAATCTGTTTTTGAATATCAATAAGTCGAGCGAAAATTTCGCCCGTTTCATCGCTATCAAGCGATGCTTCAACAGCGCGCAGTTCCCTATGTAGGGTGCGCGCGCGCTGATGCAAGTGAAGCGCCTGCTTTAATGCTTCTCGAACGTCGTCTTCCGCTGCTTGCGATGTGGCGGTCCATTCCCGCGTCCGCCGGACAACGGCTTCCAGCGTTTCGATCAGCTCGCCATGACCGGCTGCAACCAGTGCCTTGCGCATGGCGAAGCCATCTTCGACATGATCCGATGCCAGAACGTCGAGCATCGCCAGATGTAAGACCTTCAAAGCCTCATGCTCGAGATCGAGTGCCGCCATTGTTTCAAAGTCTTCTTCGATCAGGCGCGGATGATTAAGCAGCATCAGTACGATTGCAGTTTCACGCAGAGGCGCATTGCGTTTTTTGACCATGTTGGAGCGGGTCAAGCTATCGGAGTATGCTAACCGGCCTCCAGCAACCAGCCCTACTCCGCGACCACCTTGGGCACCGCGACCTTTGTCTTTTCCGCGATTGAATGCGCCACCGCGTTGTGCATTCTGCCGCCCCTGACCAAAGAAAGCCTGCGCACGCTCGCGCATTTCCTGGCTGTAGTGACGACGAATATCTTCATTCGCAATGCGGCTGGTAATTTCGCGCAAGCGCGCTTCGAGTTCCGCGCGACGCTCAGGTGTATCGAACACACCCGCTGCCGTTTCGCGCGTCCAGACCATATCGACCAGCGGTTTGGCATCGCGCAAAACAGAATAAAAAGCCGAAGCCCCTTCAGCCTTAACCAGATCGTCCGGGTCCTGTCCTTCCGGCAGCATCGCAAAGCGCAAGGATTTCCCCGGCTGCAAAGTAGGCAGTCCAAGATCGGCAGCACGATGCGCCGCACGAACACCTGCTCCGTCACCATCAAAACACAGGATCGGCTCAGGGCTGATCCGCCACAACAATTCAAGCTGCTCTTCGGTCAGCGCCGTTCCAAGCGGAGCCACCGCCTGATGAATGCCCGCCTGCGCCAGCGCGATAACATCCATATAGCCCTCAACCGCAATGATCGGCTTGGCTGGCTCGCCGCCTTGCGGCTGGCAGGCTTTACGTGCACGAAGGCCATTATAAAGCACGCGGCCCTTATGAAAGAGCTCGGTTTCAGGCGAATTTAAATATTTCGCAGGCGCGTCAGCAGAAAGCGCACGACCGCCAAACGCAATGATGCGTCCACGCAAGTCCTCGATAGGGAACATGATACGGTCACGGAAGCGATCATAGGAAACAGCAATGCCCTCTCCATGAACGACAAGACCACAAGCTTCGATCTGGTCTTTTGAGATGCCTTTGCTCGCCAGAAATTCCTTGAGCGCATTGCGCGATTCCGGACCATAGCCGATGCGGAATGTCTGTTGCGTTGCGCTCGAAAGACCACGATCACGCAAATAGGCGCGTGCCTTCGCGCCCGACGCACTTTGCAGCTGATTTTCAAAAAACTGCGCCGCAAGCTCCATCACATCATAGAGCGTTGCACGCTGCGCTTCACGCTTTTCCATTTCCGGGTCGCGTGCTGGCATCGGCACACCAGCCATATCGGCAACACGCTCAACAGCTTCGGGAAAACTCGCACCTTCCAGATCGGTCAGGAATTTGAAGTGATCACCCGTCACCCCACAACCAAAGCAGTGATAACGGCCTTTGCGGTCCTCGCAGTGAAAGCTTGGGGTTTTCTCGCCATGAAACGGGCAACAGCCCCAGAAATCGCCTTTTGGCGGATTGCTCTTCTTTCGGTCAAACGAAACGCGCGTTCCGATCAGCGTCGAGATCGGCACGCGATCTCTGATCTCATCAAGAAAGGATGGCGGAAAACGCATTACGATTGTCACTTTCGGGTCAAATAAGCATGGTATCCAGTCAATGATATATAGGCGCGCGCAGACAGACAGTCCATCACACACAAGCGGCCCTCCCCGCTAATCACATGCTGCAGGCCTCTCAATTACGATCGTCGCATACGGTCGCGACCTTCATAAAACTGTCATATAGTTGTCACATTACAATTGCGAAGCTTGATTTAAGCGCATTTCCGGCTCATATTTCCGACGAATATGGTTAGCCGGAACATATTTTTTCTTTATTTGTTGCGTAAGCTTAACCCAATCGAGATCCAACTCTCTTCACACCCTGAAAGGATTTTTCCGTGAACGGTTCTCTGGTCCTTTTGCATCTTGCCGGTGCAGTCGCGCTCCTATTATGGGCGACGCGCATGGTGCGAACGGGAGTGGAGCGTGCCTATGGTGATCGTTTGCGTCGCCGCTTGCGCAATCAGATGCAGAATCCGCTGCTTTCGATAGCCTTTGGCCTTATTCTGGCTATTGCCTTACAGAGCTCGACGGCCGTGACGCTTCTGGTCGGCTCTTTCGTCGGATCGGGTATTGTCAGCGGTGTCGCAGGCCTGATGGCGGTGCGCGGTGGTGAACTTGGTTCAGCGCTCGTTGTAAAAATCCTGAGCTACGATCTGACACTGCTGGTTCCACTCTGCCTCGTTTCCGGCACAGCTATTTTCATGACCACGGAGCGACGTGACTGGCGTCAGATCGGGCGCATTCTCGTTGGCATCGGTTTGCTCATCATGTCACTGGAAATGACAGGACAGGCGACAGAGCCACTGCGCCAGAGTGAGCTTCTGCCCGTCATCGTGGATTATCTCTCCAACGATCCCGTGACTGCCTATCTTCTGGCAGCTTTGATGACGTGGTTGTTTCATTCCAGCATCGCGGGTGTCATCCTGCTGACCACTTTCGCATCGCGCGGACTGATCACGCCTGAACTTGCGGTCGTCATGGTGCTTGGCGTCAATCTTGGCTCATCCATCATCGCGCCAATCCTGACCCGCAACGCACCACCTGAGACCCGTGTCGTGCCGCTCGGCAATCTGTTGATGCGCGGTGCTGGTTCGCTGCTCATGTTGATCCTGTTTGAAACGTTTGAGCCATCGATTGGCTTCCTTGGTGGCGATCCAGTTTCACAGGTGGTCAACGCCCACATTCTGTTCAACGTCATTGTCATGGTCGCAGGCATTCCATTGTCTGGACTGGTGCTCCGTGCGACCGAAGCGCTGGTTCATCTCAATTCAGACAAAAACGCACCCGCCCAGCCGCTTGAAGTCGAAGAGTATAGCGCGCTCGATAATGCAGTCCTTGATCGTCCTTCGCAGGCGCTCGCCAATGCAACGCGCGAAGTCGTCGGCGTGTGCGATACAATTGAAGTCATGTTGCGCCGGATTATCGATCTCTACGAAAAGCCGGATCAGGCGCGCATCAACGAACTGGCAAGCCTCGACGACCGGGTCGACAAGAAGCATGCAGCCATCAAGCTTTATCTTACCAAGCTCGCAGCCAAAGACCTCGATGAGTTTGAAGCTTTGCGGATGCAGGAACTGATGGGTGCATGTGTGAAGCTCGAACAGGTTGGCGATATCATCGTGCGCAACATGCTGGCGCATGTTCAGAAGAAGATGGATCACAACCTCGAATTCACCGAGGAAGGCTGGAAGGAACTGAGCCATTTCCACGCCATGGTGCTTGCCAACGCGCATATGGCGTTCAACGTCATCGTCTCGCGTGATGGTCGCACCGCACGTCTGCTCGTGCAGGAAAAAGACAATCTGCGTGATCTGGAAAAGCAGACGAGTATGCGTCACTTCTCGCGGCTTCGCGAAGGTTCAACCCGCAGCATCGAGACAAGCACCATCCATCTCGATACCATTCGCGATTTGAAGCAGATCAATTCGCTGCTCGCATCCATGGCCTATCCAGTCCTTGAAGAACAAGGATTGCTCGGCTCTACACGCTTGAAGTCAGTGAAACAAAACTAAAAAAGCCCCGCATCTGCGGGGCTTTTTCTTTGAAAACTAAGACGCTTTTACTGAAGAAGCGTTTTCACCAGCGCGCTGGCCTTGGAGAAGTCCATCTGTCCAGCGTAGCGCTCTTTGAGCACTGCCATCACCTTGCCCATATCGCGCAGACCCTGTGCACCGATCTCGGTGATCACATCCGCACAGGCTTTCTTGACTTCATCATCGCTCATCTGCACAGGCAGAAAACCACTGATGATAACAATTTCCGCACGCTCGCCTTCAGCAAGCTCAATACGGTTGCCTTCTTCATAAATGCGCGCAGATTCTTCACGCTGCTTGACCATCTTACCCAAAATGCCGAGCAGCTCTTCATCGCCGACCGGATCCTTTCCAGCACCGCGATTGGCAATATCACGGTCCTTCACCGCAGCCATGATCAGACGCAAAGTCGACAGGCGCAGCTTATCCTGAGCCTTCATAGCCTGAGTGAGTGCCTGAGAAATCTCCTGGCGAAGCATACGTCTCTCCTGACGGTGTTAGCGCATATCGCCGAAAAAGCAAAAACTCGCCTTTCCAATGACGTCATGCGTAATAATGAAAAATCAGAGCCCTTGTATCCAGAACCGGGGCCATAAAGCAATCACACGCCTAATCCGACCTGTCAGAACAACCATCATAGAAATTATGAGACATCACTCTCATAATTTCCTGAAAAGCTTGCGTTCAAACGATTGACCCCGCGCCCAAGTTTCTCTATTGCTCAGGGCTTAGCAGGACATCGGCATGTGCTCGCGGCGGGAAGTTTAATCCCCGCTGCTTTTTGGCGCATATATGGCCCCATAAACTCCATTTTTCAAGCTGTCTGACATCGGGCGGCTGAAACACGGATACATGCCGCATGACTGATAACGTAGAACGCGCGCCAGACGGCAAGCGCGAAACCTGACAGGAGTGCACGCCATGACCGAAGCCACATCGAAGACAGCACCCTGGACGACTGCAAAGCGAACCGCCGTTCTTGTGCTTGCTGATGGCACAGTGATTGAAGGCAAAGGCCTAGGCGCAACGGGAGCAATTGAAGCCGAAGTGGTCTTTAACACTGCTCTCACCGGCTATGAGGAAATTCTGACCGATCCATCCTATGCAGGACAGATCGTTACTTTCACCTTCCCGCATGTCGGCAATGTAGGCACCAATGCGGAAGACGTGGAAGACCTCACCCCTGCCAATCGTCACGGCGCTGTGGGCGCAATTTTCAAAGCCGACATCACCAACCCATCCAATTTCCGCGCTTCGGAAAATCTCGATGCATGGCTGAAGCACCGCGGCGTCATCGCACTGGCTGACATCGATACGCGCGCCCTCACCTCGCTTATCCGTGAGCGCGGTGCGCAGAATGCGGTCATCGCCCATGATCCTGACGGCAAGTTCGACATCGACGCGCTCAAGGCCCGCGCTGCAAACTGGAGCGGTCTGGAAAATCTCGATCTGGCAAAGGATGTCACCATCGGCCAGAGCCTCACTTGGGACCAGACACCGTGGACGCTGGAAGACGGCTACGGCGAGCAATCAGCCACGCAATATCATGTTGTCGCGCTCGACTTCGGTGTGAAGCGTAACATTCTGCGTCTGCTGTCAGGCCTTGGTGCCAAGGTCACAGTATTGCCAGCCACGGCCACGGCAGAAGATGTTCTCGCCTATAATCCAGACGGCATCTTCCTTTCCAATGGTCCCGGCGACCCGGCAGCAACCGGCGAATATGCCGTGCCAACGATCCAGAAGCTCGTAGACAGCGAATTGCCAGTCTTCGGCATCTGCCTCGGTCATCAGATGCTGGCATTGGCGCTCGGTGCCAAGACCGAAAAGATGCATCAGGGTCATCATGGCGCAAACCATCCGGTCAAGGACTACACCACCGGCAAGGTAGAAATCGTATCGATGAACCACGGCTTTGCGGTCGATTCCGACAGCCTGCCAGAGCATGTCGAAGAAACACATGTTTCGCTGTTTGACGGCACCAATTGCGGTCTGCGTGTTATCGGCAAGCCGGTCTTCTCGGTACAGCATCACCCGGAAGCCTCTCCGGGGCCACAGGACAGCCACTACCTCTTCCGCCGGTTCATCAATCTGATCCGCGAAAAGAAGGGCGAAGCTCTTCTGCCAGAACGCGAACAGGCGGCGTGAATCGCAATCTGAATAAAGCGAATTAACCTTCTGTTAATAAAAGAAAAGGCCGGAGCTGATGCTCCGGCTTTTTTGCTCACAGAAGCATTTACACGTCTGTGATCTTAACCGATTCAGCTGGGCGCACCCTTGCCACGACAATAAAAAGGGCGAGGAAGATCAGCCCGGCGCCAATAGCATAAGGCATTCCAGCAAAGACAAACGGCGCATTCATGCCGGTGAACACAGCGAAGAGCTGCGTGAAGATAAGCGGACCAATAATGGTCGTTATGCTCGAAACACTTGTCAGCGCCCCCTGCAACTCACCCTGAGCGGAAGGCGGCACCTTACCCGCAGCAATACTGCGCAATGGCGGATCGGCCAGACCTTCCAGTGCAGTCAGAAAGATAACCGCGTAAACCATCCAGCCTTGCCAGGCGATTGCGTAACCAATCATGCCGAAGCATGAAAACAGCACGCCAATAATTGCCGTGCGCCTTTCGCCGAGAACCGGCAGGACCCTCGGAAGCACAAGCGCCATGACAACAGCCGCTCCAATGCCAAAAAGGCCAAGCGACAAACCGATCTGCGCTTCGCTCCAGTCGTAGCGATAGGCACCCACAAATGCCCAAACCGATGGATAGACCGCATGGGCAAGCCAGAACAGAAAGAACACCAATATCACCCAGCCGATACCCGGATAGGTCTGCATCTGTTTGAGCGCACCCAAAGGATTAGCGCGAGCGATCTGGAACGTGCGTCTGTTTTCCTGTGACAATGTTTCAGGCAACAGAAAATAGGCCAAAATGAAATTGATGAACGACAGAAATGCTGCCCCATAAAACGGTACACGTGGGCCAAATTCGCCGAGCAACCCGCCGAGAACCGGGCCAAGTGCAAAACCTACCCCGAAGGCAATGCCGATAAGACCGAAATTGCGTGCACGATTACTGTCATCGCTAACATCGGCAATATAGGCGGACGCCGTAGCGAAACTGGCCCCGCTGATACCTGCCAGTACACGGCCGATAAACAGCATCCAATAGGTGGTTGCGAGTGCGCAAATCAGATTATCGATCGCAAAGGTGAAGATCGAAGCCAGCAACACTGGGCGTCGGCCAAAGCGGTCGCTGAGATTGCCGATCATCGGCGCAAACAAAAACTGCATTGCCGCATAAACCAGCAACAACCAGCCGCCATCAACAGCCGCAGTGCTGATATCCGCGCCGGTAAGTTCTTCAAGATAAGTCGGTAGTACCGGCATGATGATCGCAATGCCGATAATATCGAGAAAAAGGGTCATAAAGACGAGTAACAGGCCCCGCCGCACGAACTGGGGATTATGCATGAAACACCTGAAATGCACATGCGGACAAGCCGCAAGAAAGCATAATGATATGATTGTTGGAAAGGATCGCGCGCAATCGCCGCTCAAAACTGAGCGTCACGAATGGCTATGAAAAGGGCCGCGCTGCCGTTAAATTTTACAAGGGAAATTATTCCGCAGCAAGCCCGATGCTCAGTAAAATTAATGCGGGCCGTCGCCTATCGCCCATATAAAAAGGCGACCTGAGCCGCCTTTCTTTCGTACTATAAGAACTGGTTAGATATCACCGCTGAACGTGTCGCAAGATTCGATCTTTCCGCTCTCAAAACCACGCTGGAACCATTTGGCACGCTGCGCCGATGTGCCGTGGTTGAAGCTTTCAGGTACAACATAACCCTGACTTCTCTTTTGCAGCGTATCGTCACCAATCTGGTGGGCAGCATTAATCGCTTCTTCGAGGTCACCCGCTTCCAGAATGCCCTTCTGATCCGTGTAGTAGCCCCATACACCTGCAAAGCAGTCTGCCTGCAACTCAACACGCACCGACATCTGATTAGCCTGTGCTTCGTTCATCTGCTGACGCATCTGGTTAAAGCGCGGCAGAATACCGAGTAGATTCTGAACGTGGTGCCCCACTTCATGCGAAATCACATAGGCATTGGCGAAATCGCCCGAAGCACCAAAGCGATTGGCGAGTTCATTGAAAAAGGTCAGATCGAGATAAAGCTTACGGTCGCCGGGACAATAGAACGGGCCAGATGCCGAAGAAGCCATACCACAGGCTGAACGCACACCATCGGAAAACAGGACCATTGTTGGCGGTGTATAAGTCTGCCCGCGCGACTGGAAAATGCCGCTCCAGACATCTTCTGTTTCGGCCAGAACAGTGCGTGCAAACTGCGTCGCCTCATCATTGACAACCTTACCGCCTTCAGCCGCCGTGCGGCCGCTGCTCTGCTGAGTCTGCGTGGAGTTGATACTGCCATCACCGAACAGGAATGGCAGTGGATCAATGCCAAATGCACGCAACACGAAAAACATCACAACGAGAATGAGAATCCCGGAAATGCCGCCACCGCGAACGATACGGAAGCCCGGCCCGCCGCCCATGCCGCCACCGCGACCAAAACCACCGCCAAGGCCGCCGCTTTGTTGCCCCCGAACATCTTCCACATTGTCGCTTTGTCTACGGCCTTGCCAACGCATTGACCAACTCCCCTTCACAGTGCCGTCTCATTAAAAGACAGCAGCAATCTATTGCATACAATTGTCGCACAAACAGTTGGCACGGCAACATAAAAAGTAAATGGCAAAACCAATCACAAACAAAGACATGATCGCAACATATGAAGCGATGAAAGGTTGCAAATCGGAGCCTTGTTTGCGAATTTTCGTGAATGCCCGCATTTTCTTTTAAATAAGGGCATTTGTGGGGTTCCGCTTTGGGTCATCATTGCCTATAAGGCCAGCTTAGCCCACAGAATTTCTCTCTGCCAACCCGCCGGTAAACCGTGCGGGCTTTTCTGGCAGGCTAAGAACAAGGAAAACGCCCCCATGCCGAAACGTACAGATATCAAATCGATCCTGATTATCGGCGCGGGCCCCATTGTTATCGGTCAGGCTTGCGAGTTCGATTATTCGGGTACGCAGGCTTGTAAGGCGCTCAAAGAAGAAGGCTACCGCATCATCCTCGTTAACTCCAATCCGGCCACGATCATGACCGATCCGGATTTGGCAGATGCGACTTATATCGAACCGATCACGCCGGAAGTTGTCGCCAAGATTATCGCCAAGGAACGCCCCGATGCGCTCTTGCCGACAATGGGCGGACAGACCGCACTCAATACCGCACTTTCGCTGCGCCGTATGGGTGTACTTGAGCGCTATAACGTCGAGATGATCGGCGCCCATGCAGAAGCCATCGACAAGGCAGAAGACCGCGCGCTTTTCCGCGAAGCCATGGAAAAAATTGGCCTCGACACACCCACCTCGATGCTCGCCAACGCGACCGAGATCAAAGAAGAAGATCGCAAGCGCCACGAAACCAAGCGCAACGAAGTGAAGTCGCAGTATTCCGGCGAGGATCTGGACAAGGCACTCGACAAGCTTGAAACCGAATGGCAGCTCGGCGAAGTCGAGCGCAAGCAACGCTACATGAGCCACGCGCTTGCCAAGGCTGCGCAAGCAATGGATGTGGTTGGCCTCCCAGCAATCATCCGCCCGAGCTTCACGCTCGGCGGCACCGGCGGCGGCATTGCCTATAACCGTCAGGAATTCTTCGAAATCATTGAGCGCGGCCTCGACGCGTCGCCAACCACCGAAGTGCTGATCGAAGAATCAGTCCTCGGCTGGAAGGAATATGAAATGGAAGTCGTCCGCGACAAGGCGGACAACTGCATCATCATCTGCTCGATTGAAAACCTCGATCCAATGGGCGTGCATACAGGCGACAGTATCACCGTTGCCCCTGCCCTGACGCTGACCGACAAAGAATACCAGATCATGCGTAACGCCTCGATCGCGGTCCTGCGCGAGATCGGCGTTG
>RCUT01001215.1_pt1 | contig 12573 bp, 7 predicted proteins | sample 2166171 | NCBI WGS metagenome assembly RCUT01 (sample SAMN09932757, study PRJNA488358) | compost metagenome | isolation source: compost soil in 4-hydroxybenzoic | place: Germany: Experimental Botanical Garden
TATTGATTGATAGTCTCTCTCAATGCGCTGATTTCTTTCTTAGTTTTAGATAACTGAGCTGCTGATAACTTACCGTTACGTAAAGCCACCTCAAGTTCATCGATCTTAGCAGTAAGTTCTTTTTCTTTTGCCTCTAAGTCAGTTGTTAAAGTCTGATTAGAAGACTTAACTGTATTAAGTTCTGTCTTAAGTTTTTCAAGCTCTAACTGAAGTGATAATTTTTCATCAGTGATAGTAATTAATTTCGCCTCTTTCTCATTCTTATTCAAAAACAAATAGGCATTTGCTCCAAGTAAAAGAACGATAATGCCGGCAAGAATGTAAATCCAATTTTTAGATTTTGATTCGTCAGTAGTCATTGTATTTTCCATTATAAATTAGTTTTAGTGGTTCCCTCTTTAATAAGCTAACTGTTTATCTTTTTTTAGTATTAATTATCAAAATAAAACTCGTAATGTTTGCATACTTTTGCGACTCAACAATAAATGCACTTTTTTAAAGTTTAAATTGAGCTTACAGAGGTGTTACAAGTTTAATGCCATTGCATTTTAAGCATTTATACTGTTGTTTACTAACAAGGTTTCAATAAATTGGGCAATGTTTTCCACGCAGTGTGTAGAGCCGGAAAACATGACTTACCCGATTGAACGTAGGAGATAATAATGAAGAAAATACTAATACCTGTCCTAATAGCGGTTTTAACATTTTGTAATTTTAAACAAGCTTTTTCACAAACTAATTATCCAATAAAAAGAGAACTTCGTGGCGTTTGGGTAGCCACAGTTGCCAATATTGACTGGCCAAGTACTAGCAATTTATCGGCAACGGAACAACAGGATGAGTTCAAATACCTGTTGGATCATCATAAAAGAACCGGGATAAATGCAATCTTCGGACAAGTAAGGCCTGCTGCTGACGCTTTTTATGCTAAAAGTAGAGAGCCTTGGTCATCATGGTTAACGGGTCAGCAAGGTCGTGCTCCATACCCTGCATACGATCCACTGGAGTTCATGGTTAATGAATGTCACAAACGAGGGATGGAGTTCCATGCATGGTTTAACCCATATCGGGCAACTCACAAAAGTGCCAAGAGTGTAGCCTATAATCATATCACCAAACAAAAACCAGAGTGGTTTTTCAATTACGGCGGTCAGTTATTGTTTAATCCAGGTATCCCTGAAGTCCGTCAGTACATTGCTTCTGTTATCATGGACGTAGTGAGAAACTATGATGTGGATGGAATTCATTTTGACGACTACTTTTATCCTTATCCAGAGGCGGGACAATACATAGCGGATTGGAACACTTTTAAAAAATACCCTAACGGATTCTCTACTATTGAAGACTGGCGCAGAAATAACGTGGATTTGCTGATAGCAATGGTACATGATAGTATTGCAGCCGTAAAACCATACGTTAAATTTGGAATCAGTCCGTTTGGAATTTGGAAAAACTCAACTCAGGACCCGGATGGCTCTGATACCCGGGGAGGAGCATCTTATTACAACCAGTTTGCAGACTCACGCAAGTGGCTTGAAGAAGGCTGGATAGATTATATGGTTCCACAAGTTTACTTCAACATAGGGCATCCTAGGGCTGATTTTGAAACCATTAGTGAATGGTGGGCAGCAAACGCTTTTGGCAGGCATATCTATATCGGAATTGGCGCCTATAGAATTGGAAGCGATCCTGCTTGGAGAAGGCCAATGCATATGTCTGATCAGATAAAATTTACAAGAGAGTATGAAGATATCTATGGACAGGTGTACTTTAGTTCAAAATCACTGATTCGAAATCCAATGGGTTTTACCGATACATTGCGAAAAAATTATTACCGTTATCCGGCATTACTTCCAACAATGCCTTGGATAGATAGCATACCGCCGCATGCCCCTCAGCACCTTGCGGCAGAACAAACGAATCCAGGCGTCGTTAAATTAACCTGGGAAACTCCTGAAAAAGCGATCGATGGTGACACTGCAAGGGGTTATGTGATCTATAGAATAACGCAAGGGGAACCATTTGATGCAAATGATCCTCGTAAAATCATTGGAATTGTTTACGATCAAACAACGTTCATTGATACAGAGCCTAAAACCAAGCAAAATTATATTTATATCGTCACGAGCTTAGACCGTATGCAAAATGAAAGTACAGACTACTGTGTTATATCCTTGCCGGTCAATTAAGCAGATTACCGATAATATTTTCTTTTTCGAATTCTGAAATAAGTTTTTGCTCGAGTGGATTACGCTTTATGATCGGGTTATTAAACCAAAATACCGGATCATAAGGCGTTTTTTTTATGCTTTCATAATCATGTGCTTCAGGATTCATGTCATGAAACCTCAATGTCGGATCAATTTCATAAACATATAGAAAACCTTCGGAGACAAGATTTATCTTACGCTTCTTGTAAATTGTAAATAAGGAAACTTTAGTTTTCAGATAATCCAGTACAACAAAATCATCTATCTTTTTAAACCTTACTTCGTAGTCAAAACGGGTGTTTTTTATCGTTTCCATATATTCACGCTCCCAACCGCTCGGCTCAATCAATCTATTGTCTTTGTCGATATATGTCCCGACTACTTTTAAAATATCATAACTATCTTCATCAATATAAATCTTCCCATAAGTACTATCATGCTTGTTTTTAGCGGAATGGAATCCTAATTCTGATATTTTTTGTCCACTCACAGGATCATTGTATTGATTGAGCAGTTCATAGATCACCCTTTCATTTCGTGTATTAACAACAGGCTGAGTGATTTCCAATCCATAGGTGGCATCAGAATATACTTTCAGGAAACGGGTCAGTGTCGACTGGTTATATACGTAAACTCTATTACCAGTATCTACGTCCTTTATTCCATAACGAGCTTGGGTGAGTTCCCAACCTCTAATTCCGTTATTGTTTGTGCAGATATTATAGAATGATTCAAGAACTTCCGTGCAAACAGAATCGTTATTATTGAATTGACGATAAAATGCTCGTCCGGTTAGCTGATTCCGTCGCGTCTTAAGCGCCTTCTCACGTGCCTTATCAACTAACTTGGAAATAACATCGGTGTAGTGTACTTGTACTTCTTTTAACCGGATTACTGTTGGAACTAATGAAATACTTAGAAATGAAGTATCTGGAATAGGGATGATTTTACTTTCAAAACCCAGGCACGAAACTTTAATTACAGTGGGTAAGCTATCTATATGAAGTTCAAAATGACCGTTATCATTACTCAAAGTTCCCTTGCTTTGGTCATACAGTTCAACGCTAGCGTAAGGCACCACGGATTTATCTTTTGAATTAAAAGTAAATCCATAGATGACCACCTGGCATTTGCCTATATTAATTAAAAAAAGAAACGCAAAAAAAAGAGCGAATAAACGTTTCATGGCTAAAAAGAATGTAAGAAAATTTAGCCATTATTATTGAGAAAATAAAATTAAAGCGGCTGATAATTAAACAACTATCAGCCGCTTCAATTTTGAGGAATATAACTATTAAACCTTGATGATGATCTTCTTTTTATACATGTACATCATCAATGCCATAAAACATAACACCCATACAATTGCATACACTAATGATGCATTTAGAGGAGAAAAGAATGGAACAATGCAGGTATTATAAAAATAAGATTGAAGATTTATCAATTTTCCTGCGGCATCTTTTAATTTGATCAGGCTTAGTGTTTTTACCAAAATCCCTGACAAGAAAAATGCGGTAATAGCATTAACCCCGAAAGCTACAAATGGAGTGGTATAACGTTTATAACCTTGCACATCAATAAGCCAGTATAATACAGCAAAGAAAGCGGAGCCTAATCCGGCTGTGTATAATACAAAAGAGCTTGTCCAAAGTGATTTGTTGATTGGAAAGAATAGATCCCAGACTAATCCGGCAGCAATACCAAAAGCGGCGAATACAAACAACCAAGTTATTTTTAGCGCATTATCCATTGGCTTTTTCATCCAGGTACCACACAGTGTTCCCAACAGGCCTGTAGCAACAGCAGGGATCGTGCCTAATAACCCTTCAGGATCCCAAGTTTTTGACTGTTTCCATAAATGGTCGGTAGTAAGAATTAATCGATCTATCCAGGCTCCCAAATTGGTTTCAGGCTCAAGGTTAGCATAACCAACTCCCGGAACCGGAACAAAGGTCATTAGCAGGTAATAAATCACTAATAAACTTCCCGCAGTCCATGCAATCGTTTTAGGTTTAGCTTTTATGAAGATGATTCCGGCAATAAAAAATACAAGGCCAATACGTTGTAACACGCCCATAATTCTAACGCCCGAAAATCTCATCACAATTTGATCCCAAACACCAACTTCTCCGAACTTGTCAAAATAAACAATCGGAAAGAGGGCAAGTATTAATCCCAAGCCGAAAAGCTTTAGGCTTCTGATGGTAATGCTTTTGATAGCAGCACCGTGTTCTTCGGGTCTGCTTTTCTTACCGGATAAGGCATAGGCAATTGAAATACCTACGATAAATAAAAAAAACGGAAAAATAAGATCGGTAGGCGTACAACCATTCCATTTTGCATGTTCTAACGGCGCGTAAATGTTTGACCAACTTCCTGGATTATTTACTAGTATCATGGCAGCCACAGTGGCACCTCTGAATACATCCAAAGAAAGCAGTCTGGGTTTTGGTTCTGAAGCGGATGCTTGCATTGTCTTTGAAATTATAATTATAAATTTTTATCAATAATAACCAATTGGTTAATAATAAAACAATTAATTAACATTAAAAATGCCCTCGTTATAACAACGAGGGCATTGGAATATAAATCTTGTTTACATAAACTCTTAATAATGCCATCTTACAAAGGCTTCCATCGCTGCATAATCAGCTAAACCTAACTGATTATATAATTGAGCGGTGGCGCTGTTACGCTCTTCTGCGCGTTGCCAGAACTCACGGGCATCTTGTCCCTGGAACACAACACCATCTTTTTGTGATTGGTGCTTCCAGATTCCGAAACGCTTGATAAGTACTTGTTCAGGACTCATCGGAACAGCCATTTCAATTTCATGAATATCCCACTCAGCCCAAGCTCCGCGATATAACCATAACCAACAATCTTTAATCCACTCTGCATTCGCAGGATCTGCTTTTAAACGTCTTAATGCTTCAAAAATAACATCCAAACAAACTTTGTGTGTACCATGCGGATCAGCTAAGTCGCCGGCAGCAAAAATCTGTTGCGGTTTAATAGACTTGATTAAGTCCATGGTGATATTAATATCAGCATCGGTAGGAGGATTTTTCTGAACAGCACCGGTTTCATAGAAAGGTAAATTCATGAAGTGAGCATTTTCTTCAGGAATTCCCACAAAACGACAAGTTGCTTTTGCCTCACCTACACGCATCATTCCTTTGATCTGACGTAATTCTTGCGGATCGATTTGTGCTGTTTTTTTGGCTTTTAAATAAGATGAAATATCGCTGTAAATTTTACCGGCATTTGTATTATCAAAGCCAAATTTGTTGTTAAAGTTTACCACAAATTCCGCAAATCGAAGTGCTTCATCATCTGCTACGGCAATGTTTCCTGATGTTTGGTAACCCACATGTACATCGTGTCCCTGATCGTGCAAACGTTGGAAGGTTCCTCCCATTGAGATGATATCATCATCAGGGTGTGGAGAGAAAATAATTACACGCTTTCTTGCAGGCTCAGCACGTTCAGGACGTGTAGTGTCATCCGCTTTGGGTTTTCCACCTGGCCAACCGGTAATAGTATGTTGTAATTGATTAAATACATCAATATTTAGATCGTGTCCTTTACCGTATTTCGATAAAAGATCACCCATACCATTATCGTTATAATCTTTATCAGTTAGTTTTAAAATAGATTTGCCTAAGGTTAATGCTAAGTGACAAACTGCTTTTTTAGTCATTGCATTGTCCCATTCAACACTGTCGACCAACCAAGGAGTTTTAATTTTAGTTAACTCGCTTGAACAAGCCTCATCAATTACAAATGTAGTATTAGAATGTAATTGCAGGTAAGAAGCAGGAACCTGATCAGTAATCGGGCCTTCAACTGCACTGGCAACAATTTGCGATTTTCCTTCACCCCAACCCATCAATACAATACGACGAGCTTTCATAATGGTTGAAATACCTGTTGTAATTGCTTTGCGCGGCACATTTCTTAAACCCTGAAATTCACCTGCAGCTGCAGCACGCGTAACATGGTCAAGAGTGATTAAGCGAGTTCTTGAGTTTTCAAGTGATCCGGGCTCATTAAAACCAATGTGACCGTTTCCTCCAATACCTAATAACTGGAAATCGAGGCCGCCTAAATCTTCAATTTTTTGTTCATAATCACCACAGAATGCTGCGATCTGATCCTGAGCAAGCGTACCATTAGGGATATTATAGTTTCCTTTCGGGATATCTACATGATTAAACAACTGCTCTTCCATAAAGCGTACATAGCTATGAACAGAGTCAGGTTGCATTGGGTAATACTCATCCAGGTTAAATGAGTAAACATTTGAAAAGCTTAAGCCTTCTTCTTTATGTAAACGAATTAATTCTTTGTAAACTTTGATTGGGGTAGAGCCTGTAGCAAGCCCTAATACAACACTTCTACCTTCTTGCTGACGCTGACGGATCAAGTCGGCAATCTCTTTGGCAACGGCTGCTGAAGCAATCTGCGAATTGTTGAAAATCTTGGTAGGAATCCGCTCAAATCGTGCTCTTCCCTGATTTGCTGAACTATAAGTCATATTTGAATATTCGTTAAATAAATTGGCCAAAGTGTAGATTTTTGGCAAGCTATTATTGCTTTTTTTACCGGATTCAAAAATAGGCTTTTATTTTCTATAAAGAGAAATTTAAAAACAACTTATTAAAAAAAATTTAAAAGTGTAAAAAGTACACTAATACAAAAGCTCATTTTATTACTCCGGACAATCCACATATCAAGTAATTTTGTTTGATGACTTGAAGGAAAATCGTGTTTTAATACTCTATTCAACGTTTTCCTTATAATAGCACATCAAATCAATTGTAGTATCTCTGAAACTAATATTGACTGATTAATATCATCCTAGCGTTTTAATTTAAACAAACTGAAATATATTTTTAATCATGGAACCTCCAATAATTTGTAATTACATTTACCTTTTCACTCAGCAATGTAAGCAATGCATAGTCAAATCGAAAAACTATACAAGATCGCTAATAAAAAGGAACGCCTGATCATTGGCTTAATGTCCGGAACATCATTAGATGGATTAGATGTAGCTCTGTGCAGAATCACCAATTCGGGGCCTGAAACAGAGGTCAAGATTCTGAAATTTGAAACAGAGCCGTTTAATGACAGCTTAAAAGCTGAGGTACGAAAGATATTTGCTAAAGAACAGATCAACTTTCAGGATTTATGTTTATTAAACCCATGGATTGCTTTGCAGCACGGGCATTTGATAAATGAATGTTTAAAAAAATGGCAGATAACACCTGATTCTATTGACCTGATTGCCAGTCATGGACAAACTGTTCTCCATGCCCCAAAAAGATTACATCAACAAAGCAACTTTGGTAACAGTACGTTACAAATTGGCGATGGGGATCATCTGGCAGTAAAAACAGGAATTATAACTGTAAGTGATTTTCGGCAAAAACATATTGCATCAGGAGGGGAAGGAGCCCCCCTGGCAGTATATGGGGATTACCTGATTTTTTCAAAACGGGGAGAGGAACGCATTATGTTGAATATTGGTGGCATTGCTAATTTCACTTATCTGTCAGCTGATTTGGATCCCGACAAGGTGTTTTCAACGGATGTGGGTCCAGGCAATACATTGATTGATGTGTTTGTCAGGAAGTTTTACCCTCAGTATACGTATGATAAAGATGGAGAAATTGCACGTTCCGGAAAGGTTAATATTGAATTACTGAAAGAGCTGAAAAGTCATTCTTTCTTTGTTGAAGATTTCCCAAAATCAACAGGACCAGAACTGTTTAGCGTTGCTTACGTTGAAAAAGCTTTACAAGAAAGCAAAAATCAACACATAAACCCTGAAGACTTACTAAGCACCTTAACACAACTTTCGGCCGACTCGATCATTACCTCTATTAAGAGTTGTTTTGAAGAAGAAAAGCCCTTACATGTTTATTCAAGTGGTGGTGGCATTCATAATAAGGAATTAATGAGGAGAATTCAAGTTGAACTGCCAAACTGTATTTTTCATTCAACTGAAGAATTGGGAATTACTCCGGATGCAAAAGAAGCTGTTTTATTTGCAGTATTAGCAAATGAACTGGTAGCAGGAAAAGAAGATTCATTATTTGGCAATCCTGCCAGAGAAATACCGAAAGTTACCATGGGAAAAATATCATTCCCTGATAAATAAGAAGGGGTCGAGCAGATGCTCAACCCCTTTCATATTATCCTTTAGGGTTCAAGATTTCTTTGATACGCTGTGACAAGTCTTCTAAATGAGCCTTGTTTGTTGCAGTATATTTAGGCATCGCTGCTAATATCTGACGCTGAATAGTCTTCAATTCAGTTTTAGCAATCGGGCGAATATCAGTCAATGTTTGATCAGGACGACGCATGTTTGGAGGTAAAGCATCCTGATTGGCTGGAGGTGTTAGCAATGCAGCAAATCGCTCAATGTATGCTCGTTGCAAGTTACGGCGGTAAGTATCAATGTTCTTACCAGTAGCTAATTCTGACCATACTCCTTTTCTAACATCACTCAAGAACTCAGCTGAGCTATAAGCTGTAGCCGGATTGGTTGTTTCAAACTCAATAATTCTACTTAATTTATCTACACCAAGCATATTATTCAAAACGTTAGTTTGGAACGAACGAATACGATCTACCACACCCGACTGGTCGAATTTGCGAAGAATATTCTGATCAATTAACCAGGTTGGAGTTGTTAAGGCTTGTTCATTCAAAAATGCTATTGCTTTCTTCTGCATCTCTTTGGATACTGGAACATATACATCTCCCTTTTCATCGTAAGATTTAGGTGTTTCGTATACTCCACCAATGTTTTTAGCCACATGACCCATGTAACGACTCCATTGATTAGTTAATTCAGCATACATATCTTTTAGATCACCATAATCCTTGCCTTCTTCATAGGTCCATTTGGTTAGATTAGGTAATACTCTTTTCAAGTTTTTGATCCCATAAGCACTCGCTTTTACCGCATCGTTTCCTAAATCCTCATTTTGTGAGCGAGGATCAGCCGGATTCATCTCTGTTCCAAAGAAATACATAGGATCGCCTGAATGCTTAACGATCATTTTATTGAGGATAGCTTCTTCGTCTTTTGGAGACTTAACATCCGGAAGTACACGATAACCCCAATCAATTGCATAACGATCGTAAACACCAATTGCCGGATATAAATAAACATCTTTATCTTCAGGTTGAGCTACATAGTTAAAACGAGCATAATCCATAATTGATGGAGCTGTACCCATCTTCTTGGTAAATGACGCTGAACGCAATGAGTCAACAGGGTAAGCGAAGCTTGAACCGAAATTATGACGTAAACCTAAGGTATGGCCAACCTCATGAGAAGAAACGAAGCGGATTAATTGTCCCATTACTTCATCTTTAAACTTCATGGTACGTGCTTCAGGGTTAACTGCTGCTGTTTGGATGAAGAACCAGTTACGAACCAATTTCATAACGTTGTGGTACCATCCGATATGACTTTCAATAATCTCTCCTGAACGCGGATCGGCAACGTGCGGTCCATAAGCATTAGGAATATCAGAAGCGAAATAACGAATAACTGAATAACGAGCATCCTCAGTACTAAATTCCGGGTCTTGCTCCGGAGTTGGTGCTTCTTTACAAACAATTGCATTTTTAAAGCCTGCTTCTTCAAACGCTTTGTTCCAATCGTTCACACCTGCGATTAAATAGGGACGCCATTTAGCAGGCGTAGCCGGATCTAAGTAATAAACGATCTGTTTCTTTGGCTCCACTAACTCACCGCGTTTATAAGCCTCCATATCTTTAGGCTCCAATCTCCAGCGACGAACGTAGGTTGTTTTTCCTGCCTGTTGTTCCTCAGAACTGTAATCTACCTGGCTTTGTGCAAAATACCCTACACGATTGTCGAAGTAACGTGGCATCATTGGTTGCTGAGGCAATAATAACATGGAGTTATTAACTTCTACCGTTGCAACACCTCCGGTTTCCATCGGATTTGAAGCAGTGATACGATAGGTAAATACGTTTTTAACTTCGATATTAATCGGATAACTTTTTATACTGCTAATGTATGAACGGCTATCATCAGCACCAGAGATACGGTATTTTTTACGTAAGTTTTCAGGGAATGAGAACGAAGAATTATCTTTTGCAAACAGGTCAGTAATATCAATTACTACCCCAGCAGAATCTTTCGCTAATGCCTTGACATCAAAGCTCGAAATGATAGGCTGAACGTTTGAGTTTTGTACCGATTGATACATATCTGAGTTCTTATCAACCACTACATCGTAAGAAATCTCTCTCAGAAATACTTTCTTTTTATCATACTTCTCAAAACGGAGAACTTTTGAATCAAGGATTTCCCCTCCGTAGCCAAGACCGTTAGCCGTTTTAACTGTACGGGTTACTAATAACAGATCACGATTCATTAATGAATCAGGAATCTCATAAAAATAACGATCATCAACTTTATGAACCGTAAAAAGACCTTTGTCTGATACCGCTTTTGCTGTAATAACTTCTGAATATGGGCGGATTCCTTGCTTCTGCTGCCCACCTTGTCCTGGCATAGGCGAAGGAGCACCTGCAGGCATACCTTGCGGAGCTTTTTTTTGCTGAGCCTGTGCAGGTGCAATAAAAGTACCTGCAAGCAATAGCATTCCAGCCAGCTTTAACTTCTGTGATTGAATAAACATTTTCTAATTTTTCTTTTGTTAAGGTTGAAGCAAAACTACACCTTCAGCTGAATTAATTTGTGAAAAGGCTAAGAACAACAGAGTTTTTACAATTACCCTGCTGCAAAAAGGGGGAAGATTCGAGGAGAATTGACTGCCTAAACTCTACGCTTAAGCGTAAGTACAACGTAATTGGTGGTGTTCTTACGATGATACTGGATCAATAATCCACGATTATCTTTTGAACGTAATAAACCATCAATCTCAGAAACAGGCATTTCTGACACAGGTTTTAAGTTAATAGAAATAATTTCATCATCTTTTTGCAAACCCGCCTGATCAGCTGGAGAACCAGGCTGAACCAATGAAATGAAGTATCGTTTTACCGTCGGATCAGAAGCAAGCTCCAGTCCGCTCATATCATGTTCAAATGGCATATTGAAATATACGTTTGGTTTTAAGAACATTCTTCCTCTCGAATAATCGAAAGTTACAGTAAATCGTTTCAACAGGTCATTCCCGATATTTCCATTTCGGTTATTATTGTTAGTTATTTTTGCCCCAACATCAGAATAGTTCGGAAACGATGTAATCACATTTTTAACTTCAATATCGCTAAAAGCAAGATGTTTGATCCGACCAATATGTCCGTCGATAGGTCCGCTTAACCCTCTTCCCAAGTAAGCATCCAATGTTGAATCCGGAACCTTAATATCCGGGTTCGATGAAGGCTCTAATGAAACAGGATGACCAGCACCGGTATCGATGATTAATTTAGTTTTTACTATTTTTGTATCATTCATAGTCACTTCAGCAATCACGTAAGCACGTTGATTTTCGATAATGAGTGGAATTGGTTTGCATTTACGAGGTTGCTTAAAATCACTTGTATCATAAACAGTAATTAACTGGCTTACGTAATTTATTCTTACTACAAAGCTGTTAAAGAAATCAAATCCAATTATTCCATAAATCGGCATTCCCACATAAGCAGATAAGTCCAACACATCCTTTGGAATGATAGCTCCGGCCATATTAGTGCATTGGGTTTTACCGATCTTCATCTTTATTCCGGTAACGATCTGTGCCGTAAGATCATCCCCTTCTCCCAAACCTTTTATGGTAACATTTCGGCCTAATTGCAAATTAAGGGAGTCTTTTAAAGCCGGATTAGTAATCAGCATAATGCTTACACCACTATCCAGAATAAAGTTATATGGTCCGTGATCGTTTATGTATACAGGAAGAATGATCAGATTGCGTTGAAATTCAAAAGGCATATTTATCTGACCTTTTTTACCTTCTGTTATTCTGAACTGATATTGGGAGAATGCATGAAAACTGCAAAAAAGCAGTGCCACACTCAACAGTAAACTCTTTGAGAACGTTGATAGATGAAATGATATGTTAGGGTAACAAATCATTTTGAAATTGGTTGAGATTCGGACTTTGTCAATTAAAAAACAATTACCGAGAGCGTTACCAATAAATATACTAAAATGCCTTGTAATCCGGAATAAATACTTGTAATATTTTTAGTATACAATCTAAAGTTAATTAAATTAAGGTTAATCGTAATTTCATAACTGGCTATAATAATTACTAATATGAATGTTAATTAAATTTAAATTAAAAAAACGGAGATTAAGAAATAACACCCAACTAAAAAGCCCTTCGAAAAACGA
>RCUT01001218.1_pt1 | contig 12561 bp, 9 predicted proteins | sample 2166171 | NCBI WGS metagenome assembly RCUT01 (sample SAMN09932757, study PRJNA488358) | compost metagenome | isolation source: compost soil in 4-hydroxybenzoic | place: Germany: Experimental Botanical Garden
CCGGGGCGGGGGCAAAAGAGGCGCCACGGGCGGGCATTTTCTGCGGCAGGTTCGCGCCCGGGGAAGTGAAGTCAGGTGTCGCATCACACACTGAGGGCCTGTATATCCGGCTTACGAAGCCGATCGCAATGAAAATTCCGGATGCTTTACGGTCGTAACAAACACAACATTCTGAGTGGGCAACCCGCAGGGACGAAGGTAACGGGAATGTTAATCCCGGAGCACTGACTGCGACCTGTAAGGCCCTGGCTGATGGCGGGCCTCATTCTGGCATGTGCAGATAACCAAAACGGAGAACAAGTTCGCACAGCTTTTCACTGGCGGTTCTGACCGTCATTTTTTTGTCAGTGGTAGCATGATTTCTTTTAAAATATCGTAACGCTCCTGAGGTGAGAGCCAAATCAACCCCAGTAATTTATGAACTCGTTCCTCACACTCAAACTGCTTTTTCAACTGTAACAAGAAACAGGTTGTAGTCTTCATATTAATCTCCTCATTTGATAATGCAGAGCATATGGATACAAACCCGGAATTAACAGTGACCTGATTGTTTTTTATGTTCCGCATTTATGGTTGCCAGGAGTCTCTTGTCACCCGAATAAAGTCATTTCCTGGACTCAGGGAACGCGAGGCATGTCGGGTCTGCGGTGTCGGGCTCAGCCTGCTCTGGCTTTGCCAGTCGCGTCCTTTATACCACCTACCTGCCCTTCCCCTGTCGATTTTCCGGACGCTGTCAACGCCACTGTACTCGACCATTTATGGTTTTATATCACTGGCGCTGACAACGCTTCATTTCAGGTATTTCCCTGCTCCTCAGCCATATCGGGGTTTTTGAAGACTGCGCGTATTGTTGCCTGGTGCTGGAGACGCGAACAGCTGCCCGGAACATGCTGTGCTGAGTGTTAATTTCTGAGGTTTCAGACCCCCTCGTCAATAAGCAGCGCTTCCCCGCCTGTGCAATTAATGATGGGGTCACTGCGGATTTCAGTCAGCACGAGATTCTTAAGAACTTAATAAATCGCTCATGTCACAGGAATAATGTAAAAGCCCATAAGACATTCAGCGCAAAGTTTCAGGATGATACTCTGTCCTGCATGTCTGAAGGTTGTACAGGTATTCTTCCGGTAAAAAAATCAATCCAGTACGAACCACTTACTCTTAATGTTGTAAAATTACACACTGTAATATATGGTTATATTTAACATATCCTGTATTTGGCCTGTCAATGAAAACTCACCTCTCATCAAAAAAAATGAAATTGTTTCAGCTGGTTACATGGGTACAGATTTTTGTTCAGACATTTTTTCCACTAACATTAATAGTGCCGAATAGCGTATTTGCAGGCGATACATCGACCCTGTCGCATAACAATTCTCCCTTCTCCGCAGATCACGCTTCGGTGGAGGCCCCCCCTGATGACCCCTTCCTGCCTTATTCGGATACCTTAAGCCGTGTCGCAACCACGCTGTCATCAGATAGTAGTGACGATGTGGTGACCACTGCGCGCTCTGTTGCTGCTGGTTATATGTCGTCGTCAGCACAACAGTGGCTGAATCAATTCGGGACAGCCAGAATTCAGCTGAATGTTGACAGTGACGGGAACTGGGATGAAAGCGCCTTCGACTTCCTGGTACCACTTTATGACAATAAAAAATCGGTACTTTTCACTCAACTTGGCCTGAGAGCTCCCGATGGTCGTGTGACGGGTAATATGGGGGTCGGCATTCGTACGTTTTATCTGGAAGGCTGGATGTTGGGTGGTAACGCATTTTTTGATGATGATTTCACGGGTAAGAATCGTCGGGCTGGTTTTGGCGCAGAGGTCTGGACTAACAATCTTAAACTTTCAGCCAACACCTATGTGGGGACCACTGACTGGCATCAATCACGTGACTTTGACGATTATAATGAAAAGCCGGCGGATGGTTTTGACATCCGGGCGGAAGGTTATTTACCGGCGTACCCGCAACTGGGGGCGAAGTTCGTTTATGAACAATACTACGGCGACAAGGTTGCCCTGTTTGATACCGGGCATTTACAGAGTAATCCTTCAGCAGTAACGACAGGCCTGAGCTATACACCTGTCCCTCTGGTTCAGTTTGCTGTGAACTACAAACGAGGTCAGGACTCACTGAATGATACTCAATTCCAGATGAACCTGCGGTATGATCTAGGACGGCCATGGGCATATCAGGTTGATCCTGATAGTGTACGCCTCGAGCGCAGCCTTGCAGGTAGCCGGTATGATCTGGTTGAACGTAACAATCAGATTATCTTGCAGTATAAGAAGCAAGCGCAGCAGAATGTCAGCAACCTTAATCTCCTGCTTGCAGTCGACAATAGCGCTGCTGATGGTTTGACACCGAACTCAGCACAAGTATTTGCGACAGACAAGAACGGTCAACCGGTACGTAACGCCCCAATAATATGGTCTGCCACAGGAACAGCTAAGCTGGCTACGGTTTCTTCGATAACTGACAGTCGCGGTATGGCCACGGTGAATTTCACGAATATAACCCCAGAGGCCGTGGTTATTAGCGCAAAAAGTGGCGCCGTCACGGCAACCCAGACCAGCCATTTCAGCGCAGTAACGGTAAGCAATATCGTTCTGAATATCACTAAAGATAACAGTGTGTCTGATGGGCAGACTGCAAACCATGCCCAGGCCGTGGTGACTGATATTAACAATCGCCCTGTCAGTAACAGTAAAGTGACATGGAAAATTGATTCACCAGCTTCATTAAAAAATAGTCAGTCCGTCACAGATGTTAATGGCATTGTAAAGACCGACTTCACATCTGCAGTTGCAGGCTCCTTTACGTTAACCGTCAGTTCCGGCGACAAAAGTGCGTCCAGGCAAGGGCATTTTTCCTCAAACACCGCAAACAATGTTATTGATTCCATCGTTGTACCCCGAAACAACAGCCCGGCAGATGGTACCTCAGCTAATCTGGTGACAATCCGAGTAAAAGATAGTAATGGTGCTCCTGCAGCCAATGCTAATGTCACGTTAAGTTCCGATAAAGCAACCGTCGTATTCGGGAGTGCTCTGAAATCAAAATCAGCAACTGTTTTTCAGACTGATTCACAGGGTAACCTGTCTGTCCCCTTCACCGATACGGTCGCTGAAACCGTGCGTCTGACTGCAACACTGGATAACGCCAACAGTAAAACAGTAACAGCCAGCTTTATTGCTGATACGGGCACTTCAAGAATCAGTGATCTGGTTGTGACCACTGGCGCTCTGGCCAATGGTACTGCGACCAATCAGGCGACGGTCACCGTAGTGGATACCAATAATAACCCCCTGTCAGGTGTTGATGTCACCTGGTCTCAGAGTGGGTCTGCTGTCTTTGGCGCATCCGCCAAAACGGATGCAACCGGAAAGACGACAGTGACATTCACCGACACGGTCGCCCAGACCGTTAATGTTACTGCCACCGTGAATGGCACCAGTCTGTCAAGACCGAGCGAGTTTGTGGCAGATACCAGTCAGGCCAGGGTAAGCGATCTGACCGTCACGACTGGTGCTCTGGCTAACGGTACTGCCACTAACCAGGCAACGGTTACCGTAGTGGACAGTCACAATAACCCCGTGTCTGGTATCAATGTGACCTGGTCTCAGAGTGGTTCTGCCGTATTTGGTTCATCCGCCAGAACGGATGCGACCGGTAAAACGACGGTGACATTCACTGATACTGTTGCTCAGGCAATTAATGTAACCGCCACCGTCAATGGGAGCAGCCTGTCAAAACTGAGTGAGTTTGTGGCAGATGTCAGCCTGGCTAAAATAAGTGAACTGACGGTCACTTCCGGCGCGCTGGCTAATGGCACGGCGACTAACCAGGCGACGGCTACCGTAGTGGATACCAACAATAATCCACTGGCTGGCGTTGATGTCACATGGTCGCAGAATGGTTCTGCCATAATGGGGACATCGGCTAAAACGGATGCCGCGGGTAGAACGACGGTAACATTCACCGATACTCGTGTAGAAACGGTTCAGGTGACAGCAACCCTGGCGAACGGTGATAGTCAGAGCAAGCCGAGCAGCTTTGTTGCGGGTGTGGTTAATAATGTTGATGTCACTATGACGACCGATAATCAAATAGCAGACCATGTTCAGGAAGACATTGCTAAAGTCACTGTGACGGATGAAAACGGACACAGACTTGCCAACAAGACTGTCGCCTGGAGTGTGAGTGGAAACACAACCGCAGTAATTGCATCCTCCACGACGACGACAGATCTTAATGGGGAAGCAACGATACACGTCACGGCCTTTAGTACGAGCGGCCCAACTACGGTGACGATTACTGCACTGGTCGATGGCCAAACGGGGAGCACACTGGCATCATTTATTGCGAAACCGATTGCAACTACCATCGACGTTGTCATGACGATAAACAATCAGGACAAGGATGTAGGGAACCAGGCTAAAGCCACTGTTTATGATCAATACGGGGATCCGATGTCTGGTGTGACGGTAGTGTGGGATCCGGGTACCGCATCAATAGTCGGTGGGACATCGAAGGTGACAAACGCTGCCGGAACGTCAATAGTTACGATTAAAAGTAATTATTCTGGAAGCACATATATTTCTGCAAAAGTTAATGGAAACACGCCAGTATCAAACACAGTTACGGCGTATTTCAATTAACCTCGGCTGATGTGCTTGCCTGGCGGAAAAATTCCAGACGATCTTAATGCTTAAGTGCGGCGCCTGTCTCCCTGAAGGCGTTGCCGTTAATGGCAAAATTCACAGAGGCGTCGTTCTTGTGTGCGTTTTGTTAACATGAATATGGGGGATGAAACCCGTCATGCCCCCTACTCGCCAATTTTCCGGCTTTCGGGGGATATGAGGTTATTTCACAATCGTCTGTAATCGTCGCACTATTTGTAGTTCAGCTTTACCGAACTGGTTGGTGTTGTTCCATTCACGCTGGCTTTAATGGTTGTACCGCCACCATAAGTACTGGTGAACCCAACGGTCGATTTACCATTTGAATCTGTTGTTCTCGACGGTGATCCCACTATTCTGGTCGTGCTGGAAGGTTGCCACTCCACCACGACACCAGACATAGGGTCACCGTACTGATCAAGAACGGTTGCCTCGACCTGATCGGTATCATTTCCATCGCTCTTCGCATAATCCTTTACCACCTCAAGATTGACGGTTGTCGGGAAGGATTTTGCCGTAAAGGACGCGATGGTATTTCCTGACACGCCATCCGCTGTTGCTGTAATTGTTACCGTAGAAGGTGCGCTCACATTGTAAGCAGTAACGTTCACCGTAGCTTCACCATTGCTGTCAGTTTTGGGTGTTGACGTTGCAATTTGGGCACTTCCGCTACCAGTCAGGCTCCATGCCACTGTTTTATTGGGGATCCGGTGACCTGTTGAATCCGTTACAACGACTTTCGCTATATCTTGCTGGATGCCATCACTGACCTGGTTATCAACAACCATACTGACAACCATGCTACTGGTAATATCAATAACAAAGTTACTGATGCTGGTTTGTGAGACACCGTTTCCAAGCGTCGCAGTAATATTGACAGGTTCAACGGTTGTATCTGTAAATGCTACCTGCAGGGTACCATCGGCCCCGGTTTTCCCGGTACTACCGGACGTCAGCTGAGCCGAGCCATCCACACGCCAGGTCACATCCGTGTCCGGTAGCGGATTGTTGTTGGCATCCACCACGGTCACTGTCGCCTGATTGGTCGCCGCGCCGTTCGCCACCGCCCCGGTGGTCGTAGTCAGGGTGGCGATTTTTGCCGACGCCGTATCCGGCACAAACGTGCTTGTCGCACTCTTCGTGCTTCCTGATGCCAGAGTTGCAGTGATATTCACGGTCTGCGCAGTCAGGTCAGTAAAGGTAACCTGCAGAGTGCCATCGGCCCCGGTTTTTCCGGTGCTACCGGACGTCAGTTGAGCCGAGCCATCCACACGCCAGGTCACATCCGTGTCCGGTAGCGGATTGTTGTTGGCATCCACCACGGTCACTGTCGCCTGATTGGTCGCCGCGCCGTTCGCCACCGCCCCGGTGGTCGTAGTCAGGGTGGCGATTTTTGCCGACGCGGTATCCGGTACAAATGTACTCCCGATACTCAGCGAGTCTCCATTGTCAAGACGGGCAGTTAACTGGATGTTTTCTGCGACAGTATCGGTATATTTGATGGTGGCTTTACCATTCGCATCTGTTGCCGCCTGTGTTCCGAAACCTACCGTCGTTTTGTCGGCACTCCACCCTACAGATATATTGGCAACCGGCGCGCCATTCTTATCCTTCACATAGACTTCCGCTGCATTTGTGTCCGAACCATCAGACAAACTACCGTCTTTGGTCACTGAGAGGGCTTGCAGGGTAATACTGCTGGTATCTACGGCAAAATGGGCCACTGCAGATTTGCTGTTTCCATTTTCAAGCGTCGCAGAGATATTGACGGTCTCCGGAGTCGTATCAGTGAAGGCAATACTCACCCGTCCCTGTGCATCCGTTTGTTGTTGCGCTGAAGATCGAGAATTTGCCACACCGAACACGACCGTGGATTTATCTGCGCTGAAATTGACATTAACCCCTGCAACCGGCGCGCCGGAACTGTCTTTCACTACTGCGACCGCTTTGTTTGCCGATACGCCATTGGCCGGACTGTTGTCTGTTGTCACGCTCAGACTATCAATAACATTATTATCCGCAGTGGAAACAAAATGCCCGGTTGTTGAGGCACTCTTTCCACCCACGGTTGTTGTCAACGAAACGGAAGCTGCCGTATGTGACGTAAACTGGACGGATGCCTGTCCCTGGGCGTTAGTGGCCGTATCGCTATGACTGATCGTTGCCGGGGTATCAATGTGCCAGGTAAGTTGTGCATTTGCGATGGGGTGGTTATTGCTGTCCATAACAGTGGCGATTGCGGTATCGGCAGAAACACCATCAGCCGGGTTATTATCTTTTGTCATTTTGAGAGAGACATTGTCGACAGCAACAGCATCAAAGCGGCTGTCCTTAACAGCAGTAACCTGACCATTGCTGGCCTGAATTTGCACTACCTGAGCGTTAGCATTCGTAAAGCTGGCGGTTGCATTACCGTTATCGTCTGTCACAGAATCCTGCGTTATCAGTTTCGCTGTGCCGCTGGCTGTCCACGAAATGGCTGCATGCGACACAGGCGCACCATCGCGGTCAACCGCATGTACTTGCGCTGTATTAGGGGTCAAACCGTCGGCAGGGCTGTTATCAACAACGAGATCAAGGTTAAGTTTACTGACACTTTGTAAAGCCTTTTTCTGGTATTGCATCACAATAGTATTGTTGCGCTCGACCAAATCATAGCGGCTTCCGGCCAGGCTACGTTCCACCCGAACACTGTCGGGATCGAATTGATATGCCAGGGAGCGTCCAAACTCATAACGGATATTTAGCTGGAATTGTGTTTCCTGGAGGGAGTCCTGGCCCTGCTTATAATCCATCCCCAGTGAGACTAATGGCACAGGGGTATAACTCAGACCCGTTGTGATCGCGGAAGGATTCTTTTGCAAGTGATCGGTATCGAACAGGGCCACCTGATCACCATGATATTTTTCGTACATAATTTTGGCACCCAACTGTGGGTACGCAGGCAAATACCCTTCTGCCCGAAGGTCGAAACCATCTGCGGGTTTCTCGTTATAGTCATCAAAGTCCCGGGAGGAATGCCAGTCGGTTGTACCCAAATAGGTGTTTGCTGACAGTTTGAGATAGTTTGTCCACGCTTCGCCACCTAAACCAATCCGGCGGTTTTTTCCTGTGAAATCGTCATCAAGGAAGATATTTCCGCCAAACATCCAGTCATTAAGATAAAAGGTTCGAACACCCATACCAAAATTTCCTGTAAACCGCCCATCAGGTGCCCGCATGCCAAGCTGGGTAAATAAGACGGATTTTTGGTTATCATAAAGAGGGGCAAGGAAATCAACAGAGCTGTTATCCCAGTTTCCGTCATCATCAACGTTCAGTTGTACGCGTGCTGTACCAAACTGACTCAGCCATGACTGTGCTGAAGCACCCGCAAATCCTGTCGCCGTGCTGCGGGCAGCATTCATGCCACCCTCTTCTCCGGAGGATAATGCCGTCGCTACTGACGTAAGCGTATCAGCATAAGGTGGTGCTACCGCCGTTTCAGAAGCAGATGCATCCCGATCAACTGAAAAGGGCGAAGCCGGAACACTGCCCGAATCGTTTGCTCTGGCAGTCAGAGGAATACTTGTCAGGAGGGGGAACAATAACTGCAGGATAATCTGAGTCCACGTCATGAGCCGGAACAGGCCCGGGCGCCCAGAAAAGGCCTCTGGGGTGTTTTTTCTTTCCATGTTTTCCATCTTAATATAAGAGAATGAAGTGATTTGAAATAAACGGGTTCGAATCAGATGCTTTATATTTCAACATCAGGGGAGAATGAAACAGAGATGTCGTCATGTTAATTCCGGCGTCTTATTTCGCATCCTTTTCAGAGTAACTATCATGGCCGATAGTAGTCAGGGATAGTGCTCATTAACGCAATGAGTTTTCCGCGATGCATCTTAATATAACCTGCGTTTCTGAAGTTTTTTAGCTGTGCTTGCACACAACTACGTGTCAAACCCGTTCTCAGCGTAATATAATTACAGACATTAGTTGTAATGCGAATTTTAGTATCTAATTTACTGATATCAAAAAGCATTTTTTTAACTATTTCATAAGCGTTTTTATTCAGGAGGATCACATTATTTTGGTACAAACTGAGCGTGACCAGACTCTGGATCCTGATCAGCGTACTCAGTGCCACCACTCCACCATTTTTCTGGATGGCATTCAGTGCGACGTCATACTCCACGCGATACATAATGCAATCAGAACGGGGTCTCAGATAAACACGTACATGTTGGGATAATGCTTCATTCAGGCCAAAAATAAAGGGGGCGCGTACGCCAGCCAGCAATAAATCATCTTCATTCCTGTACACTTCAACTTCGCCAGACGTGAACAGCAATAGTGAAGGATTTCCGGACGTATCTGTAAGACAAACTCGTCCGGAGGACACTTCACGATCAGTGATTTTTTTAGCATAGGGAACAAGCAGATTGCACAGGTTCTCAATACATTGTCTGGATTTCTCGTCCACAGGCACTCCAAATCCAATTAATCATAGAAACACACCAGATTAAATCCGAAAAACAGGTTGGCAGCATTCTACTGCGTATATCGTATCAGGTTCAACGTAATGCAAGGGGCTGATGATGCAAAAAATTAATTAATGCATTAATTCAATGAGTTACCATGGTTTTATTTTTGTCCTACTTTGGACAATTGCCTCTATTTTCGTCTTCTTAAGATCATCAATAATCTTACAATTTTCTTAACTAAACTAAACATTGTGAACGGCCTCTTTCAATAAGGTCATAATATTTCCCTTAGCCATAAATAACATGATGCATAAGAATATATTGATGAGTGTTTCCCCCCAGTCTGCGTCGGAATAATGGCCTGTACAGGTTCTGACCATGACACCAACACAGGCAATCATCAGGAAGTAAGCAACGAATGAAGCTATGGGTCGGTAATGAGCTGACTGCCTGCGATATGTCATCAATCGAATGAAAATAAGCAAACACGCTGTGAAATTCAGCCATGTCACGATTTCCTGAAATATCATTTTCCCTCTCCCGAACGTGAATTCCGGAACGAGAAGGATCCCGTATTGATTCCTGCAATAATTTTCATGAGGATCCTGACGGCCGAAGCTGAGGAGAGGGTCGCTCCGACTTGTGCAGGAACGAGGAAGACGGTGCCAAAGGTCGCCGATAATGCCGTTGCAAGTAAGGTTGAGGCAAAATCAGCTGAATATATCCCTATCAGTAGTGAGACTGAAAAAAGAAGTATTTTGTTACAAAATGTAAATTCCTGGGCGGATACGACAAAGACGATTGAACCTGCAAAAGCAGCGACGATAATGCGAGGGTCAACTCCGTGAATAATGTCTGCCATTCTGAAATCTGATAAAATTGACTTGGTAATCATAAAAATAAATCTCCTGGGTGATAGTAAGTACTGCTCAGAGCCGGGTATTGGCATGGCCTCTTCAGAAGAGATATTACGCTAACGAGACAGGAGTAAGGGGCCATAAATGACCTTTACGAAGCATTTTCTGGATCCTTTTTTTTCCGGTATAACAATAAATTGTTTTACAGGGTTGCCAGGAGTCCCGTTCCTCCCTGCGCCCATCAATTGTTATGCTAAAATTACTTTACTCGCGAATTTCAATATGGCTTAAATAAAATGAAAAATGAAACAACTGTTGATGACATGATTTTAATGGTGGAGCTATTGTTGTATCTTGAAAAGACGAATAATATTTTGTATCTGGATAAAGGCGTCGCTCCGGAGTTCCGTCGTGCTGTACATCTGCTGTCTGAACGAGGCAGAAAATACAATATTGATTTATTGGTCACGGATGGCGAACGCGTATCATTAACATTTGCAGGATTGAAACTTGCCCTGATGCTTAAAGAACAAGCTTCTGATTACTCAGTCAACATAACAGCATTAAGGGATATTTTTTCAGACGATATATTCTGAACATCACACTGAATTGTTGACAATCTTTATTATTTTACTCAGTTCTGTGCGGTGGGTTTCTGATAAATTATGATATACTGACTTGCTGACAGGTAATCTATTGATGATAAAAGATTTCATTCTTGACAGATTATAAATTTCCGCTATCTTAGACGGTAGTATTATTATTGAACGATTATTCATTGCAGACAGCATCATTGCTGAGATATCCATATCGCACTCTTCATAATAGACAAGAGGAAGCACTTCCTTGATCGAAAAGCTCAGATGTTTTTTAAAACTCTCCAGTTCATTAGATCTGTTTATTAACACGGGATGAGATGCCATATATTTTGGCTCCGTTCTTCTTTCATACTCAAAATCTTCTGATACCAATATTTTAAGATAGCTGTTATCGAGAACTATTTTCGTAACACCTGCGATGGGAGGAAGTTCCCTGAATGCGAAAATGACGGTGTTTTTCCTGCTTGTTTCCTGCACGAAATCTTCTGCCGAAACAAATACCCTTTTATGCTGAAACAGTATTCCTTCAGCGGTGAGAATTGAGATGATGTAATTATAGAGATATTGCGGATAACTGCTGTCGAAAATAAGATCCAGACCGGACAACTCCTTGCTGAATTCCCTCTCTACGCTTGTTATCATATCATAAGCCGGTTTAATTCTGTCATACAACTCTAACGCTAATGGCGTTGGTTCGAGTTGGTTGTATTTCCTCAAAAATAATTTACCTCCAAGTTTTCTTTCCATCTCTGCGAGCACCTTTCCTAATGGTGAGCGTGTTATATATAATTTCTCTGCAGCACGAGTAATGTTCAACTCATCCATTGTGGTCATGAAATATTTCATTCTTTTAGGTAATAAAAAATTCACATTACACCTCTCTTTCCAGGTAAAGATGTTTCTGGTGCGCGTTCCACCATCAAATAATCAGTAGATAGTTAATTCTCTGAGGGATATATTCGTCTGGCTATCGCCTCCCCCGGACTGAACTGAGAAAAATTATAGTTCATGGCTATTCCCTTCTTAAATTTAGGCCGATTTCCGTCGATTTCTTTTCAAAACCCTTATAAACCTGACAAAGCAGCACGGTACTCCAGAGTATTTCTCTACAAGATGAAATGCAACACTATGAATCAATTAGATATCTTCACAACCGAGATCTCCGTTTATTGTAGAGTAATTCGCATCACGTTTCCCCTTCTCCTTGAGGACCGGGTTTATATCATATTCTTTGTATACAAACAGAGATGCCCACTTATCCCCGCATTGCTGGCCCCCTTTTTATTGCGTTCCCGGCATTCAGTTCTTTCTTCAAAGAAGTCTTACGTATTTACTGATTTTAAGTGGGCAATATTTGCCCCGATATTGTCTTTTTTTACCCATCCCTTCAGAACTGCTGCCTGTCTTTACCTGAGTACTGAACAAATAGACCATCTCCTGTCGCGATCGGCGAGGTTGCACATCTTTGTTGTCTCGTCACCGGGTGCACTTTTTTATCCGGGATGGTGTACATGCGCAGCGTGTTAGTCTGGCTTTGTTTGCACGACTCCGAAGCATAAGGTGTCAGCGGGAGTGATGAGGGCTCCATAAGAGGCACGGTACTGTTTTGTACGGTTTTGTGTTCATCGGGCGATTATTCGGAGCCTTCAGCAACTCCCCGAGCCGGATATACAGGCCCTCAGTGTGTGATGCGACACCTGACTTCACTTCCCCGGGCGCGAACCTGCCGCAGAAAATGCCCGCCCGTGGCGCCTCTTTTGCCCCCGCCCCGGGCCCGGCCCTGCCTATCCTTCCCCTGTAACCTGCGGCTGTCTCCGGCTTCCGGCCCGGCCGTGACCCTGTTGCCCCTCCGGGCACCCCTTTCTCAGGAGCTTCCTTATGTCTCAGTCACCCCGGGCGCTTTCCGCTCAGGACAGTCCCCTTACGTTCTATACCCTCCATAACTACAGCGGCACCCC
>RCUT01001221.1_pt1 | contig 12554 bp, 14 predicted proteins | sample 2166171 | NCBI WGS metagenome assembly RCUT01 (sample SAMN09932757, study PRJNA488358) | compost metagenome | isolation source: compost soil in 4-hydroxybenzoic | place: Germany: Experimental Botanical Garden
GCATGGAGTAGCTCCTAACGACGAGCAGTTAGCACAAGCTTTGGCCCAACTAGAGGAAACTACCGGTTATAATTATTTAGGCGATTATTAATTTTTGTTATTAGCGATAAACTAATTTCAATAAAAACCTTACAACTAGCAATTAGCTCGTCTCCAACAACTAATGATGACTAATTACTGAGACCCTTACTCAAAATGAAAAAATATACTTTCACAGAGAAAAAAGATACCCGTTCGGGATTTGGTGCCGGTTTAGCTGAATTAGGCAAAACCAATCCTAACGTAGTTGCTTTGTGTGCCGACTTGATCGGTTCATTAAAAATGGATGCGTTTAAGAAAGATTTTCCTGAGCGTTTCTTCCAGGTGGGTATTGCAGAAGCTAATATGATTGGCTTAGCAGCAGGTATGACCATCGGTGGCAAAATTCCTTTTACCGGAACTTTTGCAAACTTCTCAACAGGTCGTGTTTATGACCAGATTCGTCAATCGGTTGCATACTCCGACAAAAACGTTAAAATATGTGCTTCTCACGCAGGTTTAACCTTAGGAGAAGATGGTGCTACCCACCAGATCTTAGAAGATATCGGAATGATGAAAATGTTACCAGGAATGACCGTTATCAATCCTTGTGACTTTAATCAAACCAAAGCTGCCACCATTGCCATTGCAGAGCATGTTGGACCAGTTTACCTGCGCTTCGGTCGCCCAACAGTTCCTAACTTCACTCCAGCTGATCAGAAGTTTGAAATCGGTAAAGGTATTGTGTTAAATGAAGGAACGGATGTAACCATCTTCGCTACCGGTCACTTAGTATGGCCAGCTATTGAAGCAGGTGAAATGTTGGCAGAAATGGGCATTAGCGCAGAGATCATTAATATCCACACAATTAAACCATTAGATGCTGAACTGGTATTAGCTTCTGCAGCTAAAACAGGTTGCGTTGTAAGCTGTGAAGAGCATAATCGTATTGGAGGCTTAGGAGATAGTATTGCTCAAGTATTATCGCAAAAATTACCTACTCCAATGGAATATGTTGCAGTGAATGACTCATTTGGTGAAAGTGGTACTCCGGATCAGTTAATGGCGAAATATGGTCTTGACAAAGATCATATTGTTAAAGCTGTTAAAGCTGTAATGGCTCGTAAATAATTTCAATAGTTGTATATCAATTTGAAAGCCTTTGTGTTACCACAAAGGCTTTTTTATTAACCTTGTTTGGTCTTAATTTTTTACTAATTTAGGCTGCTACCAGCTAATTGATATAATAACTTCATGAAAGAAGATTTTAGTGATAAAGACTTATTAACAAGATTTCGCGATGAATCAACCAGAAATCTTGCTTTTAGTCAACTTATAGAAAAATATCAAAAACGCATTTACTGGCATATACGTCGTATAGTTATCGATCATGATGATGCTGACGATGTGATACAAGAAGTTTTTATTAAGGTTTGGAAAAACCTTGATAATTTCAGGGAAGACGCACAACTCTACACATGGCTCTATCGGATTGCCACTAATGAATCCATTACTTTTTTAAATCGTCAAAAAATGCGTGCTTCAGAGAGTTTCGAGGATCACGCAGGATATTTAGTTGACAAGTTAACGGACAGCATGTATGTTGATGGTAATCACATCCAAATGAAACTCCAACGTGCCATATTAACATTGCCTGAAAAGCAGCGGATTGTTTTTAACATGAAATATTTTGACGAAATGAAATATGAAGATATGTCTGAAGTTTTGGATACAAGCGTAGGAGCATTAAAAGCATCTTATCATCATGCAGTCAAAAAAATTGAAGAATATTTCAAACAAAACGAGTAATCGTTTCTACAATAATATAAATAAAATCCGAATTTTACATTTTAATTAAACCATTCAGAGTTTTTTCAATCTAAATCTAAAAGCTCACAAAATAACAACAAAGGATTTCGAGGTGGAAAATAACGAATTTGAAAATAGCATTCCCAAACCACAACAATCGTCGCCGTATACAGTACCTAAGGATTACTTTGATTCTTTGGCATCTCGTATCATGGTTCGCATTGAAATGGAAGATGCCGGACCAACTATCGAAGGACTTACCAATGTAAATCCGTTCAAAACACCTGATGATTATTTTAACGAGCTCTCAACCAGAATTGAAAATCAGTTAAAAGATGATGATGTACGACTTTCGATTCCTGATTTAAATAATAAAAACCCTTTTACTGTTCCTGATGAGTATTTTAATAATCTACCCATCGCAATTGAAGAGCAGATTTTTAATGATATTGCTAATTCTGAGTTTGAACAAGCTCAAAAAATATTTGTATTTAGATTTTATAAACTAGCAATTACTGCTTGTTTAGGAGCCTTACTATTTTGGTTTGGCTCTAATATTTATCATACGAGCTTACTCGATAAACAAATGAGCAGTCCTGTAAATGTGGTAAAAATTGGTAATCATAATTATGACCTTAATTATTTCGATGAATCAATGATTATAGATGAAGTAATTAATACTAAGGTTTCTCAAAATAACACACAAAAAACTGATCAAAACAACAAGCTGGAAAACTATATTTTAAATAACGTAGACGAAGATTTATTACTACAGGAACTATAACAAATGAAGAAACTCAACTTATCTACTTTATTGCTCATTTTATTTGTAACCCTTCCTTTTCTGGTAAAAGCACAAAACTTTAATCAACGAAAGGCTGATATTGACGCACTTAAAGTTTCCATCATAACTACAAAAGTGGGCTTAACCACAGAAGAAGGTAAAGTTTTCTGGCCAATTTATAATGAATATGACGCAGAAAAGCAGCGTTTGCTAAAGGAACGTCGTCAGAAGATTGTAATGGCAAGAATGAATGCCGATAATTTGAGCGACAAAGAATTAGAAGATGTGATTTTGAATGACTTCTCCGTTAAACAACGCGAACTTGATCTGGAGCGTAAATATTACGACAAATTCAAGAAAGTACTTTCAATGAAGAAAGTCGCGAAGTTTTACATGGCCGAAGAACAATTTAAGCGTGAGCTTATAAAACGCCTAAGAAGTCAGTCACAACAACCTCCTGAAAATTAATGATTAGCTAATAGCTATTAGGTATTAGCTATTAGCATTACCTGCCTTATAAATTGCTAATTGCTAAAGGCCAAAAGCGAATAGCCTAATTACAGCCACCTTTTCCTTCTAAACCAGAAATAAACAATAATCGTCACTAAGATCATAACAACCCATGTTACTCCATAACCATGTGGCGATTTAATTTCGGGCATGTTTTCAAAATTCATCCCGTACACCCCCACAATAAAAGTTAAAGGCATAAAGAACACGGAGAAAATCGTTAAAACACGCATTACTTCATTTGTTTTCTGAGAAGCTAATGAAATATAGATGCTCAACAAGTTGCTAGCAGAATCTATTACCTGCTCCGTACTTGTTTCCACCTCAATTATTGTATCCTTAAGATCTTGCATTATGGGTCCTTTCAGGTTCTCTGAAATCCGAAATACGATATCCTTAGTAAGAAAAACCGTCCTTTTAATAGATGTAGCTTTCCTCTTCAATTGATAGAAGTGTTGCAATAAATTAGGCAAACGTGTTTTAAGGAACATACGTTCTTCATAAAACTCTAGCAGCTCATTTATTTTATCCAACGGACTTTCAAATGAAATTACCACATGATCCATGATCAATGCTAATAACTGAAACCTACCCGGCGATTTTTTCATGCTTTCACACCGTTGCTGCAGATGAATTAAAAAAGGTTGGGAAGAACGATGAATGGTTATAACCAAACCATCTGAAGAAAAGATAGCGATCTTGCGAGTAATGGAGTTTATATCCAATGCCTCTACCTTTGCATTCTGGTCGAAGATACGGGCTATAATAAAAATCACATCATCAATAACCTCATACTTAGGCAAATGCTCCGGATCAAGGCAATCCTGAACAGAAGTATAATGCAGGTTATATTTTAATGCGATATCATTAAGCTCTTCGGGTGTCGGGTTTTCAACATCGATCCAGGTAAAACCAGAAACCTCTCTTTCTTGTAAGGTAGTAATCATAAAATGAAGATAAAAAACGGAACAGGTATAAACGCTATTTTTGAAAAAATTGGTACAAAAAACTAGCTCAGCCATAAAAAATGATACATTCGACAAGCAGGTGGATTAAACTATTTTGACGAAATTTGCAGAATGATTCCATTACGTCAGCAATTCCTACAACATAACGCCCAAACTACCGATTTTCCTTTAATGCTAGAGTTCACCAGAGCTCAGGGAATTTATCTGTATGATAAAAATGATCGTCCTTCTATCGACCTTATATCCGGTATTGGGGTTAGCAATATTGGCCATTGCCATCCAAAAGTGGTTAAAGCAATTAAAGATCAAGCTGCCACATTTATGCATCAAATGGTATACGGAGAGTTTATTCAAGCTCCACAAACCTTATTTGCAGCAAAACTTGCAGCTCATTTACCCTCATCATTACAATCTGTATACTTTGTTAATTCGGGTGCAGAGGCTACTGAAGGTGCTTTAAAACTGGCTAAGCGCTTTACAGGGAGAACAGAAATAATTGCCTGTAAAAATGCGTATCATGGAAGCACTAACGGAGCGCTGAGTGTAATGGGAAATGAGGATTATAAATATGCATTTCGCCCCCTCTTACCTGATGTTCGCTTCATCAACTTTAATCATTTACCAGATTTAAAACAAATTACTGAGCGTACGGCTTGTGTAATTATGGAAACAATCCAAGGTGAAGCAGGTATCAGAGTGCCGGCTATCGAATACATGCAAGCTTTAAGAAAACGCTGTACAGAAACTGGAACATTGTTAATTCTTGATGAGATACAAGCAGGAATGGGGCGTACCGGGAAATTATTTGCGTTCGAGCACTTTAATATTGTTCCAGATGTGCTTCTTTTAGCAAAAGCACTAGGTGCAGGAATGCCAATCGGAGCATTTATTTCTTCCTTAGAAATAATGTCGAGTTTAAAAAACGACCCAATATTGGGTCATGTTACTACTTTTGGTGGTCATCCGGTATGTTGTGCGGCAGGATTAGCTGGTTTTGAAGCTTTATTAGAAGAAAACCTGATAGATCAAGTCGAAGCTAAACATCAACTATTTAAACAGTTGTTACAACATTCGGCAATTCTTGATTTTAGAGGAAAAGGATTAATGTTTACCATCGAGTTTGAAAGTTTTGAAACCAATAAGAAAATTATTGATCGCTGTATCGAAAAAGGACTAATTACCGACTGGTTTTTGCATTGCAGTAACTCACTACGGCTCGCGCCCCCTTTAATCATTACAGAAGCTGAAATAAGGAAAGCTTGCTCCATTATCTTAGAAAGCATCAATGAAATTCTGAATAGCTGATTTTGTGCCTTTTATAGAATTATCATAAATTGTATAATTGATCCTTAAAATCTAATATAAATTGAACGTTCTAATTATTGAAGACAGGTACAGCTTGTCTGATGAAATAGCAAAATTCCTTAAGTATGAGGGTTTTCTTTGTGATTTAGCTTACAATAAAAGAGAGGCTGCCGAAAAACTTTTCGTAAACACTTATGATTTTGTTTTACTCGACTTAGGTTTACCTGATGGAGATGGATTAGATTTACTAAAGGAATTCAGGCAACTTCCTAACCGCGAAGATGCAATTATTGTCTTAACTGCCAGGGGTGCTACCGAAGACAAGGTAAAAGGCCTGAATCTGGGCGCCGACGATTACCTGGGTAAACCATTCGATCTTTCTGAATTGCATTCACGGATGCATGCTATTTTACGACGCAAGCATCGTCTCGTTAAAAATGATATTAACTTGCACGGTTTTGTAATTGATATTCAGAACCGGGAAGTAAGTTTTAAGGACTCCAAAATTAACCTTACAAAAAAGGAATTTGATATCTTAAACTTCTTAGTTTTAAATAAAAACCGCGTTATTTCTCGCCTTCAATTAACTGAACATGTTTGGGGTGATGTTTTAGAGATAAACAGTGACTCCAACTTTGTTGATGTTCATGTAAAAAATCTTCGCAAAAAATTACAAGCCCACACTCCTATCGATTGGTTTGAAACGGTAAGAAGTATTGGTTATAAGATTAATAATTAGATAATGAGCTATTAGATTTTAGATTTTCGACTCCAAAATAAACTTTGATCTTCATTAGTGATGCGTTTACAAGCCAAATTTGCCTTATATAATATCCTGACAAAAATTGCTATTATACTGTCGGTTTATATTTTATTTGAGCTTACCGTTGAACGTGTTGCTTATAATCACCTTGATGCTCGTATTCTTCAGAAAAAAGAATTGATTATGAGCAAATTATCAAGTAAAAGTATTTCTGAATATATTTCTGAACAAGACACCGACTTTGCCAGTTATAATATTTTAAAAGAAGAATACATTTTACTTAAAGTTATTCCACCTGTAAAAGAGCAGACTACAGTTGGCAATTTTTCGGATGAACAAAGGATAATTGAAAACCAAACCAGTAACTATCGCATTTTAACATATGACTTTGACTTTCAAGGTCAGCAGTATCAATTGGAGATTGGAGAAAGTCTGGCTAGTATCAAACAATTTCAAACCTCATTAAGGACTTATACAACCATTGTTTTATGTGTTGCGGTTTTACTTTCATTACTTACCGACTTTTTATTCACCGGTTTTCTGTTGCGACCTCTGTCTTCTATTATTAACAAGCGTCTTGAGAACGTTAATGATCCATCTCATTTCAACTATGAAATGATAAAGACCTCTACAACTGATTTTCAACACCTGGATAATCAACTGAAGGATATGTTGAAGCGGATTTCACATTCTTTTTTTACTCAAAAAGAATTTATCGCCAATGTTTCACACGAACTTTTAACACCAATATCAATTCTTAAAACAAGGTTTGAAAATCTTTTAAATGAAGAAGATATCAACGAGGAGATGCAGAATCAAATCTATTCTTCATTAAACACATTACATTGGTTAAAGAATATTGTAAATAGTCTATTGCTCATCTCAAAAATTGAAAACGAGCAATTTGAACAAAATGAGGAAATTGATCTGGATAAACTACTGGAGAAAATTTACGAAGATGTGGAACATCGACTCGAAGAAAAGTCAATTCGGGTTCAGTTAAACTTGCAGCATCAATATCATTTTTATGGCAATGCATCACTTATTAGAACCATGCTTTTCAATGTGATTACGAATGCAATAAAATATAATAAGCAAGAAGGAACTATTACTATTACCGATGATTTCGAAAACGGACATTACCAATTAACAATTAGCGATACGGGAATTGGCATTGACCCTAAAAAATTGAAAGTAATATTTAATCGTTTTGAAAAGCTGGATTCCACAAGTGAAAACAGTCATGGTTTAGGTTTATCGATTGTTCAGAGTGTGGCAAATTTCCATAAAATTAAAATAGACATTAATTCAGTTTCACAAGTAGGCACCAGTTTCATATTTCATTTCCCATCCTAGCAACTCCCTCACCCAGATTTTAAAATAATCTGATTTCTTCATAAAATCTTCATGTAAGTTGTGGACTTTAGATTCATCAAATCGATAGTAAAGATGAAAAAATTCATGGCATTGGTTGCTTTAGCAGCCTTCACAACTGGCGCATTTGCACAAACAACACCTGCAAAAAAAGCAGACACGAAAAAAGAAACTAAAGAGGTAAAAGCTACTGCTAAAGCTACTGACGCTAAGAAAGAAGTTAAAGCAACTAGTAAACCGGCACCTGCGAAAAAATCAGATGCTAAAACAGCAAAACCTAAAGCTTAATACAGTTCATTAGGTAATTAATAGTAGAAGAGGGCCCGGTTGTGTAAAAGCTGCCGGGCTTTTTTGATTAAATGTCTCGTCCTGAAAAAAGTTGACTAAAATCTAGTCAACAAAATGAAAATCAAAAAGAACAGTCCAAAGGCAACAGCCCGAGCAGTCAAGTACAGTGAATGGTTTAAACGGGCCGTCGTTGCAGATTATGAACGGGGCTTGCTCAACAAAGACCAGATTCAGGCCAAGTATGGTATAGGAGGCAACTCCAGAGTATTGGAATGGTGCCGTAAATATGGTAAGTTGCACTATCCTGTAGCAGGTTCATTAGGCCGTCCCATGAAAGATCCCCAAAAGCAGCGCATCAAAGAACTTGAAAAACAGTTAGAAGAGGCAAAACTTAAAATAATAGCCTATGAGAAGCTTATTTCGATTGCAGAGAAAGAAGAAGGGATCAATATCCTAAAAAAAGACGCGGCCAAACAATCCATGCGCTTGCCAAAACCTACCCGCGACGAGTAGGTACGTTTTGTGAATTGTTTGGCTTTAGCAAACAGGCCTATTATAAGCAAAGCAAGCGCAAGCAAAATAAGGCCTTAAGGGAGGATGGTACAACAAGGGCTGTATTACAGCTTCGAAGGCTGCTGCCCCGTTTGGGAACTCGTAAGCTTCATTATATGCTAAAAGGAGAAATCGATATCGGCCGGGATAAACTTTTTACCCTTTTAAGGAAACAAGGGCTGCTTATCACGAAAAGAAAGCGGTATACAGTCACGACTAATTCAAGGCACTGGATGCATAAATACCCCAACCAAATTAAAGACATCAGGATAAGTCGGCCGGAGCAGGTATGGGTTGCAGATATAACTTATCTGGATACAGTAGAAGGCAATGCCTTCCTTCATTTAATTACCGATGCCTATTCTAAACAAATTATGGGGTATGAACTATGCGATAATATGGAAGCCGCCTCTACGGCCAAGGCCTTGAAAATGGCTTTAAAGAACCGAAAATATTCCTCTGCTCTGATTCATCATTCTGATCGGGGGCTGCAATACTGTAGTAAGGCGTATGTCAGCATCCTACAGGAGAATGGCATTCAAATCAGTATGACAGAAAACGGAAGTCCTTACGAAAATGCAATAGCAGAAAGAATGAACGGAATCTTAAAAGACGAATTTGGATTAAGTGAACAGTTAGAAGACCTGAATGCAGCTTTTCGGCAAACTTCACAAAGTATCAACCTTTATAATACACTGCGTCCGCACAGTAGCTGCCAGCTATTAACACCTCAACAAATGCATCAGCAACAAGAAATAATCATAAAGACTTACAAAAAAACCTCAAACATTTTTGAGGATGTTTAAGGTTTTTAAGCCAAATTAGTAACTCCAAAAAGAGTCAACCTATTTCAGGACTAGTCAAAAATCGAAGGTTTATTACATCATCTTGTTTCTTTTTACCAGGTACGAATTAAGCACCGGGTAAAACCCTTCATTCATATCAGCGTCAATAAAATCAATCCTGTACTGAGCGCATTTAAGCATCAGATTATGCTTAAACTCAGTCATGGCTTTTAAATACTGCTCTTTAACCTGTCCGGGCTGCACTTTTATTTCTTCACCGTTCTCAACGTCAACAAACAAATAAGGACGATTTTCAAATCTAAAATCCTGTTCATGTCGTTTATCAGTAACATTAAAAAGGATCACTTCATGTTTGTTGTGCTTTAAATGTTGGAGCGCTGAAAAAAGATCGTCTTCATCTTCCTTACTTTCCATCATGTCGCTAAAAATAACCACCATTGATCGCTTGTGAATATTTTCAGCTATCTCGTGCAAAGCATTTACAATCGCAGTAGTCTTTTGCTTAGGCCGGTCGGCCATTAATTTTTCTAATTCAAAATATAGAAAGCGTTGATGCGGTGTTGTCGATTTTGCAGGAGTAGACAATACTACTTTGTCAGCAAAAACACTTAATCCAAATGCATCACGCTGACGTTTTAACAAATTAATAAGGGCAGCTGCACAATAAACGGAGAATTGAAGCTTATTATCTTTTCCTTCAGGATAATACATGGACGAAGACGCATCAATAACCAACTGACATCGTAAATTGGTTTCTTCTTCAAATCGCTTGGTAAATAACTTATCAGTACGACCGAATAACTTCCAATCGATGTTTTTTACCGACTCACCTGTATTATATAAGCGATGTTCGGCAAACTCAACAGAAAAACCATGAAACGGGCTTTTATGTAAACCCGTAATAAATCCTTCAACAACCTGGTTGGCCAAAATTTCAAGGTTTATTTGCTGTAGTTCTTCTTTGTTTTCGAGCATGTTAATCTGTTCCTTATTCAAAATGGTATTGACAGCAAAATACGATTTTAAAAAATAAAGGCCCCGAAAAACTTCGGGGCCTTTATAAAATTAGTGCGTTATTTATAATTAGCTTAATTGAGCTTCCAATTTACCGGCTAAAACCGATTTTGGAACTGCGCCAATTTGTTTATCTACAATTTCACCATTTTTGAAGAATAACAAAGCTGGAATGTTACGGATACCAAATTTCATTGAAACTTCTGGGTTATTATCCACATCAACTTTTCCAATAACTGCTTTGCCAGCATATTCATTCGCTAACTCTTCAACAACTGGACCCACCATGCGGCATGGGCCACACCATTCTGCCCAGAAATCAACTAATACAGGTTTATCTGATTTCAATACAACTTCTTCGAAGTTTGCGTCGGTTATTACTAAAGCCATATTTTTAAAAATTTACGTTTGCAAATATAACAGATTGAGTCAATAATTGTTCCAACGAATGTTTGAAGAAATTTAACTGACAGAATTACTTCTTAAATCCGAAATGGTAACGCAGGGTGAATTTGATATCTTCAAAACTTTGAGTAAAAGATGACGATAGATTATATCCAGAACCTTTGGTAATTACTCCAGAAGAATGAGTTGTAGTGGATTCATTGTAAGAAAGATTAAATACATTCAAACTGGTTTCAATTCCTAATCGTTTCCAAGGGAAAAATACAAATCCTGCATTAACTCCTGTTCCTAAAGCCCATGATTTAAACTTTGACGAAACATCAGCTACTATATTTGTACTTTCACTTTTAAAATCTGATCCGGATAGTGATAATTGTCCAAGTCCCCCGAATTTATCTGAAATCATAAAGTACTTTTTCCCAAAAACACCGAATGCATATGAATCTCCTTTTGAGTCCAAAACATCATCGCCATTTGAGATTGAATTAGCATCAGAATGGGTAAATCCTAAGAATGCACCAATTGCCGTTTTATCAGCTACAAAATAACTGTAATCGAAGGAAATAGCCGCATTTTTATTCTTCCCATCCTCATTTTCATTACCAGTCTGGTTTTTAATACTATTGGAACCACCTGAAAAACTTAATCCAATAGCTTGGTTTCCTTTACTGATTTGTGCATTTGCAGTAAATGTTGCTACAATAAGTGCAGCTATTAAAAATAGATGTTTTTTCATTTTTAGTTAATTTTCATTGGTTAATATTTGTCAAATATTAACTATAGTTATTTAACAGCGCCTAATGGTTTGTAAAAAAGAAATTACAGTACCCAAAAAACCCTCAATAAATTAATATTGAGGGCTTTATTTTCATCAAACTAAAAGCAGTTTTTAATTCAAAGTGAAATTTACATTCTTGAACTTACTTAATTCATTCATGAATGTATTATTAGGATCAATTTTTATTGATTTTGAAGGTAGATCCAAGACGATTCGCTCAATCGGATCAACCACATTTAATTTCAATTTGCAATTACCGGGATGAGCCTTACACAAAGTCTCAAGGTTGTCGATGAACTCTAACGTAACCTCATGCAAGGGAAATGACAATGTGGCATTCTTAGCCATTTTTTCGCGAATTTCTGACAGCAGTTGAATGCTCTCCACTTTGAACTCCAAGTTATCTGCTTGCCCGAAACGTGGCTTAAACATTCCCTTTACAAACACACATAACCCCGATTGAAAAAAATGTTTATTCTTTAAATAATCTTCGGAGAACATGACCATACGATGACTACCCGAATAATCCTCGAAGGTAAATCCGCCAAACGGTTTACCCGTTTTGGTTAAACGCTCTTCCGCAGCTGTAATAATTCCGGCAACAACCAATGTTCCTGGTTTAGGAGTAGCCAGCTCAGTTATTTTTGCATTACAGAAGTTATCAATCTCCAGTTTATAGTCATCAAGAGGGTGACCAGAAATATACATTCCCACTACCTCTTTTTCAAAACTTAGCTTCTGTAATAAACTCCACTCTTCCGATTCAGGCATTGGTGGTTCTGGAACATGCGCATCTGCTGTTCCTCCAAACAACGAGTTTTGAGCACTATTCTTATTACTTACAAAATCGTTACCATATTTTACTAAACGTTCAATACCGTTTAAACGATCAGCCAGGTTAACACCAAAATAGCGAGCACGATGATATTCATCATAACAATCAAAAGCACCTGAATAAACAAGGTTCTCCCATGATTTTTTATTTACTGAACGAAGGTTTACCCTGCGAGCAAAATCATAAACTGATTCATAAGGTCCATTTTCCTTTCTTTCGGTTACCAAGCTTTCTATAGCAGCCTCTCCTAATCCTTTAATACCAGAAAGTCCGAAGCGAATCTGACCTTTTTTAGTAGCAGTAAAGTGGAGATCGCTTTCATTTACATCCGGACCTAATACAGGT
>RCUT01001224.1_pt1 | contig 12542 bp, 14 predicted proteins | sample 2166171 | NCBI WGS metagenome assembly RCUT01 (sample SAMN09932757, study PRJNA488358) | compost metagenome | isolation source: compost soil in 4-hydroxybenzoic | place: Germany: Experimental Botanical Garden
CGCGAGCTGATTATCCAGCGTGCTTGATTGACGGCACCGTCGCCGCGAATAACGCAATAAACCACTTACAAAAACAAGGTCCCACTGTTGCGTCTTGCGATTGCAGCAGGTGGTGAAGTGTTGCCGGCTTACAGGCCGGCAAGGAGATACCGTGAGCAATCTGATTCCCGCCGTTAACCTGGCAGTCGATCCTGCCGAGTTGGTGCAGGCCGACCGTGTCCACACCTCGCTGTATACCGATCCTGCGCTGTTTGATGCCGAACTGCAGAAGATTTTCTATAGCACCTGGGTATGGGTCGCACACGAAAGCGAGGTGCCTGAAGCAGGCAACTACAAGACCACCTTTATCGGCAAACAGCCGGTGATCGTGGTGCGCGATCGTAAAAAGAACATCAACGTCCTGCTCAACCGTTGCCGTCACCGCGGCGCCACCGTATGCGAGCACAAAAAGGGCAAGACCAACAGCTTCGTCTGCCCGTACCACGGCTGGGGTTACGCCCTGGACGGTTCGTTGCGCGGTATCCCGCACCCGGAAAGTTACGCCGACTGCATCGACAAGGCGGAACTGCCGCTGGTGAGCCTGCGTGTGGAAAGTTACGCCGGGATGATTTTTGCCACCTTCAACGACGACATCGAACCGCTTGAGGACTTCCTCGGTGCGGCGAAAAAGTGGATCGACCTGTTCATGAAACAGGGCGCCGGCTACGGCATCAAGGTTCCGGGCGAGCACCGTTTCCGCTTTCCGGGCAACTGGAAGATCCAGTTGGAAAACACCACCGACGCCTACCACTTCCCGCTGGTGCACAAGAGCTTCCTGTCCTCGGTCGACGAGCAGACCCTGGAGCTGTTCGACTTCGTCAAAGGCCCCGGCTACGTCGAGGACCTGGGCAACGGCCACAGCGTGATGGTGATGATCCCCGACCTGGTCGACCTGGAAGCCAACCTGTCGCTGCCGATCCCCGAGCGTTTCGAGGCCCTGGCCGAAGAGCTGCGCAAGGAAGGCCACGACGAGCAACAAGTGCGCCGCATCGTCCGCGCCGTGGGCGGTTCGGGCTTCAACCTCAACCTGTTCCCTAACGTCGCATGCTCCATGGCGTTCTTCCGCGTGCTGCAACCGATCTCGGTGGACGAAACCGAAATCCACCACGCGGTGATCACCATGGACGGCGGCCCGGCCGTGGCCAACCGCTACCGCCTGCGCCTGCACGAACACTTCCAGGGCCCCATGGGCTTCGGCACCCCGGACGATTCCGAGGCCTGGGAGCGCGTGCAGAAGGGCGCCCAGGCCGGCACCGACCTGTGGATCATGCTCAACCGTGGCCTGCCCGGCGAGAAAGAGAGCGAGGACGGCCTGATCAGCGACGTGAGCGCCGAGACCGGCATGCGCGCGGCCTACCAGCAGTGGAAAAAGATGATGTCGGTGTGACCCTCGCCGGCCCCTCTCCCGCAACCGGGAGAGGGGCCGCGGACGGCGTCGCCACGCAACGCACTATTTGAGAGACGAACCATGAACCTTGAATTGCTCAACCACGTCAGCGCCTTCATCTGGCAGGAAGCGGACATGCTCGACCACGGCGACTTCGACGCCTGGCTGAACCTGTGGACCGACAAGGGCACCTACATCATCCCGATCGATCCCAACGAGACCGACTTCGAGAACACCCTGAACTACGCCTACGACGATCACCACATGCGCCAGCTGCGCGTGCAGCGCCTGATCGGCGGCGAGTCCATCTCCACCAGCCCGCGTGCCCGCACCGTGCGCGCCCTGTCGCGCTTCCGCGTGCTCGGCGAGGAAGACGGCGTGGTCACCGTGCGCTGCGCGCAGAACCTGCGGGAGTTCCGCAAGGACGTGCTCAAGCACTACACCGCCGACATCACCTTCCAGCTCAAGCGCGAAGGCGAGTGCTTCAAGATCCAGCGCAAGCTGATCCAGCTGATCAACTCCACCGATACCCTCGCCGGTATCGGCTACATCCTGTAAGGGGCGCGCCATGACGCAAGTCGCACTGGTTACCGGCGCCGCCCAGGGGCTGGGCCTCGCCATCGCCGGCCGGCTGTTCGCCGCCGGCTACGCGGTGGCGATCACCGACCTGTCCCTGGAGCGTGCCCAGGCCGCCGCCGACCGGCTCGACCCGTCCGGCCAGCGCAGCCTGGCGCTGAAACTCGACGTGGCCAGCAAGGCCGACTTCGAGGCGGCCCTGGCGGCGGTGGTGGAGCGCTTCGGCGCCCTCCACGTGGCGGTGAACAACGCCGCCATGACCATGACCACGCCTGTGATGCAGATCAGCCCGGAAGAGTTCGACCGCGTCCTCAGCCTCAACACCCGCAGCGTCTTCGTCGGCTGCCAGGTGTTCGGCGCGCACATGGCGGCGGCCGGCTACGGGCGGATCGTCAACATGGCCTCCCTGGCCGGGCAGAACGGCGGCACCGCCACCGGTGCGCACTACGCCGCGTCCAAGGGCGCCATCGTCACCCTGACCAAGATCTTCGCCAAGGAGCTGGCGGCGGGCGGTGTCACCGTCAACGCCATCGCGCCGGGGCCGATCGAGTCGCCTGCGGTGCGTGCGGCGGTGCCGGCCGAGCGCATGGAAGGGCTGCTCGCCAACATCCCGGTCAAGCGCCTGGGCGATGCCGACTTCCTCGGCGACCTGGTGGTGCAGCTGGCGCGTCCGGAAGCCTACTTCACCACCGGGGCGACCTGGGACGTGAACGGCGGCCTCTTCATGCGCTGATGAAATAACGCCACGGGGTGCGTGCCCCGTGGTTTGTAGAACGAACGACAGAACAAGCAGCACCTCGAAAGGTGCGGGAAGGCCGGTATGAGTGAGCAAGTGTTGAATCTGGTGGTGCGCAAACGGCAGGAGCAGGGCGAGGGCGTGGTGATCCTCGACCTCGCCGATCCCTCGGGCAAACCCCTGCCGGCGTTCGAAGCCGGCGCCCATGTGGACATCCACCTGAAACCCGGCCTGGTGCGCCAGTACTCCCTGTGCGGCGACCCGGCCAACGCCGCCGTCTACCGCCTGGGCGTGCTGCGTGATCCGGCCTCCCGTGGCGGTTCGGTAGCGGTACACGAACTGCTGCAGGAAGGCAGCGAGGTGGCCATCGGCGCACCGCGCAACCTCTTCCCGCTGGCCGCGGGCGCCAGCCGCTCGATCCTGATCGGCGGTGGCATCGGCATCACCCCGATGATCGCCATGGCCCACCAGCTGACGGCCCAGGACAGCGCCTTCGAGCTGCACTACTGCGGTCGTTCGCGCAGCCGCACCGCCTTCCTCGACGAGCTGGAAGGTGCCGAGTTCGCCGCTTGCGTGCGTACCCACTTCGATGACGAAGACGCCGCGCAGAAGCTCGACCTGCCCGCCGTGCTCGGCCAGCCGGCCGACGGCGTGCACGTCTACGTCTGCGGCCCCGCCGGTTTCATGGACTGGGTGATCAGTGAGGCGCGCAAGGCCGGCTATGCCGAGGAGCGTATCCACCGCGAGTACTTCCAGGTGGAAGTGGACGCCAGCGGCGAGGGCTTCGAAGTGGTCGCCCAGCGCAGCGGCAAGACCGTGCAGGTGGCCGAGGGCCAGAGCATCGTCGACGCGCTGGCCGGTGTCGGCATCAAGATCGAGATTTCCTGCGAACAGGGCGTCTGCGGTACTTGCCTGTGCGATGTAGTGGAAGGCGAGCCGGACCACCGCGACGTCTACCTGACCGATGAAGAGAAGGCCGCCAACGACCAGATCCTGGTCTGCTGCTCGCGAGCCAAATCGAAAAAACTGGTGCTGGACATCTGACAGCAGAGGGGCAAGACCATGGTCGATACCACTGGATTCCGTAATGCCATGGCGCTGCTGGGCGGCGCCGTTTCGGTCATCACCACCGATGGTGCCGCCGGCCGCTGGGGCTTCACCGCCTCGGCCGTGTGCAGCGTCACCGACCAGCCGCCGACGCTGCTGGTGTGCATGAACCGCTCGTCCTTCGCCAACGGCCACTTCAAGCAGAACGGCGTGCTCAGCGTGAACGTGCTGACCGCCGAGCTGAAGGATATTTCCGCGGTGTTCGCCAACCGCGAGCTGGACTCCGACCAGCGCTTCGCCAGTGCCAGCTGGAGCATCCTGGAAAGCGGCGCGCCGCTGCTGGACGACGCCCTGGTGAGCTTCGACTGCCGTATCGCCCAGGCCCATGAAGTGGGTTCCCACACCATCTTCTATTGCGAAGTGCTGGGCATCCGCCACGGCAAGAGCCAGGAAGGCCTGGTGTATTTCAACCGCGCCTACCACCGCCTGGGGGATGCCTCGCGTTCGGCTTGCTGATCCGGGTTGGTGGGCTGAAGCGGAACGCCGCCCGACCCACCCTACTGGGAAGACTGTGCCGTAGGGTGGGCTTCAGCCCACCGAAGAAATAATTTCGGAGTCATTCCGGAATATCGGATGAAGTCGTCTTTCATCCGGTGATCGAGCTGTACCCATAACTAGAAATCGAGGGCGCCCGTACATGTTCGGGTGGCGGGCCTTGCTACGACCTTTTTGCAGTAAGTGGTCATAAAAACAAAACTGCGGATTAACTGCCGAAGTTGCACTTTCCGCTCATTAATCTGCTCCCACTAAATGTGCATTGCGTGCACATTTAAGAAAGGATCACGTCCATGTTCCATAAAAGCTGGCTGGCCAGCGGCGTAGCTGCCGCAGGCCTGATGGGGATGCTCATGCCGATGTCCGCCCAGGCGGACTTCGTGAAGGATCGGCAAATCAGCCTTGGCCTGCGCAACTTCTATATCGACCGTGACTTCAAGCAGGACGATGCGCCGAAATCGCGTATCGGAAGTTGGACCCAGGGTTTCGATTTCCGCGCCATTTCCGGATATACCGAAGGCCCCGTGCAGTTCGGCCTGGATGTTTCCGGGCAATATGCCTATCGCCTCGACGGCGGTGGTGGTCGCGGGCCGGACACCATCATTCCCTACGACGACAGCAAGGGTGAGCAGGTACGCGACTACGGCCGCGCCGCGCTGACCGGCAAGATGCGCTACTCGAAGACCGAGCTGAAGGTGGGCGAGCACCGCCCGATGCTGCCGGTGGCCTTCTACGACGACTCCCGCCAGTTGATCACCACCTATCACGGCTTCCTGCTGGAGTCCCGCGAGGTGGACCGGCTGACCCTGACCGGCGGGCGCTTCACCGAGATCAGCAGCCGCGAATCGTCCAACCGCGAGAAGATGTACCTGTTCAACGGACCGGACATCAAACGCCGTAGCGATGGCCTGAACTTCGGCGGCGCCACCTACGCCTTCACCCCGGCGCTGACCGCCAGCTACTTCTACGGCCAGCTGGAAGACATCTACCAGCAGCACTACCTGGGCGCGACCCACACCGCCGACCTGGGCGGCGGCTACGGCCTGAAGACCGACCTGCGCTACTTCGACAACAGCGAGGACGGCAAGGCGCTCTACGGCGATATCGACAACCATTCCTACGGCGCCATGACCACCCTGCGCAAGGGTGCCCACGCCATCGGCGTCGGCTACCAGCGCATGCTCGGCGAGAGCGTCTTTCCGACCTTGAACGGCTACGCGCCGCAGCCCTACCTGGTGAACTGGTCCACGGTCGGCTTCGTCAAGCCCAACGAGAGCTCCTGGCAGCTGCGCTACGACCTCGACTTCGCCGCCTATGGCGTACCCGGCCTGAAGCTGATGACCCGCTACCTGCGCGGCACCGGCATCGACCGGGGCAACAACGCCCTGGACCAGAACGTCGAGAGCGAACGCAACCTCTACCTCAGCTACGTGGTGCAGAGCGGCCCGCTCAGGGGCGTCGGCTTCGAATGGCGCAACATCGACGTCAAGACCCGCTACGGCAACGGCGCGGCCTCCGGTGCGGACTACCAGGAGAACCGCCTGATCACCACCTACACCTTCAAGTTCTGACCCGACCGGGGCCGGCCATGGCGGCCGGCCCTCATTGGCTGCGAGATCCCGATGCGACTCTACGAACTCATCACCTTCACCCTGCGCGTACGCACCCCGGCGGCGGCCCTGGCGCGCCTGGAATCCACCCTTGCCGAAGCGGCGCCAGGCTGCACCCTGGTGGGCTGCTGGTCTTCGGAGATCGGCCCGCTGAACCAGGTCGCCGTGCTGCGCGGCTTCAGCGACGAGAACGCACGCCAGACCGAGCGCGAGCGTTTCCTGCTGGCGCGGGACGCCTTCGGCATCGAGGAATTCATGCTCGACATGAAGGTGGAGAACTACAGCCTCTTCCCCTTCCTCGAACCCCTGGCGCCGGGCGCCCACGGGCCCTTCTACGAACTGCGCGAATACAACCTGATCCCGTCCGGCCTGACGCCGACCCTGGAGGGCTGGAAGAAGGCCGTCGGGCCGCGCACTGGCGAGGGCTACTCCCAGGTCTACGCGGCCTTCTACGCCACCGACGGACGCACACCGCGCTACCTGCACATCTGGCCCTACGCGACCCTGGAGCAGCGCCTCGACGTGCGCACCCGGGCGGTGGCGGACGGCGTCTGGCCGCCGGAGAACTCCGGGCCGCAGCTGCGCGAAATGCATTCCACCGTCTACCTGCCGGCGAAGTTCTCGCCGCTGCAGTAGCGACCTTTTTCACGCTTTACCTCGGCCCGTTCCACTCCTTTGCGGGCCTTTTTTATTCGATTGGGTGACAGCTTTTCTGTGGGGCGGTTCAGGGACAGTAGGAGTGGAGGGCTGTTGTGGGGGCGAATTCATTCGCTAAGGGCAGCGCAGCTGCCCCGAGGCCTGGCAGGGCAGACCTGCGGTCTGCTTAGCGAATGAATTCGCCCCCACAGGGTGTCTGTCGTTCAACCCACCCGCCCCTCGGCCAGCTCCTCGATCAGTGCCAGGCAATGGGTCAGCGCCGGCGAGGCGTCGCCCACCCGGCGGCTGATGATGATCGGCGAGGTGGCCTGGGCTTCCTGCAGGCTCGCGTAACCGATGTCGATGCGGTGCAGCACCTGCACCGAGGCCGGCACCAGGGTGATGCCGATGCCGGCGGCCACCAGGCCGATGGCGGTCTGCAGTTCGTTGGTCCACTGCGCCACCTCGATCTGCAGGCCGTAGGCAGCGAACAACGACAGCACATGGTCGGCATAGCTCGGCCGCGGGTTGCCGGGGTAGAGCACGAAGGGCTCCTGGGCGAGGTCGGTAAGGCTCACCGGGCCGGGCAACAGCGGGTGCCCGGCGGGCAGGGCGGCCACCAGTGGATCGAGAGTCAGCACCTGCTGCTGGATCGCCGGGTCGTTGATATGGATACGGCCGAAGCCGACGTCGATGCGCCCGGCCTTGAGCGAGTCCACCTGCTGCAGGGTGGTCATCTCCGACAGGCCCAGCTCCAGGCCGGCGTCGCTGCGCAGGCGGCGGATCAGGTCGGGCAGCACGCCATAGAGGGTGGAGGGGGCGAAGCCGATGCCGAGCCAGGCCTTTTCCCCCGACCCAATGCGGCGGGTATTGTCACAGACCTTGCCCAGCTGCTCGAGGAGGGTGCTGGAATGCTCATGGAAGAAGCGTCCGGCCTCGGTCAGGCGCAGGGGCCTCCCACGCTCCAGCAGGGCCACGCCCAGCTCCTCTTCGAGCTGCTGGATCTGCCGGCTCAGCGGGGGTTGGGCGATGTGCAGGCGTTCCGCGGCACGGGTGAAATTGAGGGTTTCGGCAAGCGCCTGGAAGTAGCGCAGGTGGCGAAGCTCCATGGTGGCTCCAGGGCGGTGGCGATTATGGCAGGACGATACCTTGCAGGTATCGAGCTAGACAAACTCTATATTGGACCCGGGCGTTCGTCGCGGCCACTATCGGGACCAGATGAAAACGAACCTGATGGGTATTGAAGTGAGCCAAGTCCTGATCGAAAGCGTCGAGACGATCATCGTCGACCTGCCGACCATCCGCCCGCACAAGCTGGCCATGCACACCATGCAGAACCAGACCCTGGTGGTGATCCGCCTGCGCTGCTCCGACGGCATCGAAGGCCTGGGCGAATCCACCACCATCGGTGGCCTGGCCTACGGCAACGAGAGCCCGGAAAGCATCAAGCAGAACATCGACAGCCACCTGGCGCCGCTGCTGATCGGCCAGGACGCGGCCAACATCAACGCCGCCATGCTGCGCCTGGACAAGGCCGCCAAGGGCAACACCTTCGCCAAGTCCGGCCTGGAAAGCGCCCTGCTGGACGCCCAGGGCAAGCGCCTCGGCCTGCCGGTCAGCGAACTGCTCGGCGGCCGCGTGCGCGACGGCCTGGAAGTGGCCTGGACCCTGGCCAGCGGCGACACCGCCAAGGACATCGGCGAAGCCGAGCACATGCTGGAAATCCGCCGCCACCGCATCTTCAAGTTGAAGATCGGCGCCGGCGAGGTGAACAAGGACCTGGCCCACGTCATCGCCATCAAGAAGGCCCTGGGCGACCGCGCCAGCGTGCGCGTCGACGTCAACCAGGCCTGGGACGAATCCGTGGCCCTGCGCGCCTGCCGCATCCTCGGCGACAACGGCATCGACCTGATCGAACAGCCGATCTCGCGCATCAACCGCGCAGGCCAGGTGCGCCTGAACCAGCGCAGCCCGGCGCCGATCATGGCCGACGAATCCATCGAAAGCGTCGAAGACGCCTTCAGCCTGGCCGCCGACGGCGCCGCCAGCATCTTCGCCCTGAAGATCGCCAAGAATGGCGGCCCACGCGCCGTGCTGCGCACCGCGCAGATCGCCGAGGCGGCCGGTATCGCCCTCTACGGCGGTACCATGCTGGAAGGCTCCATCGGCACCCTGGCGTCGGCCCATGCCTTCGTCACCCTCAAGCAACTGACCTGGCACACCGAGCTGTTCGGCCCGCTGCTGCTGACCGAGGAAATCGTCAGCGAAGCGCCGGTCTACCGTGACTTCCAGCTGCATGTGCCGCGTACCCCGGGCCTTGGCCTGGCACTGGACGAAGAGCGCCTGGCGTTCTTCCGCCGCAAGTAAGGAGGAGAACCATCCCATGCTGTTCCACGTGAAGATGACCGTGAAGCTTCCGGTCGACATGGACCCGGCCAAGGCGGCCAAGCTCAAGGCCGACGAGAAGGAGCTGGCCCAGCGCCTGCAGCGCGAGGGCAAGTGGCGCCACCTGTGGCGCATCGCCGGCCACTACGCCAACTACAGCGTGTTCGACCTCGCCAGTGTCGAGGAGCTGCACGATACCCTGATGCAGCTGCCGCTGTTCCCCTACATGGATATCGAGGTCGACGGCCTGTGCCGCCACCCGTCGTCGATTCACGAAGACGATCGCTGATCGTTTCGCGCCCGATAACAACAAGATGAGGAAATAGTCATGACTATCAAACTGTCCAGCACCGAAAGCGTCCAGAAGTTCTTCCAGGAAGCCAGCGGCTTCAACAACGACCAGGGCAGCCAGCGCATGAAGAAGCTGGTCAACCGCATCCTGCTCGATACCGTGAAAATCATCGAAGACCTCGAAGTCACCACCGAGGAATTCTGGAAGGCGGTGGATTACCTCAACCGCATGGGTGCCCGTGGCGAAGCCGGCCTGCTGGTGGCGGGCCTGGGCCTGGAGCACTACCTCGACCTGCTGCTGGATGCCCAGGACGAGCAGGCCGGCCTCACCGGCGGCACCCCGCGCACCATCGAAGGCCCGCTCTACGTGGCCGGCGCGCCGATCTCCGAAGGCGAAACCCGCATGGACGACGGCACCGACCCGGGCACCGTGATGTTCCTCGAAGGCCGCGTGCTGGACACCGATGGCCAGCCCATCGCCGGCGCCACCGTCGACCTGTGGCACGCCAATACCAAGGGCACCTATTCCTACTTCGACACCACCCAGTCCGACTACAACCTGCGCCGCCGCATCCTCACCGACGCCGACGGCCGCTACCGCGCCCGCAGCATCGTGCCGTCCGGCTACGGCTGCCCGCCGGATGGCACCACCCAGGAAGTGCTGAACCTGCTCGGTCGCCACGGCAACCGTCCGGCGCACATCCACTTCTTCATCTCCGCGCCGGGTTATCGCCACCTGACCACCCAGATCAACCTGTCGGGCGACGAGTACCTGTGGGATGACTTCGCCTACGCCACCCGTGATGGCCTGGTGGGTGACGTGCGCTTCACCGAAGACTCCGCTGCCGCGAAGAGCCGTGGCGTGGACGGCGAGCGCTTCGCCGAGATCGAGTTCAGCTTCGAACTGCAGAAGGCGCCGAAGGCGGAACTGGAAGCCATCCGCGACCGCGTACGCGCCGAAGCCTGAGTCCCCGTCTTGGCGGGGGAGGCTGGTTCCCCTGCCATTTGAGCCGGCCGCTTGGCCGGCTTTTTTATGCTTGCGACGAGGCTTGTCCGTAGGGTGCGCCATGCGCACCAGTGCAGGCATCACCTTCCGCTCCGAGTGGGCCTTGAGTCTCCTGGTGCGCGCGGCGCACCCTACCGTGGACAAACTAGTGGGATAACCATCCCCGACTATCCGGATTTCCCCGCACCGCCGATTGCCGCCTAATCCACGGACAATCCACCGGAGGTGCCCATGACCCGCCCCAGCGATCCGGCCGAACTGGCCGCCTATTTCGACGTGCAATACAACGCCCGCGCCAGCGTCGAGGATTTCGACCAGTACCCGCGCCAGTACCGCGCGCTGAGCGATGAAGCCCACGCTTCGCTGCGCTGCTTCAGGGACGTGCCCTACGGGCCGGGAGCCGGGGAGCGGCTGGATATCTTCCCCGCAGCACGGCCGGATGCGCCGGTGCTGCTGTTCATCCATGGCGGCTACTGGCGCGCCCTGTCCAAGGCCGATTCGGCGTTCATGGCACCGGCCCTGACCGCCGCCGGTGCCTGTGTCGCGGTGCTGGACTACGACCTGGCGCCCGCCGTGACCCTCGACCACATCGTCGACCAGACCCGTCGCGCCCTGGCCTGGCTGCATCGGCATGTGGCCGAGTTCGGTGGCGACCCGCAGCGCCTCTACGCCAGCGGTAGTTCGGCCGGCGGACACCTGACGGGGATGCTGCTCGCCGGAGGTTGGCACGGTAGCTACGGGGTGCCGGACAGCGTGCTGCGCGGCGCCCTGCCCATCAGCGGGCTGTTCGACCTGCATCCGTTGCTGGATACCCATATCAATGGCTGGATGGGCATGGACGAGGTGACGGCGCGGCGCAACAGCCCGGCCTTCCATTTGCCGGCGCGGGAAGCCGAACTGGTGATCAGCCATGGCGCGCTGGAGACGGCGGAGTTCGCTCGCCAATCCCATGAGTACCTCGACGCTTGGACAGCGCGCGGGCTGCCCGGCCGCTTCGTCGAAGCGCCCGGCAAGAACCATTTCGATGTGGTGCTGGAGCTGGGCCAGCCGGGGACGCCGCTGTATGGGGCGGTGGTGGAGTTGATGGGGTTGTAACCCGCGGAGATCCATCTGTTGTGGGGGCGATTTCAATCGCTAAGGGGCACGAAGTGCCCCCAGGTGAGGTTAGAAGGGCAGACCTGCGGTCTGCATCGCGAATGAATTCGCCCCCACAGGAAAAGCAGCCTCCACAGGAAGCCTGCTGCCGCGGCTGATTCGCTTCAGTCCAGCAGCCCCCGCAACTGCACGGCCAGCCGCTGCTTCTCCTCCAGCCGCTGCATGATGCGCTGGACGATCTCGTAGCGGGCGCCGGCCACGGTCTTCATCTCGGCCAGGGCGCGCAGGGCGATATCCGATTTGTCCAAGCCCGAACGGGTGGAGCCGTCTACCTGTTGCAGGCCGGTGCGCGCGTCCTCCGAGGCCTGCTGCAGGCCGCCGACTATGTCGCGGATCTGTTCGCTGGCTTCGTTGGCGCGCCGCGCGAGGTGGCGGACCTCGTCGGCCACCACGGCGAAACCCCGGCCCTGTTCACCCGCCCGCGCGGCTTCGATGGCTGCGTTCAGGGCCAGCAGGTTGGTCTGCTTGGCAATCTCCTGGATGCTGCCGACTATGGCGCCGATGCGCTGGCTCTGGTTGCTGAGGTCGTTGAACACCTCGGTGATGTGGACCATGTATTCGCCCAGCTCGCCGATGGAGGTCTTCGAATCCTCGATGCTCTGCGTGCCCAGTTGCAGGCACTCGCCTGCCTGGCGCGCCAGGCTGTTGGCCTGCTGCATGTCGGATTCGCTCTCGGCGATGGCCAGGCCCAGGTCGGCGAGGCGCGACAGCAGTTGTTCGAGGGGGAGGGTGGGAAGCGGCGTCACGGGGATTTCCACGGAGGGTGGCGGTGCGGGCAGCGGTTCCGGGGCTGATTGGAGCACCGGTATCTCGATCACCTGGGCGGGCAGGTGGTGGTAGAGCAGTCCTCCACAGAACACGCAGGCGATAGCCAGGACCAGTAGCCAGGGGCTGGCCAGCAGCCAGGCGGCGAGCATGAACAGGCTGCCGAGACAGAGCAGCAGGGCGGCCAGGGATTTTCGGGGCATGGGGAATTCCTTGTCGGGTGCTGGGACTGTGGGGGAAACGCCTGTGGGGGCGATTTCAATCGCTAAGCAGGCCGAAGGCCTGCCCTAGGACGGTCCGTAGAGGGCAGCTTCGCTGCCCTTCGCGAATGAATTCGCCCCCACAGGGTGGAGC
>RCUT01001225.1_pt1 | contig 12541 bp, 11 predicted proteins | sample 2166171 | NCBI WGS metagenome assembly RCUT01 (sample SAMN09932757, study PRJNA488358) | compost metagenome | isolation source: compost soil in 4-hydroxybenzoic | place: Germany: Experimental Botanical Garden
GCCATGCCGGATCAGCTGTCCCCTGGTTTGACGTTTTAATCGTTCATGGAGATATCGATGCAGAAGAGATGGCTCAAGGCCGACGACTACTGTGTCATATCTCCGGTCGCCTCGGTGGAAGACAGCAAGGCTGCCATGCCGGATCAGCTGTCGCCTGGCCTGACCTTCTGATAACAAGAAAATAAAAGAGGGGCACTCAGAGGTGCCCTTGTCTGTACCCGCAATCAAAGGAAAGAGAGATGCAAAAGGATATCGAGACCCTGTTTGGCCATCTGTGGGACAACTACATTCAAGTCACCCCCAGCGCCCACAAGGTTCACCAACTGCTGGGGGGCGGCGCCCCCATCATCAACGATCACGTGGCGTTTCGGACCTACAACCTGCCCAAGCTCGGCCTCGAGAAACTGGCGGCCCACTTCCGTGCCCTGGGGTACGAGGAGAAGGGCGAGTATGTGTTCAAGGCCAAGAAGCTCTATGCCAAGCACTTCGAACATGCCGATCCGGACGCCCCCAAGGTGTTCATCAGCGAACTGAAGGTGGAAGAGCTCTCGGAAGGCGCCCAGGCCATCATCCACAAGCTGGTGGATCAGGTGCCCGATCACCTGACCGACACCCCGGCCTTCCTCTACACTGGCGCCCCCTGGCAGGTCTCCTGGAGCGATTACCAGACCCTGCTGGCGGAGAGCGAGTATGCGGCCTGGATGGCGGCCTGGGGCTATCGTGCCAACCACTTCACCGTCAATATCAACCGGCTTGCCGATTTTGAGACCATAGAGCAGGTCAATGCCGCGCTCAAGGCGGCGGGCTTTGTGCTCAATACCGTGGGTGGCGAGGTGAAGGGGGATCCCCAGGTGATGCTGGAGCAGTCCTCCACCATGGCGGATAAGGCCGAGGTGCCCTTCAGCGACGGCGTGCGCGCCATACCTAGCTGCTTCTACGAGTTCGCGCGGCGCTACCCGCAGCCAGACGGCGTGCTCTACCCGGGCTTCGTCGAAGCGTCCGCAGACAAGATCTTCGAATCCACCAACGCCATGTGATTGCCCCGCCCGCTAAAAACGCCCCAGATGGGGCGTTTTGTTTTTTAAGGGAGCAGGGTGAAGCGTACTAGGCCCAGCGCCTTGGCCTAGTATCACACCCGCTGCAGCGTCCCCTCGGTGGCGAGCACAGTCGCCATGCCGCCAGCCTTGCCTGCCTCTATGCCGATGGGGGTGTCTTCGAATACCAGGCAGTTGGCCGGGTTGGCGCCGAGCAGCTCGGCCACTTTGAGGAAGGTGTCGGGGTGAGGCTTGTGGTTGGTCACGTCGTCGGCGCTCACCAGCACGGGGATGAAGGCATCGAGGCCGGTATTTCTCAGTATGTGCGTCGCATGATCCCGGGTTGAGCCTGTGCCTATGCCCATGGGCACCTTGCCGTGGCAGCGCTTGACCAGCTCCCACATGGCGGGGAAGACGCTGACGCTGTCGATCCGCTCCAGATAGAGGGCTATCTTGCGGCGGGCGAAGGCCTCCACATCGATCTCCAGCCCGTGCTGCTCGGCCAGCATGGCCACTATCTTGCGGGTGGGAATGCCGCCGTACTCATTGAGCCGCACCCGATCGAACGGCAGGCCGAATTCGGCGCTGGTGATCTCCCAGGCATCCAGGTGCAGGGGCATGGAGTCCACCAGGGTGCCGTCCATATCGAAGATCAGGGCGTCGTATTGCTCAAACTGGAACTGCTCGGACATGGGGTACTTCCTCCTCGGCTAAAAGAGCACACTACCAGATCCGCTCCCCCTATGCCGCGACTGCCGTCATGGCCTGGGCAGGCAGCGGGTTTGACCATGGGCTGCTGATTTATGAGACAATAATGCGCTCTGCGCCTCGGGTGCCGGCATCTCACAGTAGCGAGCCTCTTTATGTCCCCAAAAACCGTCTTCTCAAGCGTGGCCCTGGTGATCGCCCTGGGCTCGTTGGAAAAGAGCATAGTCACCACCCCCTTGCCCATCATAGGGGCCGAGCTGAACGCCGGCGCCGCCCTCACCTGGGTGGTCACCGCCTACCTGCTGGCGGCCACCGCGGCCCTGCCCATCTACGGTAAGCTGAGCGATCTGTTCGGCCGGGTGCGGATGCTCAACATCGGCATAGGCCTGTTTCTGGCGGGGTCGGTAGCCTGCGCCCTGGCTCAGGATCTGCCCACCCTGCTGGCGGCCCGCGTGCTGCAAGGACTGGGGGGCGGGGGGCTGATCGCGCTGGCCTTCACCGTCATCGCCGACTGCATTCCCCCGCGGGAGGTGGGCAAGTATCAGGGCTACATCTCGGCCGTCTATGCGGTCTCCAGCATCGCCGGGCCCCTGCTAGGGGGCTACTTCACCGAGCAGCTCAGCTGGCGCTGGATCTTCTGGATCAACCTGCCCCTCGGGGCGCTCGCGCTCTGGCTGGTGAACCGCAACCTGGGCCACCTCAATGTGCGCCGCCACAGCCGCTTCGACTGGAAGGGGGCGGGGCTGCTCATTACCGTCACCACGCTGAGCTTGCTGCTGCTCTCGCCCGAGACGGCGCTCCCCGCCATCTGGCTGGCGGCGGGGCTGGCGATTGCCCTGCTGCTGCTGATCCTGGTGGAGCGGCGGGCCCAGGATCCCATACTGCCCGCCCATCTGGCCCGCTTGCCCGGTTATCTGGTGAGCGTGCTGCTGGCGCTGGCCTCGCAACTGCTGATGTTCGCCGTGCTGGTCTACCTGCCGCTTCAGATGCAGTGGCAGAAGGGGATGGGGGCCAGCGAGAGCGGCCTCTACATGGTGATCTTCATGGTCTGCATCACGGCGGGGGCCTTCGTCGGCGGCAAGCTCATAGGTCGCACCGGTCACTACAAGCGCTTCGTGGTGGCGGGCTTCGCCCTGGCGGCGCTGGCCCTGTGGCAAATTCACTTCGATCTCTTTGCCAATCTGGGGCTGGGCTTCGCCGGTCTGGGGCTCGGACTGGTGCTGCTGGCTCTCTCAGTGGTGGTGCAAAACGCCCTGCCGCGGGAAGATCGCGGCATCGGCATGTCGCTGTTCAACTTCGGCCGCGAGCTGGGGGGCGCGGTCGGGGTGGCCATCTGCGCCGTGCTGTTCCACGGGGCCCTGCCGGCCGGGACCAGCCACAACCTGGCGAGCCTGAGCCCCGCCGAGCTGGCCCCGGGTTTCAGCGCCACCTATGTGGGCATGGCAATGATCGCGAGCGCCGCCTTCCTCATCACGCTGCTGGCATTGAAGCGCCACGAGCTGGCCAGCATCCCGGCCTGATGCGCTTCCTTGACACAAAAAAGGGCTCCCGAGGGAGCCCTTGTTGCGTGTGAGCGTGGGGATCTGCCCATCAGATCCGGAGGCGGACGGGGCGCAGGGCGGCGATAGCCCCGCCAAAGAGCGCCATGGCCAGCAGCGCCAGGGCCACAGGCCCCGCACTGTAGGCAAACCCGGCGACGGCGGACCAGAGCGCCACCCCGAGGTGCATCATGGTCATCGCCAGCGACATCAGCATGCCCCTGTGGGCCGACGAGAGCCCGGCAATGTGGCCCTGCAGGGCGGGGGATCCTATGCCGCCCGCCAGCGCCCACAGCCCTAGCGGCAGCAGCAGGACAGGCAGTGAGGCGGGAGAGAGATAGAAGCCGACGCTGGCCGGCACGCAGACCACCAGGGCCAGGCGCATCAGGACGCGCCCGCTCTCGACCCGGCCAGACAAGCGAGGCATCAGCAGGTTGCCGATGACGCTGATGATGCCGAGGGCCCCATAGAGGAGCCCCACAGAGCCCATCGACAGGCCCTGGGTGTCGCGCAGGTGCTGGCCGACCAGGTTGAAGAGGCCAATGCCGCCCCCCAGGCCCAGGCACATGGCCAGCAGGGCGCCGACCGCACCCGGGATGGCCAGCAGGCGAACGCTCTTCTCCTCCTGCTGCGCCGCCGATCTGTCTGCCGAAGGCCTGCCGGCGGGCAGCAGGGCCAGGGCCGCCGCCACCCCCCAGGCACAGAGGCCGAGCAGGATAAAGGCGGCGCGCCAGGAGTGCCACTGCGCGAGCAGCGCCCCCAGCGCCGGGCTCGCTATCATGCCCAGCGTCAGGCCGGACTGCACCCAGGCAATGCGCTTCATGGCATCTTTGCCCGTGCCGTCTGCCGCCATGGCAAAGGCGATGGGCAGCATGCCGGCACTGGCGAGACCGGTGAGCACCCGGCTTGCCAGCCCCCACTCGAAGCTATCGACCAGGCCGGTGGCGATGGAGGCGGCCCCGAACAGCAAGGCGGCGGGCAGCATGATCCTCACCCTGCCGAGGCGATCCGAGAGGCTGCCGAGCAGGGGGGCGATCAGCGCCAGCGCCAGGCTGTAGGCGGTGATAAACAGCGTGACCCGCTCGGGCTGCACCCCCAGCTCCCGGCCTATGGGGGTCAGCAGGGGGCCCAGCATCAGCTCATCGGCACCCACCAGAAACGCAATAAAAAAGAGCAATACTTTCAATAACATGATGTTCACCTTAAGGATGTGATACCGAGCCGGTGGCCGCGAGGGAGTGAATGTCCAGCACCCGATCCGGCCAGTCGGCCACGAAGGCCTGCTCGTGGCAGACCACCACCACAGTCCCGGCATAGTCCTGCAAGGCCTGTTGCAGGGCCGCCTTGACGGCGGCATCCAGGTGGGTGGTCGGTTCGTCCAGGATCAGCAGGTTGCTGGGTTGCAGGGCCAGTCGGCACAGTTTCACCTTGGTCTGCTCCCCGCCACTCAGGGCGGCGATCGGTTGCAGTGCCAGCTTGCCCCTGATGCCGATCCGGGCCAGATGCAGCCTGGCGCCCCTGTCATCGAGGGCGGGGCAGGCGGCCTTCACCAGGGCCAGTGGGGTGGCATCCGGATGGGGCCAGTGCAGCGCCTGTTCGAAGTAGCCCGCCTTGACCCCGGGGGAGAGGCTGAGCCGACCGCGCAGGGGGGCCAGCTCGCCCGCCAGTGTCTTGAGCAGGGTGGACTTGCCGACGCCGTTGAAACCGGCGATCACCACCTTCTCCCCCCGGCTCAGGGTCAGGGTCAGGGGCGCCAGCAGCGCGCTATCATGGCCTATGACCAGTTCAGAGGCGGCGAGTACCTGCTGGCCGCCGCCCCCGGCGCTGCGAAACGTGAGGGAGACCCCTTTGTCCCGCTCCGGGTTGGCCAGGCGCTCGATGCGCGCCAGCTGCTTCTTGCGGCCGTTGGCTATGCTGGCGTTGACCCCGGCGCCGTTCTTGGCGATGAACAGCACCAGCTTGTCGATCTGCCTCTGCTGCGCCTGGTATTGCCGGGCGTGAGCGGCATCATTCGCGGCCTTCTGGGCCATGGCCTTGTCGAGGTTGCCCTGGTATTTGCGAAGCTGCAGGCGATCGATATCGCAGATGCCGGTGGCGATGCGGTTCACGAAATCCCTGTCGTGGGAGACCACCAGGAAGGCGCCCGCGAAGCCGTCCAGGTAGTCTGCCAGCCAGGCCACGTGGGCGCTGTCCAGGTAGTTGGTCGGCTCATCGAGCAGCAGCAGATCCGGCGAGCGCAGCAGCAAGCCAGCCAGCATCACCTTGTGGCGCTGGCCGCCGCTCAGATTGGCCAGCCGGGTCTGCATGCCAAGCTGGGTGAGGCCAAGGCCGGCGGCCACCTCGTCGATCCGGCTCTCTATCTGGTAGAACGACTGGCTCTCCAAGGTGGTCTGGAGGCTGGCGGCCAGGGCCAGCTGATGGGGCTGGGCACAGCGCGCCGGGCTGGCATAGATGGCCATCATCTCCGCCTCGGCCCGATAGAGGGGGGCAAAGGCCGTTTGCAGATATGCCCGTATCGTCAGTTGCCCGTCCAGCTCGGCATGCTGGTCGAGGTAACCCCGGTCAATATCGGGCTGCCAGAGGATATCCCCGGCGTCAGGCTGGCGCTCCCCCTGGAGCAGCTTGAGCAGGGTGCTTTTGCCGACGCCGTTCCTGCCGGTGATGCAGATATGTTCGCGGGGAAGCAGGGTGAAGCTGGCGTCCTGGTACAGTGTCTTGTCACCGAGGTGACAGGTCAGATGGTGAATGCTGAGCAGACTCATGGTGCTATATCCATAAAGAAACGGGGGCGGTACTTGGCGTACCGGCCCCCGTTTCACGCAATATTGAAACTTTGTCCTGAAGATCAGAAACAAAAAGGCCGGCGATGAAGCATATCGCCGGCCTTTCTCCTGTTCTCATCAGATGCGGGGTCGCCTCCCTCTATGGAGGGCGCAAGCGCTATCTGATGAAGATTCAGAAGAGATGTGGCTCCGGGCAACACTTCATCGTGTTAGTGCACGGAGCACAGCCTCCTGACAGAGCATTTGAACAGGATGTACAACATTGCAGAGCAGTCCAACATGAAATCTGGACGCAAAATACGCAGATTCCGGGGGACAGTCAACCCGCTCGCCCCTGAACTGGCCTGCTCCGGTCGGTTCTATGCGTGTCTGGCGCGAGCGCCATGGCGGGCTCCACAAGAAGCCAGACCGCCGTCTGGTAGGGGGCAAAGCAGGGCTCTGGCTGGCCGGGGTAGTTGCCCATCAGCAAGCTGGCGTCGCTGGCTAGCTTGTCGAAATGGGGCATGGGCAAGGGGCCTGCGGTGAGATTGGCGAGCAGCAGCAGAGTCTGCGTCTGGCCGGTGGCCGGATCCCGCCAGCGGCGGCGGTAGCTGATGCGCAGGGGATCGTTCTCATCCAGCAGTTCGAAGTCGCCATGGCGGATGACGGGATGGGCCTTGCGCAATGCAATCAGCTGGCGATAGCAGTGGAACAGGGAGTCGGGGCGGGCCAGCTGCTCGGCGGCGTTGATCTCCATATAGTTGTCATTGAGCGCTATCCAGGGCTCTGCCGTGCTGAATCCAGCCCTGGGGCCCGAGTCCCACTGCATAGGCGTGCGGGCGTTGTCGCGGCCGATGGCATCGAGGCGGCGGGCGAGCTCGGCGGGGTCCAGTCCCGGCTGGCTGGCGCTGTAGTTGATGGCCTCCACATCGCGCAGCTCCTCTGGCTGCCAGCGGCGGTTGGTCATGCCAAGCTCCTCCCCCTGATAGATGAAGGGAGTGCCCTGCATCATGTGCAGCACCAGGGCCCACTGCTTGGCACTCAGCTCGCGCCACTCGGGGCTGTCGTCGCCGAAGCGGGAGACGGCGCGGGGCAGGTCGTGGTTACCCAGAAACAGGCTGTTCCAGCCTTGGCCGTGCAGTCCGCTCTGGTGGCGGGCCATGGCGCCTTTGAAGGTGAGGGGGTCAAAGCGGGAGGTCCATTTATCGCGCCCCAGCCCCAGGTGCTCGAAGTTGAACACCATGCTGAACTCGCTGTCATCCGGGTTCGAATAGTGCCGCATCTGGGCCAGATCTGCCCCCCAGGTCTCACCGACAGTGATGATCCCCTTGCCGCCGAAGCTGGCGCCACTCAGCTCGCGGATATAGTCGTGCAGGCGGGGGCCGTTGCTCATGGCAAGCCGTGACCACTCCTTGCTCACCATGTCGATCACATCGAAGCGAAACCCCTTGATGCCCCTGGCCAGCCAGAAGTTGATCACCTCCGCCATCTCGGCCCGCACCGCCGGGTTGTCCCAGTCCAGATCGGCCTGGCTCGCATCGAAGTTGTGCAGATAGTAGCTGCCAAGCGCCGGCACGTATTCCCAGGCGCTGCCGCCGAAGATGGAGTCCAGCGGGTGGGCATCGACGAAGGCCTGGTCCCGAAAGACGTAATAGGCCTGGTAGCGGGGATCCCCGGCCAGCGCCTGCCTGAACCACGCATGTTCGGTGGAGGTGTGGTTGGCGACTATGTCCATCATGATGCCCATGCCGTGGGCGGCCGCCTCTGCTATCAGCAGGTCCATCTCGGCCAGGGTGCCGAAGGCGGGATCTATGGCGCTGTAGTCCGCCACGTCGTAGCCGTTGTCCCGTCTGGGGGAGCGGTAGACGGGGGTGAGCCAGAGCAGGTCGACCCCGAGCGTCGCCAGGTAGTCGAGACGCTGGCGGATGCCCTTGATGTCCCCCATGCCATCGCCGTCGCTGTCCTGAAAGCTCATGGGGTAGATCTGGTAGATAACGCACTGATCGAGAGTGAGGGTGGGGTGAGGATGCATCCGCGTGGCCGGTGGCGAAGTGGTCCTGCCATGTTACGCAGAGGGCGCCGGGGTCGACAGGGTGAGGTGGGCCTTGAAAAGGGTTCCATTGTTGGCCGATTGCCAAAACTGCGGGCAGGGTCACAAAGGCGCCATCCCGAACCAGGGGCGGTCGGGATGGCGGCGTACTCATATGGTCACCAGCATGGGCCCTTATCGGGTCGCCTCGGGCTGTTCGGCGCCGGGTGCCTGCTGGCGTTCGGCCTGGGCGTCCAGCTCCTTGCCGAGGAAGTAGTTCAGGAAGGTGCGGATCACCGCGATGATGGCGAGGCGGATCAGCTCCTCCTTGCTCGGCGCGACCGTGGTGGCCAGGATGTCGGCGGCGAGCTGGAACTCCAGGGCCAGGATGAGCCAGCTGCCGAAGCAGAGGCGAATGCGCGGAAAACCGGGCTCGTGATCCCGCACCCGCGCCGCCAGCCAGAGGGTCTTGCCAAGCCCTATCACCACGCAGGCGATGGAGATGATCTCCAGCAGCAGCTGGAACAGCTCGACCCCGTGCATCATGCCCTCTTTCAGGCTCGCTATCTCAAACACTAGGGTCACCTCCCTGATTCAAAAGAGACACTTTTAACACGGCATGGGGGTTGGATCCAACTCAGAGCCCCTTGATCAGCATGGCGACCTGCGCGATGGCATGACGGGCCGCAGGGCTTATGCCCGCCAGCTGGAAGAAGCCGTGGATCACCCCGAGCTGCCGCTGACAGCTGGCGGCAACACCGGCTTGCAGCAGTTTGCCATAGAGGGCTTCCCCCTCGTCACGCAGGGGATCGCACTCGGCCGTGAGGATATGGGTGGGCGGCAGCCCCGCAAGATCAGGATGGTGCAGCGGGCTCGCCTCGGGATGGCTGGCGGGCAGCCTGCCCAGATAGGCCTGAAACCCGCTGAGCAGCATGTCGCGGGTGATGAGGTAGTCGTCGCCAAGGTCGCCATAGCTCTGGCTCTCTCCCAGGGCATCGAGCATGGGATAGATGAGGATCTGGGCGGCGGGCAGTGCCGCTCCCGCCTCCTTGAGCCGCAAGGTGGTGATCAGGGCAAGGTGGCCACCGGCACTGTCGCCTGCGAGTGCAACCCGTTCGGGATCGCCGCGCCACTGCGGCAGCGCGGCCATGATGGCGAGGGTCGCTGCCAGCGCATCGTCATGGGCGGCAGGATAGCTATGCTCGGGGGCGAGGCGCGTGTGCACGGCAAACACCAGGGCCTTGGCACTGTTGCACAGCATCCGCATCTGGCGATCGTGGGTCTCGAAATCCCCGCTGACGAAACAGCCGCCGTGGAAATAGATCAACGCCGGATAAGCGGGATCCGGTATATCCACGGGTTGGTAACAGCGGATGGCGTAGTGATCGGCCTGCCACTCTTCGATGGCGCCCACCTCTTCCCGCTCACCGCCCAATGCGGCAGAGGCAAGGTAGCCCTCCCGCCGCGCCTGCCAGCTCATCTCGCTCGCCCTGGGTCTGCCAGCGGCAACAAATTCCGCCACCATGGCGGCGATTGCGGGTTCGAGTCCTGTGTTCATGCTGCACCGTTAACTGTATATAAAAACAGGCATTGTGCGCTTCTGGTCCGAGAGCGCAACCGGCGTTAGCTGAGGCAGCTCACAAAATCAGGCTTCAATCAGTTTGAATTCAATCACATAGAGCGGTGGCAGCGCGGGGTAGATGTCCCGGATGACGGCTTTGAGCTCGGTGAGGGTCATGTTCTCCTGGCGGGCGTGCTCATCGGTCAGGTCATCGAAGGCCAGGGGCGTGACCGAGAGCACCTCCATGGCGCCAAAGGGCTGGTGCTCCGGATTGGTGAAGAGCGCGAGCCGCTGGCCGGGCTGCCAGTTGGCTTCGCTCTCGTCGCGTATGGTGATGGTCTTGCGGCCGGACTGGATGTCGGCGACGAAGCGGCCGAAGAAGGTGAATTCCGGGTAGGTTGGGGTGTGAACTGACATTTTCTCTCCGAAGGACAAGGGGTGAGTGGGGGCCGGACCGTGGACCGGAACGCGTAGCGGCTGGCCCATTCTAGGAGTACCGGGGAGGGCGCGCAGCACTTTTCGTCCGGGCTGCCGGGGGCAGGGGACTGACGCGCTTGCTCTGCCCTGCAAAGTGGCCGCAAGTGAACCCGAATGTGCGATGATGTGGGCTCCCCTTTCTTGATATGTAACAAAATGGAGGGGGACTGGCTGTGGTCTGATGGCGTCTGGCGCGGTTCCCCGCCCGGCGGACATGAACGAAAGGAGCGAGTGTGAATTCCGAGTTGATCTGGGTGCTCAGCATGCTGGTGGGCGCCATCTTCCTGTTTATTACCAACAGGGTGCGCATGGATGTGGTGGCCTTGTTGATCATCATCCTGTTCGTGTTGAGCGGCACCCTGACCTTGCCACAGGCGCTGGCGGGGTTCAGCGATCCCAACGTCATCCTGATCGCCGCCCTGTTCGTGGTGGGGGAGGGGCTGGTGCGCACCGGCATCGCCTATCAGGTGGGGGATGCCCTGGTGAAGGTGGCGGGCAGCAGCGAGACCCGGCTGCTGGTGCTGCTGATGGTGGCGGTGGCGACCCTGGGGGCCGTGATGAGCAGCACAGGGGTGGTGGCCATCTTCATCCCCGTGGTGCTGAGCGTGGCGAACCGGATGGGGATACCGGCGGGACGGCTGATGATGCCGCTGGGCTTTGCCGGTCTTATCAGCGGCATGATGACGCTGGTGGCCACCCCGCCCAACATGGTGGTCAACAGCGAGCTGATGCGCCATGGCATCCAGGGCTTCGGCTTCTTCGGTTTCACCCCCATGGGGGTGCTGATCCTCGGGCTGGGGGTGCTCTACATGCTGCTGATGCGTCACCGTCTGGTGCGCGAGGGGGAAGAGGGCAAGGGCAAGCAGGCGGGGCGCAGCACAATGCGCGATCTCATCCGCGATTATCGCCTGGCCGGGCGGGCGCGCCGCCTGGCGATCCGCCCCGATTCTCCCCTGATAGGCCAGACCCTGGACGAGCTGCAACTGCGTGCCCGCTTTGGGGCCAACGTCATCGGGCTGGAGCGCTGGCGCAAGTTTCGGCGGGTGATGGTGACCGTCTCCGGCGTCACCGAGTTCCAGGCCAAGGACGTGCTGCTCATCGACATGTCCGACCCCGAGGTGGATGTGCGGGAGTTTTGCAGCGAGGCGCGGCTCGAGCCCATGATATTGCGCGGGGAGTACTTCTCGGATCAGGCGCGGGAGGTGGGCATGGCCGAGGTCTCCCTCATTCCGGAGTCCCGTCTGCTTGGCAAGAGCATCCGCGAGGTGGCGTTTCGTTCCCGCTACGGCCTGAGCGTGGTGGGCATTCGCCGGGGCGGGGAGGCGCTCACCGGCAAGCTGGTGGATGAGCCGCTGCTGATGGGGGACAGCCTGCTGGTGGTGGGCAACTGGAGCCTCATTCGCCAGTTGCAGACCCACCACAGGGACTTCCTGCTGCTCGGCCTGCCCGCCGAGGTGGACGAGATGGCGCCGGCTCGCAGCCAGGCCATCCACGCCCTGATCGCCCTCGCGGTCATGATAGTGCTGATGGTGACGGAGCCCGTGCCCAACGTCATAGCGGCGCTCATCGCCTGCCTGCTGATGGGCAAGTTCCGCTGCATCGACATGGAGAGCGCCTACAAGTCCATCCACTGGCCGACCCTGATCCTGATCGTCGGCATGCTGCCCTTTGCCCTGGCGTTGCAGGAGACCGGCGGGGTGGATCTCATCGTCGGCGCGCTGATCTCGGCGGTGGGGGAGATGGGGCCCCGTGTCATGCTGGCCAGCCTGTTCGTGCTCTGCGCGGCCATCGGGCTCTTTATCTCCAACACCGCCACCGCCGTGCTGATGGCGCCCATTGCGCTGGGCACGGCCCAGCAGATGGGGGTCTCTCCCTATCCCTTCGCCATGACCATCGCCATCGCCGCCTCGGCGGCCTTCATGACGCCGGTCTCCTCACCGGTCAATACCCTGGTGCTCGGGCCCGGCAACTACAAGTTCATGGATTTCATCCGTGTGGGCGTGCCGTTTACGGTGCTGGTGATGGTGGTGAGCGTCATCGCCATTCCCTGGTTCTTCCCGTTCTGAGCAGCTTTGATCAGGGGAGAGACACAAGCGGCCTGCGGGCCGCTTTTTATTGGCCATTAATCCTGACACTGTGGGATAAGGTCCTGGGCTGACAAGCCAGTGAGCAGGGAGAGCGGCAGGGAAGGAGAGGAGACAAGGGCCGAAATCCAGGCACAAAAAAACCAGCATGAGCTGGTCTGTTTGGTACTGCCTTGATGGTGCGGAAGGAGAGACTCGAACTCTCACGCCTAGGGCGCCAGAACCTAAATCTGGTGCGTCTACCAATTTCGCCACTTCCGCAATATTAATGGTGGCTATGACGGGATTCGAACCTGTGACCCCCGCATTATGAGTGCGATGCTCTAACCAACTGAGCTACATAGCCGT
>RCUT01001226.1_pt1 | contig 12538 bp, 11 predicted proteins | sample 2166171 | NCBI WGS metagenome assembly RCUT01 (sample SAMN09932757, study PRJNA488358) | compost metagenome | isolation source: compost soil in 4-hydroxybenzoic | place: Germany: Experimental Botanical Garden
TTAAAACAGATCTCAACGAATATCACTTAAACCTTAGCGAATTTATATCAACTTAAAATCACAAGAAATTTTTTTTGAGGTTTGTTTTCAGATAAACTTTTGAACCTTAAAAATGCTTTTTACCCCCCCAATGTTTTATGTATTTCTTAGCTCATTATTGCTGGGTTATGCCTGTACAAATATGTCGGAAAGCAAAACAACAACTTCTAAAAAACGAAAGGAATCGGCTCCTGCAGCTAATTATGCACAAGGAAGAACGGTTCAGTCATTTTCAGTAAGAAACGATCATGTAACCGATACTTCAACTTTTAATCTTGCTCCGTTTCTAAGCAATAATAATTATAGGGTTCAGCATGAAAGTTCGGGTTTTTTAAATAATGATCGTTATGAAGACCGTGTGTTGGTATTGGAAGCGGATAATGAAGAAAGTAATTATTTGCCTCGTTTAACCTTAGTTTTATTGGGAAGTCCCAAAGGATTTAAGTTATACATGCGAAGTGAAAGCATTATGCAGGCCGAAAATACGGTCGAGGGAGGGAAAATGTTTGATACGGAAGATGTCAAAATTGAGGAAAATAAAATCGTATTTGATTTATATGCAATTGGTCCTAATGGTCATATCTCGTATGAATTTGCCTGGATAAATGATCATTTACAATTACATGAACTGATCGGCTATTTTATGGGGGCCGGTTCACACACGGAATATGTGTATCGCCCTAAATCACCTATTGAAGGTACTTTAGATGAGACGGTAATTAATACCATGGAGGATAACATGCCATCTACTACCAATACATATCGCGTAAAATTCAAAGCAGCTATTCACTTTGAAACTTTTGATTACAGCAAATGTTTGGAAGAGTTGGTTCAGCAAACAGGAGATACCAAATAGGAAATCATATGAACAAAAATACTACAACACACTACATTTTGGTCCTTCTATCTATTTTGCTCGTTTCTTGTCAGCCAAAAAATAACACCAATAATAAAAAAACACTAGAGAAGTTAAGCGGACATCTCGACACGGTGGGAAATTGTTGGGTTGGAGCAGAACCACTCTATTCGGTTAGTCGGTTTGAGGGTCGGTCTGAGTACACATCTGTATCGAAATTAGATGCAAAAGGGGAGTCGATAGGGCTTGGACTTATTAATCGCAAAGGAGAAATTGTAGTGCCTGTTATTTATGATGGACTGGATTTGGGATTCGCAGATGGCGTTTGCCAGGTGAATAAAGACGATAAGCTCGGACTTGTAAATACTGATGGGATAGAAATTGTAGCACCTACCTATGACTACATTGAAAACGGAGGAGCGGTAGACGGGCTCCTTCGCGTGGGCAAAAATGATCGTTATGGCATGATTAGCCTTAAAGGCGAAATAGTTATTCCTGTTGAATATCAGGACGTAATAGGAGCCTATGAAGGAATGATTGCCGTAATGGTTGAGCCTCAACGGTGGGGTTACTTAAACCATAAAAATGAAATGGTGGTAAAACCCGAATTTACGTTTGTCGACAAATTTGTAAATGGGAAAGTGGTCTTGCAAAAAGCGGATGGGGAAAATTACATCGTTTATAAAGATGGTAGAGTAGTAAAAGAAACCGAGAGTCATTAATTATCCATTATTGCCCTTTTAATGAGAAAAAAAGTTATTGTATTTATCGCCATCTTGTTATTGTTGTCATCGTGCGCCAGTAGACAATTGGTTACTTACAACCCTCGACCTGCCGAAAACTTATATACGGTTAAGAACAAAGAACAGGTTACATTGCTGTTTTTTGATACAGAAGATGCCGAAGGACTAACGGATCACTTGGCAATCTATAAACGATTTGCCGAGGCCTTTGCCGATACCGATGAAGTGCTGGTACTGAACATCAATAGCCAAACAGTGATCGAATTTGAAAATTATGGTTATTACTATTTCAACAATGATGGTAGTAAACTTAAATCGGGAATGATACTATCAAATGGAGTTGATATGCCGATTATTGAAGCCAATCCTGAAAAATACATCAAACGCTATGAAGACTATTTTGGAGTGCCTTTTAATGATAAGGTTTATTACGGACAGAAACGAAAAGCAGAAATAGCAACGCATCAAACGGAAGCAGAAAAACTATTAAAAGAAAGAGTGAAGATAGATAATCGTTACGCAACGCAATTAATAACTAACTCAAATACCTCTTTTTATCCAAAGAAGGTGTTTAACCAAGCCTGCCGCACCGGAAAAGTAATCATACAATTATTTGAAGATAGCGTCAAAACAAAGAAAGGTGCTGTGCAAATAGAAACAGTGTACAATTCCGAAGGTCAGATAAAAAGCAATACTACATTAATCAACGGAGTGGCGTATGCGAATGAAATTTATTACAGAAACGCTTATCAGCTAATTGATAGCATTGTTAAAATAGATGAGAAAGGGTTAAAATCCAAAAGTGTTTTTAAGTATGGAAAGAATCAATATGCAATTGTTTCTATTGACGGACCCAGTATAATGACTTCAGGCATATTCTACCTAAATGATAAGTTTCAATGTGTTAAGAAAGAAACACTGAATGGAAGTGGAGATGTAGTTAGGACAACCGCTTGTAGATACGATGACCGCGGAAGAATTATTGAGGAGGTAAGCGAAGATCAACGGTTGGTCTATGAATATAAAAACCGGCAGGATGAATTTTATGCTTCTTTGAAGTCTTACAACACTAAAACGCAATCGTTAATGCATGAAAGCACTAGGTTGGATGAAAATGGCAAAGTGATTTTTATTAATAAGGCAAACAATAAGATATTATCGACTTCTGTTTCGGTAAATGATTTAAATGGATGTACCAAGACCGTGTACAACTATAACGGAGACCTCACGATAAATGAAGTATACGCGTACTATTATGAAAATTGAGGCAATTGACTCAGTGAAATACAATTTAACAAGAATGAAAAAGATAAAGCTACTTCTTACATTATTAGTGATGCTTGTTTTCCAGTCGGCAATTGCACAGTCGCAAAAGTCGATTCCTTCAGATGCGGTGGTTAATGAGTTTTATGATGCAATAGTTGCAGATAACAATGAGAAAATAAAGCAATTGCTAACGAGTAAATTTCCGGGTAATTATGAACCCAAAAATAAAGTAGAACCAATAAGGGTTGCGATCTGGCAGAAAAATATCATTGCTGTAAAGCTATTGGTTGAAGCAGGTGCAAACATCAATAGCAAAACACAATCTGCCGTTGAAGAAGCTGCCGGAAGAGGCGAAAAAGCCATTCTGGAGTATTTAATGAGCAAAGGTGGGGATATAAAGAATAACGATGCATTTAGTCTTGCGGCTGCCAATAATCATTATGACTGTGCAAAACTATTATTGCTAAAAGGGGCCAGCCAGGAATCTGGCGATGTAAGTGGTAAGCTTAAAATGTATGAAATGGCAGTGAGCAGAGCTGATTTCGAAGTCTTGAATAAGTTAAAATTGAGCAAGGAAGAATTAGATGCAAACAACTGTGAAGGCGAAACGGCGCTGATCATTGCGGTAAAACAGAATGACAAGACAATGGTTGAATACTTGCTGAAACGGGGCGTAAACAAAAATAAACCCGAAACATTTGATTGCGGTGATGATAAATCATACGGCAAAAAGCCAATTGATATTGCCAAAAAAAGAAACTATTCCAATATAGTTCAGCTGCTTAAATAAGTAGTTCTCTTTCTACTCACATCAAACCTTATTCTGATTCGCTATTAAATATGAAAAGCTTTTTTACCGTAGCGTTTGTTCTTATTTCAGTACTTGCTTTAGGACAAACAACTATTCAGATAGAAATTAATTACGTTAGGAGTTTTCGAAAAGAGAAAGACAGTATGATTGTGGAGCTGGGAAACACTCCCAAATTGTGTAGGTTACCCATTAAAAATAACCCCAATTTCGTTAAGTACGCAGCATTGTTAAAACCGTATGAACAAAAAGACTACTTTATAACTAGAAAACTGTTTGAAATAGGAGTTGAAAAAGGGTCAAACATGATCAAATCCATCAGGCCTTTGATAAAGAGTGAGGTGGAGGAATATCAATACCTTCAGCCAGAACCGGCTTTAGCTGTTGCTGCGGTTTCAGCAAATCAGGAACCGGAAAAACTTTATGATGAAGCAATGGAGCTCTTTAATAAGGGTAGTTATGAGGAAGCCACTGCAACAATTAATAAAGCGATCATAATACATACACAAAATCCAGATTACCATGAATTAAAAGCATTATGCCTGGGCAATCTGAAGCAATACAATCAGTCAACTGATGAGGCGATGTATGCGCTTGAAATGGATAAGGCAAATGCCGGATTGTATGAAATAATTGCCAATAATTATTATTTCTTGCAAGACTATGAAAACGCGTGTAAAAATTATGAGAAGGCCATAGAGTATGAAAGCGAAAATATTCCCCGGATCTATCATAATTACATAAGGTGCCTGATTGAAATACCTGATCCTTATCGGGCAATAGCAATCTATAAGATTTATGAGTATCGCACAAAAGGCTTAACTGCTTACATCGGTGATGAGGAAAATTTTGATGATGATTTAATTTTCTATACCGGTCAGGCTTACCAGCAACTAAAAAACTGGAAAAAGGCGCTGGCTATTTACAATAGGTTTATTGTGATGTATCCCGATTTTTATGGCTATTACGCCCAAAGGGGACGACTTTACCAACAAAAAGGAGATTGGCTTGAAGCGCTGAGAGATTTTGATGCTGCATTAAAGTTAGATAGTTCACAAACCATTCTTCAACTCAATATTGCCCAAGTATATCAAGAACTCAAGGATTACCGCCGGACAGCGGATGCTTACGAAAAATACCTTTCAAAGTATCCTGACGATGCTGTTCAACTCGGCAATTATGGATATTGTTTACTGGATGCGGAGCGATACAAAGACGCTCAAAAATTATTTGATCAATCGATGATACTTGATACTAAAAGTATAGACACACATATAGGGCGAATACTTGCCGCTCATTTACTTGGAGATACTGAAAAGAAAAACGAGTACATAGGTGAGGCTAAACGGCAGTTTCCGGAAATCGCCATCAACACAGCAACTTTAAATACACTGATTAAAACGGGTAATTATTACTATTCTGATAAAATCATAACCATTTGGGAAGATGCAATTAACTAACCCAAGTGGTCTGTTGTAAAATGAATAGAAGAAGATTGAGTAAACAATTTTAAGATGGTAAAAAGTTTTTCGTTAGTACTGTTGTATATGTTAATGGTTGGGCCATGCTCCAGTCAGCGTAAGGTCAACTTGGCAACACTAGTATTGGATGAAAAAATAGAACAACTGGTTAAGTTTGGAGATCGAAATTTTATCGGGATCAACACTGTGGAGGTTCCGGTTGCCATCGTTCTTGAATGTAAAAAATCAACCGCTTTTACCTTTAACGAGGTGAAGCTTGATGGGGTGAATATTGTATTTCAGATTCAGTCGGATATAACAAAAAAAGATACAAGCCTCCACGACGGAATGGGCCATTTGCGTATATCTTCCTTTAAAACAAAAGAAGAATTAACGCAGGAATTGTCCAAACTTAATGCGGACAGCGTTATTTATGGCTATCGCATCGAATTAAATACTCCGGAGCTAAAAGCTCAACTGCTTAAAGAACTTATAAAGCTGTACGGAAAAGGAATTAAGAATCCGAATACGGATAATGGGCTTTATTGGAATCTTCCCAAAGAAAATAAATACATCTTCTTTGCTCCCGATTATGACCGCTTAATAGTGCTCAATAATAAAAAGCTTTCTAAAACCTGTTATTGGGATAATGTTAACGGCTTGATTGATTTTGGTGGTTGCGACCGGGAAAAATACATAGAAGAATTAAGGAACTAACAACCTGCTCGGATAATGAAAACCAGTTTAATTATTAAAACACTATTGTTAGTTGTTCTATTAATAGTGATCAGGCTTATCTTTTTGCATGAAGAAGGTGGCCATTCATCGGTTGGAGGGGGCTATTATAATTTGGCCAGATTATACTATTTGTTTGCGGTAATTGTGTTTCTGATTATTTATGAAGTGTTTTTGCTGTTTAGCAACCGGCAAGAGAATGGAGTGTTATTGATCATCGGATTATTGTTGTTGCTTGCCCATATTATTTATGGACTTGTTTTACTTTATTAAGCAGTCGTTTTGAAAAAGTTCTTTGCATTCATCTCATCAACATTATTTTTCATGGCTTGTCAGAATGATCATGAAGTGAAATTCTATTACCTCGAAAAACACACGAAGCAAGCAGATGGGTTCAATATCATCCATAGGGATGATTCGTTATATGGTAACAAATTGTATGAAACGGTTTTAGTAAGAAATCCTCCGGCCACAGCAGACAGCCTTAAACAATTAATGCTGCATTATTTTGATACCCTCAACAATCGACAAAACAAGGGAGTCATTTTTGCCTATAGGTCTATTGATTTTTACCGATACACAAGCGAAACCAATAATTTCCTCCATTCAACAAAAGACCCGTACCAACTTGCCAATGTTTATTTATGGGATTATTCTGAAGCGTATTTAGGGAATGTTTACTACCAGAGATGTCCGAATGATTCTTTAAAAATTATCAAGACAATTTACCTGAATCAAGCCGGACAAACAGATACGCTAACAAATGAGTGTTTAAAATAACAAGGCGGATTTAGTTGAAACTACTTTTTCGTTAACGAAATATACTTATCCCCGCAGTCATAAAACTTAACATAGGAATTCATTGCGTTGCCGGAGTTCTGTATTTGAATTTCGCTCTCACTTAAGAGTCCCTCGATATCTGTAGGGATTTTTAAATCCTTTACTTTCGGCTCTCCGTCTTCATCCAAAGCTCCTTCATTTTCTGCCCATTTTATTCCCTTAAAGATGATGTAATTCTGCTGTTCAGTTAAGCTTCTGAAGAAATGAATTTTGCCATTAAGCTGTCGCTGATCTGTTTTTATTCGGTAAAAATATTCACCTTCTTTTTTAGTTATCGATAACGCAAAAGTGCAGGCAGTACCGTTAGCATTTTTGTAATTTCCTTCCAGGTTAGCTGGCAATGGTGGTATTTTTAGATTTACTTCTGAAAATGCGATGGGCAAACTTTTAGCAGATTTTAAATCTATCCATCTTCCGTTAAATTGTTTACCCTTAAATAACCCTTGAATCTTGGCTACTTTTTCTCCATTATGATTAAGCTCGAAAATTAGCAAGGAGTCATTTTTCAATTCTCCTTTTAACTTAATTTCAATTCCCTTGCTTTGGTAAAAATAATAGCCCGCTATAGCTCCCTGGTTATTGTTAAGCTGAAATACTACATCCAATTTGTTGTCGATTTTACCTGTATAATTTCTGGCAAACCAGGTTTCAGGTCTTTCGATTAAATAGTTAGCTAATTTATTGGCGCTGTTTTTCACCTTTTTTGCCAGCGTGTTAAAAGAAAATAAGGAGGAAATAATTAAGGTAATGGTTATGGTTTTCATCTAGGTGTTTTGTATTACAACAATAAGCAAATTATGCGATTTCATCAAATTAGAAGTGTTTTTGGTCAATTTTGTTGAAGGTTTAAGATCGTCATTTTTAGTAATTCAGGAAGATTATCTGAAGCTTGGTTTAAGATCGTCTTTTTGTGTATGTACAAGCACTTGTGTATATTTCGCCACAAATTACGGCGCTCCCTCAAATTGAATTACGGCTTTCCCAAGTATTATGTTTATTGCAGATAGTGATCAAGATAAAAGTAGAACGGTTTTTAAAGAACTGTTCGACTTTTATGCGCCCAAGATTTACAGTTTTGGGAATTCCTATCTTAAATCAAATCATGATGCTGAAGAATTGGTGCAGGAGGTGTTTATTAGAATGTGGAACCAGCGCGATGTCTTGGATGATACTAAAAATATTAAAGCCTACATTTTTAAAACAGCCGTTAACCTTATTTATGATCAGCTGAGAAAGCGAAAGCTGGAAAAACTGCATACCGAACTTTCATTATTTCAACATTCTGAAGAAGACCACTCCACATTAGATTATTTATCATTAGGAGATCTTCAAAATCAAATCAATGGTCTTATTGCTAAAATGCCTGAGCAAAGGCGACTCATTTTTACCTTAAGCAGGGTAGATGGTTTGAGCTACGACGAAATTGCTCAACAATTAAACATATCCAAACGAACGGTAGAAAACCAGGTTTACCGTGCAATGTCATTCCTGAAAGAGCATATTGATAGTAAGTACATGCTCTATCTGGTCTTTTTTTACTTCTGCTAAAAACACATCTGCATTATTTTTTTTTAGGCGTGAGTAGTTGATGCTACTTGTACGTATTAGTAGTGTATTAGTCATAACACAACCAATAAAAGGCCCTGCCTTTAAATGTATTATATGAAATCTGGAAACAACGAGGAAAAGATTGTCCGGTCATTTTATCATCCTGAAATAGAGTTTGAAGTTAAAAACGAACTCTATCTGGAGTTATCTCAGACTGTAAGCACCGACGAAGATCGACGGGCTACAGAACCTTTGTTTGAAAAAATTTGCACCAAGATTGCGGTAGATGAAAAACTGCACCGACGGACTAAGATTATCCGTATGGTAAAATACATTGGTACAAGAGCAGCCATTCTTGTAGCAGGTATGTTAATTTATGTATTAGCCATTCAGCCTAATCTTAAAAAGGAGGTGGCCGAATTTAAATTTATTGCTCCCGGTAAGTCAATTACACAGACCATCCTTCCTGATGGATCGTCCATCTTTCTGAATGCAAACTCCGAACTAACCTATAAACTGGACCCTTCTAATAAACTGAGAGAAGTTTTTTTGAAAGGAGAAGGCTGGTTTAAAGTGGCTAAAATGCCGCATACTCCATTTATTGTACATACATCTAAGTACAGTGTGGCTGTTCACGGAACCACATTTAATGTAAAAGCATATCCCGGTAGCAAGAATGTAGTTACCACCTTACAAGAGGGTTCAATTGAAATTATCCCTAATGAAGGTGTAAATATTAAACCGGTTATGCTAACTCCCGGAGAGCAATTCAGCTATAATACGGTATCGGCCAAGTCGACATTGCTCCGTGTTGATTCAGAAGTCGCTTCGGTTTGGAAAGAATCTGAAATACGATTTGAGAATAAAAAGTTCAGTGAGCTGTTAAGCATTCTGGAGAGTCGGTATAATGTTCAGTTTATCGTTAAGGATTCATCATTACTTAATTACCACTATGACGGAAGCATCCGTAACGAAAACATTATTCAGGTACTTAACCTGATCAAAGAAACATTGCCGATTAAGTATCAGCTGGTAAACAACAACATTATCTTAATAGAGAAACAATAAGGAAAGTGTTAATCAACCAAAAAAACCAATTGCTTATGAAGTAAAAAGAATTACCTACGTAACCATAAAAAAAGTGCCGAAAGAAAGGTCGAAGCGTCTCTCGGCACATAAGATCAACTTAAATGAAACTTTAGAATTAATCTTTAATTAAAGCTATGCAAAATAATATAAATACCTGCTTTAATATTCGAAAAGAGATAAAAAAAGCAGTGCTTAAGTGTATGCTGTTTATCTTGATGATAAGTGTTTTTTGTAATTCAGGGACAGCATTCGCTCAGTCGCAAAACGCACTTACACTCGATTTCGATAATGCTCAAATCACCGACGTATTTAAAGCTATCGAAACTAAAACTCCGTATCGTTTCTTCTATCAGCGTGAACAATTGGATGTCACAAGAAAAGTTACACTTCATGTAAAGAACTCATCCATACAAGAGGTCTTAAGTTCCTTGTTCCAAAACTCAGGAGTTAGCTATACTGTTCAGAAAGATAACCTGATTTTACTGAAAAATAGTTCAGCAACTAACAAAGCCGATAAACGCAAGGTTACCGGTATTGTAAGCGATAGCGAAGGTCTTCCGCTTCCGGCAGTTTCAATCGGAATGAAAGGCTCTTCAGCCGGAACCACTACTGATGCTAACGGACAGTACGAAATTTTAGTGCCTTCCAATGAAACGGTATTGATTTTTGCTTACCTGGGTATGGTTTCTCAGGAAATTACTGTGGGAACTAAAAACACCATCAATGTAAAACTTCAAAACAGTGCGGTTGGACTTAAAGAGGTGGTGGTTTCAGTAGGTTATGGATCGGTAAACAAGAAAGATGTTACCGGATCGGTTTCATCTATCAGCACTAAAGATTTTAACAAAGGAACAGTGGTTAACCCTGTTGATTTAATTCAGGGTCGATTACCAGGTATCAATGTAATAAATAATGGTGGTGAGCCAGGTGCCGGAGCTTCTGTTCGTATCCGTGGTTCCAATTCAGTAAGATCAGGTCAGGACCCGTTATACGTAATTGATGGTGTGCCTTTGGATATTACGGATGTTCAACCTTCGGGTGCAACAATTGCCGGAGCTGGAAGTAATGCTACCAAAAATCCGTTGAACTTCTTGAACCCTGATGATATTGAATCGATGGATGTATTGAAAGACGCATCTGCAACTGCTATCTACGGATCAAGGGGAGCTAATGGTGTTATCCTTATAACAACTAAAAAAGGAAAAGCAGGAAAGGGAACGCTTAACTATTCAGCAACAGGATCAGTTGGAGTTTTGCCTAAACAATTAAGCCTGTTAAACGCAGATGAGTTTAAAGCCTTCCGAACTTCAAGAGGAATTACTGGTGGAGATTATGGTGCCAACACCAACTGGCAGGATCAGATCTACAAAACTGCGTATACTCAAAATCATAATTTATCCTATGGCGGTGGTAATGATAAAGGCTCCTACAGGGCTTCGTTAAGTTACCTGGATCAGGAAGGTATTATCAAGAAAACCGGACTGGAGAAAATCACCGGACGTTTTAATGTTATCCAAAACCTTATCAATGATCGTTTACGTTTAGAAGCCAACTTAACAGCCGCAAGAACTCGCGATCAGCGTGTGCCTATTGGTGAAACAGGCGGTTATGAAGGTGATGTTATTCTGTCATCTTTAAAGCTTAATCCTACACTTCCGGTTTATAACCCTGATGGTTCATTTAACCAGATGAGTAAGGATGTTCGTAATCCATTAGCCATGATCGAGCTAACTAATGATAACAACCAAACGGACCGTATACTTGCTAATATTAATGGCTCGCTTGAGCTCATTAAAGGCTTAAAGTATAAGATCAATTTGGCGGCCGATCATTCTAATGCTTCCAGAAAAGTAACCCAAAATCATAATCTTATCTATTTGACAAATAAGGGAACGGTTGATATCAGCAACGTGTCATTATCGAGTAATCTGATTGAGAATTTCCTTACCTACGATTTTACTATAAATACCAATAATCGTTTCAATGTTTTATTGGGCCATTCTTATCAGCAGTTTAAAGTTCAATCGTACAAGTTGAGTGAGGATGGTTTTACGGTAAATGATTTTGATTACATCAATGACATGGGGTTAGGAAACTCTAAACAGGCAACTGTTAGCTCATCGATTGTTAAAAATGCACTTCAATCTTTTTTTGGTCGTGTTAATTACAGTTTAAATAGCAAGTACCTTGTAACTGCTACTGTAAGAGCCGACGGATCAACCAAATTTGGTGCGAATAATAAATACGGATATTTTCCTTCTGCTTCCTTTGCCTGGAAACTAAACGAAGAGGAATTCATCCAGAAGTTAAATGTTTTCAGTAGTCTGAAAATGCGATTAGGCTGGGGTATTACCGGTAACCAGGAAATCCCAAATAAGATTTCTCAAATGTTGTTGGGATCTTCTGCGGGTGCAATTTTGGACGGTTCAGCTAAAAACGTAATACAAGGGGTAACGCTTACTCGTACACCAAATCCCGATATCCGCTGGGAAAAAACGAATCAAATGAATGCCGGTCTGGACTTTGGATTTTTAAAAGGACGTATTTCCGGAACTATTGATGTGTTTGATAAAACTACCAGTGATGTGCTCTTAGAAGTGTATTCTGTAGCTCCGGCGCCAACCACACGCGTGTGGACCAATGTGTCGGATATGAAAATCAGAAATAAGGGTATCGAACTTACCTTAAACGGAATTCTTGTAGATAAGAAAGGGTTTACCTGGGATGCCGGAGTAAACTTTACAACCGTTAAGAACAACGTTTCTGGCTTACCAATGAGTCAGATTACTACCGGATCGCCAAGCGGACCTGGTATCACGGGTTATTCTTCGCAGATAATTAAGAATGGCGAGTCGATCGGAACATTCTGGGGACGTAAATTCACGGGCTTTGATGAGCTTGGCAATAGCGTGTTTGAGAAGGATGCCAATGGAGTTGAAACTCAGCAATCGCTGGGATCAGCTCTACCTAAGTTTACCTATGGCTTTAACTCAAGCTTAAGCTACAGAGGATTAGATTTTAATATGGCATTTAACGGTGTATACGGCAATAAGGTTTATAACAACGTTGCTAACATCATGAATCAAAACACACTGATTGCAAAAGAATGGAACGCATCTAAAGAGGCTGGTCAAACTACTGAAAACTATAACGG
>RCUT01001228.1_pt1 | contig 12521 bp, 10 predicted proteins | sample 2166171 | NCBI WGS metagenome assembly RCUT01 (sample SAMN09932757, study PRJNA488358) | compost metagenome | isolation source: compost soil in 4-hydroxybenzoic | place: Germany: Experimental Botanical Garden
GTCACAAGGTTCACTTTGATAACCTGACGCCGCTTTATCCGAATGAGCGCTTCAAGATGGAACTGGAAGTTCCGACCTCGAAGGATCTTTCGTCCCGCGTTATCGATCTGGTTGCTCCGCTCGGCAAGGGCCAGCGCGGCCTGATCGTTGCTCCGCCGCGTACCGGTAAGACTGTTCTCTTGCAGAACATTGCGCATTCGATCACAGCCAATCATCCTGAATGCTATCTGATCGTTCTTCTGATTGACGAACGTCCGGAAGAAGTGACCGACATGCAGCGTTCCGTGAAGGGTGAAGTTGTTTCTTCGACCTTCGATGAACCGGCATCGCGCCACGTTCAAGTCGCCGAAATGGTCATCGAAAAGGCTAAGCGCCTTGTCGAACATGGCCGCGACGTTGTGATCCTTCTCGACTCCATCACGCGTCTCGGACGCGCTTACAACACTGTTGTCCCTTCATCCGGTAAGGTTCTGACCGGTGGTGTCGATGCAAACGCGCTCCAGCGTCCGAAGCGCTTCTTCGGTGCAGCGCGTAACATCGAAGAAGGCGGCTCGCTCACCATCATCGCGACGGCGCTGATCGACACCGGCTCGCGCATGGACGAAGTGATCTTTGAAGAATTCAAGGGCACAGGTAACTCGGAAATCGTTCTCGACCGTAAGGTTGCCGACAAGCGCATCTTCCCGGCCATGGACATTCTCAAGTCCGGTACGCGTAAGGAAGACCTGCTCGTCCCACGCGCTGATCTTCAGAAGATTTTCGTTCTGCGCCGTATCCTTGCACCGATGGGAACAACCGACGCGATCGAGTTCCTCATCGACAAGCTCAAGCAGACAAAGAGCAATGGCGAGTTCTTCGACTCGATGAACACGTAATTTCGGTTTATCCGTATTCAAACAAAACGCCGCGTTGAGAAATCAGCGCGGCGTTTATCTTTTCCGATCTTTGAAATTATCAGGAATGGCCTCTCAGCAGAATTTCGAGTGCGGCAGGGGTCTCGACAGGCGCGAGGCAGACTTGCCCCTTACAGAGCCAGGCTGACGGTTTATCTGCATGTGCGGTGCCGCCAGTCGGAAGTTCAATCGCTTTTCCAGCTTCAAACTGAATGAACTTATCGACCCGACGCGGATCGGGAATTCGTTGAGCCAATAAGCTGAGTTCGCCGTCGACACTTTCATCAGCAATCACCAGAGACAGCGGTTCGGCTGCAAAGCGGGCAGCGTTCAAGATACCAATCTGACCATATTGCTGGACGAGCGCACGCCCCATGGCCTGTTCGACCAGACGTTCATTCTGCGTATAGAGATGCAAATCTCCGGTAACGAGAAACAGTCGTGTGAATGCTTCGATGATCTGGCTTGTCGCGCTTGGGATCGCTTCATCATAATCGCCATAGCTATGCAGAATAACATCCTCGGCATTGAGAGCCGAGAGCCGATAATTGCCGGATGCATCGCGATTGTTTGCATCGAGCGCCTCTTTGAGAGCTATCGCATCGCGGATAAATGTTCTGTCACCCGTCGCTTCAAACAGCGAAAGGGCGGCATTCATCATCGCTGCGTAATCTGTCGAGAGAGCGGGGTAGACCAGCACATCATCCATTTGGCAATGCGCCATGCGCCCATCATGAAACGATGCGCCTATCGAACGATAGGCTGAAACTGCATATTCAATCCAGTCTGATCGTTTGAGGCTGCGGCCGGCTTCAGCCAATGCGCGGATCATGAGGGCGTTCCAGTCTGTCAAAGCTTTCTCGTCGCGACCCGGTCGAACACGAGCATTGCGATAGTCGAGAAGTTTGTCCCTGGCGTCCGCTATATCCGGGGGAACCGAAGGTTCTTCGTTGACGGCATGAAGGCGATTGAGAATGTTGCTGCCTTCAAAGTTACCGGCGGGCTTCACGCCATAATAGTTCTTGAAATCGCTCGCCTGATCGCCGAGGACGTTGTCGATTTCGGCCTCTGAGAAGATATAGAATTTACCCTCTTCGCCTTCGCTGTCCGCATCGAGACTTGATGCAAAGCTACCATCGGGCAACCGCATTTCGCGCACCAGCCACTCGATTATCTCTTCGATTCGGATACGGAACAAATCATCCTGCGTTTCCGCATAGGCATAGGTCGCATGGCGAATAGCTTGCGCATTGTCATAAAGCATCTTCTCAAAATGCGGCACGAGCCAGTCAGCATCGACGCTGTAGCGACAAAGGCCGCCACCCAAATGGTCATAGATTCCACCTTGCAGCATCGTTTTCAGTGACAGCAGGAACATATCGCGATGTGAAACTTCGCGATTATAGAGCCAGGACAGCCACAAGGCATCCATGAAGGGTGCATTGGGGAACTTGGGCGCATTATCAATGCCACCGCGCACCGGATCGAACATCGCATGGATACGGTCTGCAACTTCGTTAAATCGCGTCACTTCATTGGCGCGCGCTTCACTTTGTGCAGCCAGTTGTGCCTCCAGATGGCTGAACACAGCCTCGGCATTATGGTTAATTTTTTCTTGATTTCCCTGCCAGAGATTATTGACCGCTTTGAGTACATCAACGAAGCCGGGCAGGTTATGACGCGCTTGTGGCGGGAAATAGGTTCCACCCCAGAACGGTTTACCATCAGGACGCAGGAACATGGTGAGCGGCCACCCGCCTTGCTGGCCCATGGCACTTAACGCAGCCATATAAATCTGATCGATATCTGGCCGTTCTTCGCGATCCACCTTCACATTGACGAATAGCCTATTCATAACGCCAGCAACTTCTGGGTCTTCGAAAGACTCATGCGCCATGACGTGACACCAATGGCAGGCAGCGTAACCAACGGACAGCAGGATAGGGCGGTTCAATTCGCGTGCAGCATTCAGTGCATCTTTGCCCCAAGGCTGCCAATGAACCGGATTATCGGCATGCTGACGAAGATAAGCACTAGGCTCGCGGCTAAGCCGGTTGCTGCTGATATCAGTCATAAGCCTTTTCTTTCCTGACACGAATGAATATCACGTACTCATCTATATAGAACGGGAAATCAAATGAGCGAGCGCGAGCATCTTCAGGACACCATTTTTGCCTTGTCGAGTGGGCGCCTTCCGTCGGGCGTTGCAGTCGTTCGGATATCAGGTCCACAAGTTCGATTCGTAATCGAAACGATTATTGGCAAGATGATCGAGCCGCGTTATGCTGCTTACAAGACGTTCCGCACACGGAATGGAGATGCCATCGACCGTGGGCTGGCGCTTTTCTTTCCCGGTCCGAACAGCTTTACCGGTGAAGACTGCGCGGAGTTCCATCTTCATGGCGGTATCGCTGTTGTTGAAAAGCTGCTTGAGGAGCTCGGTAGCTTCCCGAATTGTCGAATTGCAGAAGCTGGAGAGTTTACGCGTCGGGCTTTCACCAATGGCAAGATGGATTTGACCATCGCCGAAGGTTTGGCTGATCTGATTGCTGCGGAAACGGAAGGACAGCGCCGTCTGGCATTGCAGGTTGCGTCCGGTGCGCAACGTCAACTTTATACGGAATGGCGCCAAAGGCTGGTGCGTGCCCGGGCTTTAATTGAAGCTGAGCTGGACTTCGCTGATGAGAGTGACGTTCCCGGTTCCGTTTCGGGCCAGGTTTGGGAACAGCTCAAAAGCCTGCAGGGTGAGATTGCGCGTCATATAGAGAGCGGAAAACGCGCTGCAATGCTGCGTGATGGTCTGCATGTGGTTATTGCTGGCGCGCCGAATGCCGGAAAGTCAAGCCTGCTCAATTTCCTTGCGGGTCGCGAGATTGCGATTATTTCGGAGGAGGCGGGCACAACGCGCGATCTTCTGGAAGTGAAACTGAACCTTGGCGGTATTCCGGTTTATGTAACGGATACTGCGGGATTGAGAGAGACCACAAGCAAGGTTGAGAAGATCGGTATTGATCGCGCGCGGGAGCGCGCTGCTGAAGCGGATTTGGTTTTGCTGCTTGAAGATATGCAAAATCCAATTGCCGTTTCTTTAGATAATGGTGGTGCGGATGTCTGGACCATCGGGACCAAAGCTGACCTTGGTACAGGTGACAGAGCGGTCTGGCAGTATCTCATTTCAACAAAGACTGCGGATGGTCTCAACCATCTGTTGGAAGCCTTGCAGGCATTTACCGAGGAACGCATCGGACTGATCAATGATGCTGTCCCGACACGCCAAAGACATATCAATCTGCTGCAATCGACGATTTCCGAAATCGACACGGCCGCCGAACGGGACGATCTTCCGCTGGAACTGCGCGCGGAGAATATGCGTCGCGCCTCTCAATATCTTGGCCGGATTACCGGTGACGTCGATGTCGAAGAGATATTGGATGTCATTTTCTCACAGTTTTGCATAGGAAAATGAGTGATTCACGTGAAACAGTGGGTCTTTAGCCAATAGCACTCAACAGTGTTTCACGTGAAACATCTGTGGAATCTGTTCCGGCTTATTGACTCCCATTCACATCCGTGAGTCGCGTTCCGTATCAAATTTATCAAAGAGTTGATCGCGGTCTGGTTGGGTTACCCCTTCCGCCGAAGGCATAAACATGTCAAAGAGACTGCTTTCTAAACTGGATTCGGATGCATCAGGATGAACACCAAGAGTTCTACCGAAGTGACAGCTTTTGATGTCATTGTTATTGGTGGTGGACATGCGGGCTGTGAGGCGGCGGCAGCTTCGGCTCGTGCTGGCGCTCGCACTGCTCTCGTGACGCATCGTTTTGATACAATTGGTATCATGTCCTGTAACCCGGCCATTGGTGGTTTGGGAAAGGGACATCTTGTTCGCGAGATTGATGCACTTGATGGCCTTATGGGCCGCGTTGCCGATAAGGCTGGTATTCAGTTTCGTTTGCTCAATCGTCGTAAAGGTCCAGCGGTACGCGGTCCACGCACGCAGGCTGATCGTAAGCTTTATCGACTGGCGATGCAGGAACTCATTTCTGAGCAGGAGAACCTTACGGTTGTTGAGGGTGGCGCTTCCGACATTCGCATCACCGATGGAAACATTTCCGGCGTCGTTCTTGGCGATGGTCGCGAGCTCTCTTGTGCCGCAGTTGTATTGACCACTGGTACGTTCCTGAACGGCCTTATCCATATTGGCGAAAAGAAGATCCCTGCCGGACGCATGGGCGAAAAGCCTGCGCTGGGGCTTTCGGATACTTTGCGCGGTCTTGGTTTTGCAGTCGGTCGGCTTAAGACAGGGACGCCGCCGCGTCTCGATGGACGGACAATCGACTGGCAGAGCCTTGATATGCAGTCTGCAGACGAGGACCCGGTTCCGTTTTCTTTGATGACGGATAAGATCACTACACCGCAGATTGATTGCGGTATTACCCGCACGACGCCTGAAACCCACGCCATCATTCGCGCCAATCTTCATCGGTCGGCGATGTATTCCGGTTCTATCGAAGGGATCGGTCCACGCTATTGTCCATCGGTGGAAGATAAGATCGTCAAGTTTGGCGACCGGGATGGACATCAGATTTTTCTGGAACCGGAAGGACTGGATGATAACACCGTTTATCCAAACGGCATATCCACTTCACTGCCAGAAGAGGTGCAGCTCGCCTACCTCGCGACTATTCCTGGTCTGGAGAAGGCCATTATGCTTCAGCCGGGATATGCTATTGAATATGACTTCATTGATCCGCGTGAGTTGAAGCGCAGTCTGGAGACACGACGCGTCACCGGGCTTTTCCTTGCAGGGCAGATCAATGGCACCACCGGCTACGAAGAAGCTGCAGCGCAGGGACTTCTTGCTGGCCTCAATGCCGCCAGGCGGGCAGCGGGTAGCGATCCAATTATCATACAGCGTACCGAAGCTTATATCGGCGTCATGGTCGATGATCTGACTTCCAGAGGCGTGAGCGAACCTTATCGCATGTTTACATCGCGCGCGGAGTTCCGTCTGTCGTTGCGTGCTGATAATGCAGATCAGCGACTGACACCTCTCGCGGATCAGCTCGGCATTCTCGGTAGCGATCGCCGCGAAAAGTTTGCTGCCCGTCAGGATGCTTTGTCGATGGCGCGTAGAATGACTAAAGAGCTGACCATTACGCCAAATCAGGCAAGCCGACATGACCTTCATCTTAATCAGGATGGTGTGCGTCGCTCGGCCTATGATCTTCTGTCTTATCCGGATATCGATTTGCAGAAGCTGCAGGCGATCTGGCCAGACTTGAATGCAATTGATTCTATTACGCGGGAAGCGCTGGAAATCGAAGCACAATACTCGGTTTATATGGATCGCCAGCAAAGCGATATCGCTGTGATGGAACGCGAGGAACGGCTTTTCATTCCAGCGACATTGGATTTCGATGCGATCTCGGGTCTTTCCAATGAGCTTAAAGCCAAGCTCAAGCAGCGTAAGCCTGAGACGATTGCCGAGGCGCAACGCGTTGAAGGTATTACACCGGCAGCGCTTGCATTGCTTATTACGCATATCAAGAAGCACGGCGCGCGCGAACGTGCGGCGGCTGAACTAAGCGCCGAAAAGGGCGTAGCATGACTGTGGATAGACGTTATTCGAGCTTGAAATCGATTGTGCCTGATGTTTCACGTGAAACAACGGATCGGCTGATTGCCTTTGAAGAGCAGTTCCGCAAGTGGTCATCGGCCATCAATCTGGCATCTCCTTCGACACTTGCTGATCTCTGGAACCGCCATATTCTCGATAGCGCACAACTATTTCCGCTTGCATCAGATGCAAAGCGATGGCTCGATCTTGGTTCTGGTGGCGGCTTCCCCGGTATTGTAACTGCCTGTTTTCTGAAAGAATCTCCCGGCGCTTCGATTGATCTTGTTGAAAGTGCGGGAAAAAAAGCGGCTTTCCTTCGTACCGCAGCTGGTCATTTGACTGTGCCAGCACGCATTCACTCCGCACGTATTGAAGCTATGTGGGATAAAATCGATGTGCCGGATATCGTAACAGCCCGTGCACTCGCCTCGTTGAGCGATCTTTTCAAGCTTGCCGAGCCCTGGTTAACCAGTGGTTCAAAGGCACTTTTTCAAAAAGGTCGGGATTACCAGAGAGAAATCGATGAAAGCCGTGTCGGCTGGAGTTTCGATCTGGTACAACATGAAAGTGCTATCGATAATAGCTCGGTGATACTTGAGATCAGCAATCTGCGACGCATCTCCGGTTAATCCGGCCCAGTTATTCCGGAATCGATATGACAGAAAGCAGCAGGGCGACGGTAATGAGCAAAAGATCCAGGATCATAACCATTGCAAATCAGAAGGGTGGCGTTGGTAAGACAACGACAGCCATTAACCTTGCGACAGCACTTGCAGCTATTGGCGAAACTGTGCTGATCGTTGACCTCGACCCGCAGGGAAACGCCAGTACTGGCCTCGGAATTGATCGCCTTAACCGTCCGCTTTCGTCTTATGACGTGCTGACGCAGGCGGCCTCTGCAAATGATGCAGCCATGCAGAGCGATGTTCCAAACCTTTATATCGTTCCTTCGACGCTCGATCTTCTCGGTATCGAGATGGAAATAGCACAGGCACCTGATCGTACACGCCGTTTGCGCGATGCATTGCGCTTTGATTCCGCTGTTGCTGATAAATTCTCTTACATTCTGGTTGATTGCCCGCCGTCATTGAATTTGCTGACGCTGAATGCAATGGCTGCAGCGGATTCAGTTATGGTTCCCCTGCAGTGCGAATTCTTTGCACTGGAAGGTCTGAGCCAGCTTCTGCAGACCGTTGATCAGGTACGGTCGAGCATTAATTCAGAGCTGACAATTCAGGGAATTGTCCTGACAATGTTCGACAGCCGTAACAATCTCGCCTCGCAGGTTGTCGATGATGTTCGCGCCTTCATGGGTGAAAAGGTCTATCGCACCGTCATCCCACGCAATGTGCGGGTGTCGGAAGCGCCATCTCATGGCAAGCCAGCTATTCTTTATGATTTGAAATGTGCTGGCAGTCAGGCTTATTTGCAGCTCGCATCGGAAGTTATCCAGCGGGAGCGGCAGCTTAAAGCCGCATAATTAGTGAGTGTCCCAAATGGAACACTTGATCGATTCGACTACGTAACAATTGCAGGAACTGCCGACGATGAACGACGATCCTTCAAAAAAGCGCCTTGGCCGCGGCTTGGCCGCACTGATTGGTGAAATCGACCGCCCGGCGGAAGAACGCAAGGTGCCGATCAGCAGCGAGCGTAACGTTCCAATTGAGTTCGTCACGCGCAATCCACGCAACCCGCGTCGCATGTTCTCGGAAGTAGATCTCGAAGATCTGGCGCAGTCGATCAAAGAACACGGTGTTGTTCAACCAATCGTCGTGCGTCCGGCACCAGGTGAGCCAGATCGCTTTGAGCTGATCGCTGGTGAACGTCGCTGGCGCGCATCGCAGCGTGCGGGCATAGATACGATCCCGGTTATCATTCGCGATGTCGATGATCGCATTGCACTTGAGATCGCAATCGTTGAAAACGTTCAGCGTGCCGACCTGAACGCGGTCGAAGAAGCAATGGGATATCAACAGCTTATCGATAATCACGATTATACGCAGAACGATCTTGCACAGGTGATCGGTAAAAGCCGAAGCCATGTGGCCAATACGCTGCGTCTTCTGAAGCTGCCGCAGCGCGTGCAGGATTTCATCTCGGATGGCGCTTTGTCTGCCGGTCATGCGCGTAGCCTCATCACCATGGAAGATCCGACAGCTTTGGCGGAGCGCGTGGTCAAGGAAGGTTTGTCTGTTCGTCAGGTCGAAGCGCTGTCACAAGCGCGCAGCGGTGCTGAGCCAAAGCCGGGTAAGAGCGCGCCGATTGAGAAAGATGCCGATACAAAGGCGCTTGAAAAGCTGCTTTCCGACGTCACCGGCATGAAGGTCGAAATCAATCACCGGGAGCGTGGCGGTGAGGTTAAGGTTCGTTACAGCTCTCTTGAGCAACTCGACGAAATCTGCCGTCGCCTGCAGAGCTGACGACATCTGTTTAGAAATCAGACTTTGAGGCCGTGGAACATTTGTTTCACGGCTTTTTCGTTTTATCGACCACGCGCTTTGATCAGCGAAAAGACGATAGTTATCATCAGGATGACGCCGATGATAACGCCAACCGCGCTTCCCCAGAAGGCGCCATAATCACCGCCGATCAGCCAACCAAGCAAAGCGCCTAGCATGAGCAGAAGAATTGGAGGGATGCAGCCGATCATTCTTTCATTCCAATGACTTATAGAGAAACTGGATCAACGACAAAGTTGTGGTTGTCATTTCAGCTATGAAATTGAACCATAGGAAGTCTTGTTCGGTGCGCTAACAAGCTCAAGATTGGGAAAGAGTGGTCACGCGCTATTGATCGATTGCTAAATTATCGCGGCTTTTTAATGCCCAAAGTGGTTTCTGCCGGACTTTCGATAAGTCTTATATTATTGAAACATTGCTTTTGGATCGCCGGGCTGGGGAGATACCGTATCTATGGAAATGCTGACGCAAATTATCATTCACACGCCTGTCTATGTTTGGGGGCTGCTCGCTTATCTCATCATCGCGGGGATCAAGGGACGTGAAACACAAACGGTGACAGTTTGGAGAATGCTGTTTGTGCCGGTGATCTTCATCGCTGCAGGCTTCCTGAATTTTGATCGTGGTTCGGACCAGTTCGGTTCATTTCTGATCGCATGGTTTGTGGGACTGCTTGTGCTGGCACCTGTCGGGTATCTTACGGGGCCGCGTATTATCGCGGTTGATCGCGAGAACAAGCGTATCGAGAGTGCCGGAACGACTTTGCCGCTGATCCGCAATCTGATCTTCTTCTGTGCGCAATATGTTCTGGCAGTGCTCAATGCGTTCTATCCGCAGGAACAATCCACTTTGATGCTGATTACAGCTGCCGTATCGGGCGCTTCAGCAGGTTATTTTGGTGGCTGGCTCATTTCACTGTGGTTCAAATATCAGGAAGCCCACAGCTTAAACTGGGATAAGGCGTGATGAAACGTGAAACAATTAGCCCAAAACATGTCGTGGAAAGTGGGAACCCTTCGCGGAGAAATTAGTCAAAATAAATATTATTTAGTTAAAATAAAATCATATGGTAGCTATTTATTACTATTTACTGCCTTAATTTAGGATTATATAAATTTATATTAACTTATAAATATGATTTATTAATTTATTTTTAAGTTAGAACCAAATTTTATTTAGTTTCAATAGTATTAGGAGTAGAAAATGCACATCGGTAAAATATTAACAATTTGTTTAGTTTCTGCCTTTGCATCTATATCTGGCGCAAATGCAGAAAATACAAAGGGAATAGATACGCCATTAAAAATTGAATCGGACACTTCAAAATCAATTACAAAAACAACAATGCAATTCGATGGCAATGTTTCCATTAAAGTTGGTAACACTGAAATAAAAACAGATAAAGCAAAAGTTGTTAGCAATAAGAAAAAGGTTACTATATATATAGATGGTATGGTTGTAACAGTAAATAAATAGCTTGTTTTAGTTTAATTGAATAATTGGATTTTGGTTTTTATAGCGATGTATAGTCCGATGTTCAAAGAACGCTATTTTGATGTTTGCGTCATACTTTATATATGCCATTATAGCTGGCTTACAATCTGAGCCTGCATTATCAGAAATAAATGATAGCAAAGTACGATGTCGATCAGAATCATTTGACTGTGATCGCTGATGCAACGCATTGATCCATAAATTTTTGCAATAGAGCCGTGTTGCTTGAAAGAATCAGCTTAGCGGCGCGATAGTTTCACGGCTTCAACAGAAATGGCGAGCAGGCACTGGCGAATGATCGGAACAGCCAGTGCCGCATTTTGACGGCTTTCGAGAACGGCGCGTTGCAGGCGTTCCATCACGCGGGAAAGGCTTTCCGCATTCCAGCGACTGACGGCATTTTCAATCAGCTTCTTGCGATTGAAGAAGACCGGCGGACGCGCAGAAGCTACCACGACAGAAGCACTTTTGCGTTCGGTGTCCGCGATATGGCGGAGGTTTTGTATCTGCTGGAATTGGCGCGCCGCTGTGTTCAGAACCAGAAACGGTGCGGTTCCCGATTTCACGACGCGATCAAATGTCGTCTCAAAACGCGACAGATCGCCGTTCAGAACAGCATCCACTACTTCGTCGGTCGAAAGCCCGGCCACATCGCCAACGGCTTCCCGCACATCGTCTATATCGATGCGTTCTTTGCCGCGCGCATAGAGGCAAAGCTTTTCCAGCTCGCCACGCGTGGCCAGGCGATCACCGCCAAGGCTCGCCCGCAACAGCTGACGCCCATCCATCGTGATCTGCATTTTCCATTCGGCCAGAACGTCGTCAATCACGCCATCGATACCGCGTGCATCGTCTGAATAGCAGGGCAGGGCCATGCCAGCGGTCGCGTTCTCGACAGCACTGCGCAGACCAGCACCCTTCTTGAGGTCGCCGGCTTCCACCAGAATATATGTTTCACGCGGCGGCTCTGTTGCCAAAAGTTTCACAGCATCGGCAAGCTTCTTCTGCCCGGCTGCATTCTTGATCCAGATAAGCCGCTCGCCACCAAACATGGAGATTGTGCGTGCCTCATCGGCGAGCTTTGCGGGATCAGCATCGATCTCGTCGGCTTCCATGCGGATGACGGCGAAGGGATCATCCAGCGGCAGTTTGGTGGCCTTCGCATAGCGGCGCGCACGTTCGCTTACCAGTCCCTTATCAGGGCCGTAGAGCAGCACCACCGGAAACGAGCTGCTCGGCTTTCCAATAAACTGATCGACTTCGTGTGCTTTCTTTTGCGCCATTAGGATTAAGTAGCGCAATTCGTTTTCAAACGAAACAGCCGCCGGTCAAACTGAGCGGCGGCTGTGAAACAAAGCTGTTTGTAATATTATTCGATCAGCAAAGCATCGTCATCGAGTGTCTGTCCGCGCACTTTGCGGAACATTTCGATGAGGTCTTCAACACCGAGCGTCTTGCGCTTGTCGCCTGTCACATCGAGCAGGATCTTGCCACCATGCAGCATGATGGTGCGGTCGCCATAGTCGAGCGCCTGACGCATGGAATGCGTGACCATGAGTGCTGTCAGCTTGTTTTCGGCAACCAATGTGCGGGTCAGTTCCATGACGAATTCAGCCATGCCCGGATCAAGGGCTGCTGTATGCTCATCAAGCAGCAGCACTTCTGAACCGGCGAGAGTGGCCATGATCAGCGAGAGCGCCTGACGCTGACCGCCAGAGAGAAGCTCCATGCGATCCTGCATGCGGTTTTCAAGGCCGAGATTGAGGCTTGCCACGCGTTCGCGGAACCATTCGCGACGCTTGGAATTGAGCGCATGGGTCAGGCCACGGCGTGTTCCACGCGATGCAGCCAGTGCCAGATTTTCCTCAATCGTCAGCGTGCCGCAGCTGCCCGCAAGCGGATCCTGAAACACACGTGCCACAAGACCGGCGCGCTCTGCAGTGGACTTGCGGGTCACATCCTGTCCGCTGATCACGACCTTGCCTGCGGTGGGGATGACATCGCCTGCCAGAACGCCAAGCATTGTCGATTTGCCAGCGCCGTTGGAGC
>RCUT01001230.1_pt1 | contig 12515 bp, 12 predicted proteins | sample 2166171 | NCBI WGS metagenome assembly RCUT01 (sample SAMN09932757, study PRJNA488358) | compost metagenome | isolation source: compost soil in 4-hydroxybenzoic | place: Germany: Experimental Botanical Garden
TCGTCGTCACCGTCTTTTATCTCATTCTCACCGCCATCATCGCCCGCTGTTTCGGCCTTGTCGAACGGCAGGTGCCGGTCCGGCGGTAAACCGTCCAAGGAGTATGAACATGGGCACTATCCGTATTCTCGATGGCGGCATGAGCCGCGAGTTGCAGCGGCTCGGCGCGGAACTGAAGCAGCCGGAATGGTCGGCGCTGGCGCTCATCAACGCGCCCGATATCGTCCGGCAGGTGCATCAGGAATTCATCGAAGCCGGCGCCGATGTCGTCACCACCAATTCCTATGCGCTGGTGCCGTTTCATATCGGCGAGGAGCGCTTCCGGAAGGATGGCGCGTCGCTGATCGCCCTTTCCGGCAGGCTGGCGCGCGAGGCGGCCGATGCGAGCGGCCGCAAGGTGCTGGTGGCGGGTTCGCTGCCGCCGATTTTCGGCTCCTACGAACCGGAGAATTTCGATGGCGCGCGCGTCCAGGATTATCTCAAGGTTCTGGTCGACAATCTCGCGCCCTCCGTCGATGTCTGGCTCGGCGAAACGCTCAGCCTGATTGCCGAGGGCGAAGCCGTGCGTCAGGCTGTTGCGGCAACGGGCAAGCCGTTCTGGATTTCCTTCACGCTGAATGACGACGCGGCCGCGGTTGCCGGCGGTGAACCCGCGTTGCGTTCCGGTGAAACGGTGAAGGCGGCGGCCGAATGGACGGCGCAGTCGGGCGCTGCCGCGCTGCTGTTCAACTGCAGTAAGCCGGAAATCATGAAGGCTGCCGTCGGGACGGCGTCTGCCGTATTTGCGGAAAAGGGCGCTTCGCTGGAAATCGGCGTTTATGCCAACGCCTTTGAGGGCGAACAGAGCGATTCCGCCGCCAATGAGGGCCTGCATGGCACCCGTGCCGACCTGACGGACGATGTCTATTCGCGTTTTGCCTGCTCCTGGGCGGATGCCGGCGCAACCATGATCGGCGGCTGCTGCGGCATTGGCGCTGCCCATATCCACAAGGTCGCGACGGCGTTGCGGCGCGCGGCAGCCTGAGGCGCTTTTAACGCCGTGATCGGAAATGGGGCGGCGGGCTGAAAGGCCTGCCGCTTTTTTTGTTTGCGGCTATTGACCTCAACTATAGTTGAGGAATTATCAGAACATGGAACACTGTTGAAGGACGTTCCATGAGCGACAATACACTTTCCATAAGGATCATATTTGGCAGCGCCCGCAATCCGCGGTTTTGCGATGTTATCGGCAAATGGCTGCTGGCGCGGCTTGAGCCGATGCCGGGGGTTGAACTTGCGGTACTCGATCCGCGCGAACTCGATCTGCCGCAGGGCCACACGCCGGGAGGGGCCTCGGTGCGGCAACTCCGGGAAAGCCTCGCCGGTGCCGACGCATTCATCATCGTCACCCCGGAATATAACCGCAGCTATCCCGGCGCGCTGAAGATATTGATCGATTCCGCCTATGATGAATGGGGCGCAAAACCGGTCGCCTTTGTTTCCTATGGCGGCATTTCGGGTGGCCTGCGTGCGGCCGAACAGCTTCGTCCGGTCTTTGCGGAGCTTCATGCCGTGACGGTGCGGGATGTCGTCAGCTTTGCCAATCCGTGGGACAGCGTCGATGCCGCAGGGCAGTTCGAGCCGGGGCCGCCGGCGGTGAACGCGCTGGAAACGATGATGAACAAGCTCGGCTGGTGGGCGCATGCGCTGAAGCGGGCGCGTTTCGCAACCCCTTACAGGGAGGCGTGACGATGGCTGAAAATTCCACGGCGCTGAAAATCACGCTGCTGTTCGTCGCCACGCTCACCATCATGGCGGGAACGACGGTTGCGCCCTCGCTGCCCGCCATCGAGCAGAACTTCCTGTCGACACCCCATGTCGGGCTGCTGAGCCGCATGGTGCTGACGCTGCCATCGGTTTTTGTCGCGCTCTGCGCGCCGGTCGCCGGTATGCTGGCGGACCGCTTCGGCCGCAAACGGCTGCTGCTGGGCGCGATCCTGCTTTACAGCCTTTCCGGCATGTCCGGCCTTTTTGCAGACAGCCTTGCCGGCCTGCTCGTCGGCCGGGCCTTTCTGGGCCTGGCGATCGGCGGCATCATGACGATCGGCACGGCGCTTGTCGGCGATTATTTCGAGAGCCCGGCACGCGAACGTTACCTCGGCCTGCAGCAGGCTTTCACCCAGCTGGGCGGCGTGCTTTTTGTCGTGGCGGGCGGATTGCTGGCCGATATTCACTGGCGCGCGCCCTTTGCGGTCTATGCCGTTGCCCTGCTCATCCTGCCGGCTGCCCTGCTCATCCTGCCGGCTGCCCTGCTTTTCCTGCGGGAGCCGGAGAGGGGCGACGGCCGCGCCCGGGATGGCGGGCCGGCTGGCGCCGTCAACTGGCCGGTGGTCGCCGTGCTGGCGCTGATGGTGTTCCTCGTCAACGCGCTGTTTTACACCATTCCCTCGCAATTGCCGTTCTTCCTGCGGGAGCTCGGGGTGTTTTCCGGCAGTATCGCCGGATATGCGATCGGCATCTTCAATCTGGCGGGTGCGCTGACGGCGCTCAATTTCGCGAGATTGCGCAGGCATATGGGCGTAGCCATCATTCTGGCGGTGGGGTTGATGCTGATGGCAACGGGGTTTGCGCTGCTTGCCATGGCAAAGGGGCTGGCTTCCATGCTGTCGGCGGTTGCCGTGACCGGGCTCGGTCTGGGCGTCGTCATGCCGGCGATCATGTCCACGACGATCATGCTGGCGCCGCTGCGGCTGCGCGGGCGTATCGCCGGCATTGTCACGGCGTCGATGTTCCTCGGGCATTTCATCTCGCCGCTGGCAAGCCAGCCGTGGATTGCCCGGTTCGGTTTTGCGATGGCCTATCGGGACATAGCGCTGATCTTTACCCTTATGGCCGTTCTCGCCGCCATGGCCGCCATTTTCCAGCGCCGGGCGGTGATGCGCAAAGCACGTTCCTTTGCCCGAAGCGGGTGAGGGGCGGGATGGGCGGTGGGGATCTGCGGCAGACACGCTTGTCAACCGGCAGGGTCGATCGCGAAGGCGCTGCTGCCGCCTTGCCGCCGATTTTTCGCGGGCCGTTTGGGCATGAAGGAATTGTAAAGTTTTTGACTATAATCATTTTATCGAACAAGAAATTGCAGCCGGTATCCCAAACCGGTCGCTTTCCGAAATCCCCGAAATGCGGCCCGGCGCCCCCGCTCGCTGGCGGGCTGCCCGCGTCCCGCGGAGGATGTCTGCCGACACCGGGAGGCAGGTCTCCTTTCGCTGGCGCATGCATGATGCAAATTGCGGCCCAAGCCGGTGATGCGTCTCGCGAAGCCCAGATGATCAGGGCGTTCGACGTGCAATGTCAGTTTTGCCGAACACCTCCGGCACGGGGAAGGAGCGGCTTTTCATTGACGTGAGGTTTTCCGTGTCCTTTCTTCAAAATGCCAGCATCCGCACCAAGATCCTGTCACTTATTCTGCCGCTCTGCATCGTCGGCCTTGGCGCCACGGCATTCATGTCCAACCGCTACAAGGAAGCGGATACGGCCTATTCGTTCTTCATTGCCAACGATAATGCCGCGCTGGTGGAGCTTGCCCGTGCCAACCGCAATCTGACGGCGGTCGCCTATAGCGCCTATCAGGTGATGGCTTATGATGCGGCCGGGCCGGATATCAAGGTTGCCCGCGACACCTACACCGAAAGCAAGCGGTTGCTGGCGACGCGCCTCAACAATGTGAAAACGGCTTTTCCGGCAGAGGCGGCGGTCCTTGACGGGTTCCTTGCGAAGTCGCAGGAGATTATCGCGATCACCGACAAGGCGGTCGAATTGGGTCTGGCCGACCGCAACGCGGATGCGGCGGCACAGATGCTGAAGGCCGATGCCTCCATCCGCCCGACCTCCGTGGAAATGATGGCGCTGCTGGACAAGCTGACCAAGGGCGTCAGCAAGGCAAGCGACGATCTGACCGACCAGACCAATTCAACCATCCTGACATCCCTTGCGGTGATCGGGCTTGTTTTCTCCATCGGCGTCATTCTCGCGATTTTCGTGGCGTCGCGTGGCATCACCACGCCGATCGCCCGTCTGTGCCAGCGGATGGCCTCGCTTGCCAAGGGCGAGACGGCGGCTGAGATCGACGGCACCGGACGTGGCGACGAAGTTGGCCAGATGGCCAGAGCGGTGCAGGTGTTCCGCGAAAATGCGGTCGAGCGCATTCGCCTCGAGCAGGAGACCGAAGCCAATCGCAGCCTGTCCGAAAAGGACCGCATGGGGCGCGAACAGCAGAAGGCAAGGGAAGCGGCCGACGTCAAATTCGCCGTCGACAATCTCGCTGCCGGCCTGTCGAAACTGTCTGAAGGCGATGTTTCCTACCGCATCGGTCAGTCGTTCACGGCGACGCTGGATGGCGTTCGCAACGATTTCAACATGTCGGCTGAAAAGCTGCAGGCGGCCCTGACCAAGGTCGCGCAGAATGCCGGCGGCATCGGTGCTGGCGCGGACGAGATCAAATCGGCCGCGGATGACCTTGCCAAGCGCACGGAACAGCAGGCCGCAGCCGTGGAAGAGACCGCCGCCGCGCTGGAAGAGATCACCACGACGGTGCGCGATTCCACCAGACGTGCGCAGGAGGCAGGCCAGATCGTGAGCCGGGCCAAGGCGGGCGCCGAACAATCCGGCGAGGTGGTGCGCCGCGCCGTGGTCGCCATGGAGCAGATTGCCAAATCCGCCAACGAGATCAGCAACATCATCGGCGTGATCGACGAGATCGCCTTCCAGACCAACCTTCTGGCGCTGAATGCGGGCGTCGAGGCGGCGCGCGCGGGCGAGGCGGGCAAGGGCTTTGCGGTGGTGGCGCAGGAGGTGCGCGAACTCGCGCAGCGCTCCGCAAGTGCCGCCAAGGAAATCAAGGCGCTGATCACCACCTCCAACGATCAGGTGCAGCAGGGCGTCCAGCTGGTGGGCGATACCGGCAAGGCGCTGGCGACCATCGTCTCGGAAGTGCAGGAGATCAACCGGCACGTCGTCTCCATCGTGGAATCCGCCCAGGAACAGTCCTCCGGCCTCCAGCAGATCAACACGGCGGTCAACCAGATGGACCAGGACACGCAGAAAAATGCGGCCATGGTGGAAGAAACCAACGCCGCGAGCCACAGCCTCGCCAAGGAGGTTGCGTCGCTCAACCAGCTGCTGTCGCAGTTCAGGCTGGCCGATGGCGCCTATCAGCAGAAAAGCCAGCCGGCTTCGCCGCGCAATGCCGGCGGTAACGACAGGCCCGTGGCTTCGCCCGTGCGCGCTCTTGGCCGCAGGCTTGCCTCCGCCTTTTCGGGCAATGCCGCCGTCGATACCTCAAAGGACGACTGGCAGGAGTTCTGACCGCCGTCCGGCGACCCTCACAAGCATCGGCGGGGATGTGCCCCGCCGGTGTCCGCGCAAGAAACGTCGCAATCACGACGCCTGCCTGATGGATCTCTCTAGACCGCCCTGAAGGCGACGAGGCCGGCACCGGCCAGCAGGAGGGCCGCCCCGAAAAGGGTTATTCCCGCAATATTACCCGATCGGAAGACATCCGTGAGCAGACCGAAGCCGAGCTGACTTGCGACAAGCACCGCGACCGTTGCCGCCGCGCCGATGCGCTGGTAACCGAGGATGCTTGCGAAGACGAAGAAGGATCCGAGCAGGCCGGGAAGGATGTTCCAGGGGCGGAACAGGTGCAGGATTTCCGATATCCCTGCAGCACCTGTCCGCCAGATCAGAAGAAGCGTCAGAACCGCCAGTCCCACGGCAGAATTCATGATGAGCGGGACGAGGATGGTGGTGGCGTTTCCCGAGATTTTCGCCATGAGAATGTTCTGCGCGACGATTGCTGCCCCGGCCCCGACCAGCAGCGCGAATGTTGCAAAATTGGCCATGGCCGCCGCCTTAGTCTGGCGTGGGCCGGTCATCGAGTTTCAGATACATGAACGTCAGGTCGAGCCATTCGCCGAATTTCATGCCAACCTGCCTGATCGGCTCGACACTGCCAAAGCCGAGCTTCTCGTGCAGCCGGATCGATGCGACGTTCCGGGATTCGATCCCGGCGATCATCACATGCTTGCCAATCGCGCGGGCGCGCCCGATCAGTGCCTGCATCAGCGCTTCCGCCACGCCTTTACCCCGGTGGTCCATGTGAACATAGACGGAATGTTCCACCGTATGGCGATATCCATCGAATGCGCGCCAGTCGCCAAAAGATGCATAACCCATGACCGATCCGTCTTCCCTGACGGCAACGAGGACGGGATATCCAAGCCGCGTCCGATCCGCGAGCCATGCGGCCCGGTTGGCCACGTCAACGGTCGAATCGTTGAAGATCGCCGTCGTGTTCAGGACAGCATGGTTATAGATTTCGGCAACCGTTTCGAGGTCGCCGGACTGTGCGTCGCGAATGATCATGAAGAAATCCGATTTGTCCACTATGATAATATTATATCTAACATAGTGGACAACTGGAGGCAAGCGGTCTCAGGATATTTTCAGGATGGCGACCGCATAGGTGCAGGGTTCCCTGGTGGCGTTGCGGAAGATGCAGTCGGCCGGCGGCCCAAGCTCCAGGCAGTCCCCCTGCTTCATCTCGTGGGTCACTTCACCTTCCACGAAAACCAGCTCTCCCGAAAGAACCCAGATGAGCTGGCGCAGGAAGATATAGGCCGAGGCGGGCATCGGTACCTGCTTGCCGGGGGGCAGCGTGATGTGGATGATATCGAACGGCAGATCGGAACCTGGTGAAACATGCCTGCGCAGATATCCGGTTTCGGGATCCTGCCATGTCGGCTGCTCCTCCATGCGCAGCAGGCGGCCCTGCCTGGTCTCCGCGCGGGCCAGCAGCGTGGACATGCTCAAACCGAAAGCGCCAGACAGCTTGCCCAGAAGATTGGCCGTCGGGCTGCTCTCTCCGCGCTCGATCTTATGGATCATCGCCCGGGAAACGGACGCCTTTTCCGCGAGATCGCTGAGCGACCAGCCCCTGCTTTCCCGTTCCGTGCGAATGCGCGCGGCGATGCGCCTGTCCATGTCAATTTCGTTACCCATCGTGCTACGATAGTGGACGGCTTGGAAATGGCAACAGGGCGCAGGGACATTCGCTCGCCCGTTCGTGGCGAGATTTTGAAAACAGCGGCGGCGGTGGAGGTTTGCCAGTTGGGCGCGTGTCAAATTTGTGAATGGCGCACCCGACAGGATTCGAACCTGTGACCTTTGGAATCGGAATTGGGGGATATAGGTTATAACCTATTGAATTATATTTGCGTTGTATCGGGCTGCGCTGTAACTGTGCTAACTCTTGGGCCCAGAAACCTGAGGACGGCTTCCTTCAGTGTTTCAAGGTCGCGAAGCTGACATTCCCATACGACAAGTGCCTGCCAACCTTGATTGAGCAAGCCTTCAATAATCTTCGCATCACGCTCTTTATTCTTTTGGAGTTTGTTCCTCCAGAAGTCTCGATTCGACTTCGGTAGGTGCGATATTCGGCATGAGGGACATTCATGCTGATGCCAGAAGCAGCCGTGGACGAAAATTACCTTTTTACGCTTAGCAAAAACGAGGTCCGGTTTGCCCGACAGCTTGTTGCTGTGCAGGCGATATCGGTATCCGAGGTCATAAACAATCCTACGAACAGCCAATTCGGGCTTCGTATTTTTGTCCCGAATGAGTGACATTCGCTTGCTGCGCTCTGTTTTGGTCAGCGTGTCCAATCGTTGGCTCCTGGTTCCATTCACGCTTCCCTTCCGAAAAGGCTGAGAAGCTCAGGCACAATTGTTGATAGCCTCCTTGATATGGGAATTGCGGGTGGACGCTCAAAGGGGTGTCCGTTAACCAGTGAAGATTGGTTATCGAGGTGATTCCAGATGGATGCAATTGAGTATCATCGGCAGCAAGCTGTATCTTCACTTTTTCAGACAAACGCGTTCCGCGATGCGTGGAACACATGGCGTCCGCATGTCGAAGTAGAGACTCATACGTCCCAGCGTCTTTACGAACTTGGTTCAAAACTTTCGCTCATATTCCAGACGACTGCCACAGGGCGCGGCCAGAATGATGTGTCAGGTGCCGGAAGCGCGTGGGAGTGCTTGATTTGTTGGTACCTTAATCTTGTCTTTCTTGGTACTGGTGCGGTCGCTGTGAAGCAGAAGCGCAGCTTGATCCCGGCGTGCATCTCTGACGCGACTGCGGTCGTGTATGGCAACAGCCAGACAAACACCGAGTCCGACCTTGTCGTCTACATCGTTCCCGATGACGAGGTATTGAACGGAAAGCAATATGAAAAAATCGCGGAACTCAACAAGTATATCTCGGAACGATGCAAAGACGTTACGCTCGGGGTCGTACAGTGCAAGACCAATTGGAATGACAACGCGCAAATCCCGATGTTATGGGACATGATTTATCGCGCTCGGGGTTTTAAGGGGAGCGGTATCAGTATTGGAAAGAATGGGATATCGATAAACGATTTTAAAGCGTTTTCTTATTCGTTCGTAACAGTTCCAAGCCAGAAGGAACTTGAGAAAAAGTTTAAACAAGACAGCATGGCAGTGAAGCGTGTTCGTAGTTTGAGCGGCGGAAACTATTGGGGGCGCGCGACTGTTAGTGGTGTCGCTCTTAGCCTGAATGAGATATTCCGCAAGAATTTTTCGGATGCTTTCAGTCAAACGGTCCAGAATAAGCTGGCTCAGACGATTGATGTCGGCATCCCAGAATATTTTCAACTACAGCCTTAAGCCTGGACCACTTGGTTCAGTAATGCTATGCCTTGGTCATGGTTGCATAGCGGCGCAATGAAAGGGAACCATCACATGCTGTCAATAATGGATCTTTTTGCTGGTTGTGGCGGGCTTTCCTTGGGGTTTGAGCAGGCTGGCTTCACCCCAGTTTTCGTCAATGAATTGAATGACGATGCACGCGCCACCTATCTCGAGAACCGCACTCATGAACTGGGTGGTATCAAATTTGCTGCGAACAATGATCTGATTTCATCGGATGTTTCGGAATTGGATCGGCGGAGGCTTGAGAAGCTGGAAGATGACCTTCAGAATTTGGGGCTTGACATTCGTTATGGAAGAGAAGGCAGCGTCGATGTCGTAGCCGGCGGGCCCCCATGTCAGGGTTACTCGGGTATAGGCCATCGGCGATCTTATGCGGTTGACCGCGCGGAGCTTCCTTCAAATCAACTTTTCCAGAATATGGCCTCCGTAATTGAGCAGGTGCACCCTCGTATTTTCCTGTTCGAGAACGTTCGCGGCCTATTATCTGCCCGGTGGTCGGCGCAAGGGGAGCGAGGGGAGATTTGGAAAGATGTTCTGGGAAGGTTCAGGCGGCTTGGTGATGAACACGGGTACACCGTAAGATGGTCGTTGGTCCATGCGAAAAACTATGGCGTTCCGCAGAACCGCCCCAGAGTTTTGCTCGTAGGATTGAGGAATGATGTCGTTTCGGCTTGCAAAGGGCTCCTGAACCCGGCTGCTGACGAACAAGATGCAATCAAATGCGGATTTTTGCCCACAGGCAATCAGAAGGCGCCCAATTTGGCGGACGTTTTGGGCGACTTGGTTGATCCCGCTATAGAGGAAGTCCTTTGGTCCCAAGACTTTCCCAGCAGATTTTCGACCGAGCGATACGTTCATTCTGCTACGACCGACGTTCAACGTTATTTTAGGCCGATGGCGCTCGCGAAGAAGGGGGCCCCTGTGTCCGAGCAGGACTACAGTAAGCATGCGCGGAAGATTGTTGAGAAGTTCGCTGCTATGCAAGAGAATGGTGGGATAATTCCCGACGAATACAAGACCAAGAAGTTTGCGCAACGACTGTTGCCAAGGGAATGGGACAGCTCCGGCCCGTTCATCACAGCAACTTCTATGCCTGATGACTATGTGCATTTTAAGCAGCCGCGCATCTTAACTGTACGCGAATGGGCGCGGTTGCAGATGTTCCCCGACTGGTACTCTTTTCAGGGCAAGCGCACTACAGGTGGGATACGCCGGGCTGGCAATCCTCGGTTAGGAATATTCGAACGGGAAACACCCAAGTATACGCAGATCGGCAACGCGGTACCAGTTGCGCTTGCTGCCGCCGTTGCGGCACACTTCAAGGAACTTTTGATATGCTGCGGATTCTCTTCGACTGAGGTTCTGCCTCAGAGGCGCGCTGGCTAAACATTACCCATTTGGTCATTTGGGAGTTTCGGGCTCCTCGATCATTTCGCAAGGTCCGCAACATCTCGCCTCGATATGCGTGTGGCTGATTGCTGCATCCGAGGGATAACGTGACCACCAGATATGCCAAGTTAGGCTCGACTAAAATATTAGCGAGAGGATGGATACACCGCGTAACGGCTCCGATTGTCGGCGCTTGCGTCGTAATTGCGTGTTGGGCTGCCTACGTTGACCTGTCGGAAGTCCCTCACTACATTTTGCCTGGACCGGTTGCTGTCGCCATGGCGATTGTACGCGACTGGCCCATTTTGGGGCCGGCGCTTTGGGTGACCGCCCAAACGACTTTTGTGGCGTTGCTCCTCGCTGTGGCAGGAGGGGCGTGCGCGGCGGTGATATTGGAACAATCTCGATGGATCGAGACGTTGTTATCGCCGGTCCTTGTAGCATTGCAGGTGACGCCGATCGTTGCGATTGCGCCGCTGATCCTGATCTACGCGCCGACGCCGTGGATTGCGCAGTTGATATGCGCGTTCCTCGTAACTTTCTTTCCGATCATGTTGAATACGCTGCAAGGCTTGAAGAGTGCCGAAAGAAATCACGCTGACCTGCTGAAGACGTATAGCGCGTCCCGTTGGCAAGCTCTCGTTTACCTGAAACTGCCGTCGGCGTTACCCAACTTCTTCGCGGGTCTCAAGATCGGAGGCGGGCTTGCGTTGGTGGCGGCGGTTGTCGGAGAGTTTGCGGCAGGGCAGGCCGGTAACAACGCGGGCTTGGCCTTTCGACTGCTGGAAGCGCAATACCGGCTGAACATGCCGCGCCTCTTTGCGTGCCTGATCCTGCTTGCTATTCTCGGGGCAGCCATCTTCAGCCTCACTTCCAAGCTGTCCGAGCTTGCCCTTCGTCATTGGCATGAGAGCGAGCAGAAATAGTCGCTGCGAAGCCCCAGAATCGAAACATCATAAAACGCATATTTTCTGACGTTTGCGCTCGGGATGGTGCTGACGCCTTGATCCCACAGGGCAATTTCTCGCTTCACGCTGACGCTCGCCCTTCCTGCTCATCGGCAACATAACGAACGGCATGGAAATGCTGGTTTTTGTGAGGTTCCGATGAAGCAAGCACGCGTTCTGACAGATGCCGAATTCAAGCGGCTGCTGGCCGTGGTAGCGCAAATGAAGCATGCAGGGCGCAATAGGCTGGCGCTGATGCTGTCGCATCTCGCAGGGTTGCGCGTAGGTGAGATTGCTGCCCTGACGGTGCGCGATGTTCTCGACAGCGACGGGAAGGTTCGCGAGCAACTGCGGCTACGGGCCGAGATCACCAAGGGCGGCCATGCCCGCGTGGTGTTCCTGAATGAGAAGCTGCGCCGGGAGATTGAGCGGCATCAGACGGACTGGTCCGAGAATCGGAATGCCGATGCACCGCTGCTGTTGACGCAGAAGCGCACGACGTTTTCCGCAAACACGCTCTGCCAGTTGATGGGGCAATTATATAAGAGCGCGGGTCTCGACGGTGCGACCTCGCACAGCGGTCGCCGTTGGTTCATCACACGACTTGCGCATTCCGGCGTCAGCCCCAAGGTCATCATGACGCTGGCGGGTCATCGGAACCTGACCACGACGCAACGCTACATCGATGTCCGTGACGAAATGATGAAAGCGGCGGTCGATTTGCTCTGACCGCCGCCCAATCCGACATGGCAAAAGTTCGCTCAATGAACTTTTCTGACCGAAGCTACAGAGGTTTAGGAACCTCGATCCGCTTTGACTTCTCGCCCCAGCATCGGGTTTCGAACCCCTTCTTATCGAGGGCATGCGAACCAGTCTTCATGCGCAAACCAAGCTGACCGAATTTCTCCACGAGAAGTTCATGCCCCTCCCGCATCTTTTCCGTCCGGTCATCGTCGCCGTCTGCGAATGTGCTTTCGCCCGACAGTTCTTCGAGAACCATGTTCCACGAGGTCATGGTCGAGTAGCCAAGTGAAATGGCTTGTAGCACAAGATAGGTATCTTCACCGTGGCAACGGAAACTCGGATCGGGCAGCAAGAGTGGACGTCCGTCCTTCGCAAAGTTTCGGACAACGATCATGCTGCCTTTGAGGTCCGTGTTCTTTTTGAACACATGGTTGGCCGAGTACGGATTGCCGGGGCCATTGAGTTCCCCATTGAAGGGAGCCTTCCGCCCATAGATCGGGGCAAAAACATCAACGCCGTTGTAGGCATCTTTTCCGCTTGCCGCCATTTCCGCGAACAGCCGGTAGCTACTGTTATGGTTTTCGGCCTGCATCAGCACGGCGTCATCATCCATGATGATGCCCCAATCGAAATCGCTCGCATATAGTTGTCGGAGGCAATCGATGCGGTT
>RCUT01001233.1_pt1 | contig 12505 bp, 13 predicted proteins | sample 2166171 | NCBI WGS metagenome assembly RCUT01 (sample SAMN09932757, study PRJNA488358) | compost metagenome | isolation source: compost soil in 4-hydroxybenzoic | place: Germany: Experimental Botanical Garden
CGACACCGAATTTCTCCTTCACGCCATCCACGTCCAGCGTGCTACCGGTCATGGTGTTGACCAGCGTAATGTGCCCGTCGACCAGTTGCGCCATGTCCTTGTCGCCGGTGGAGATCACCACCGGACGACCACCCGCCGCGCTCTGCCTGGCCAGGGTGCCGATCACGTCGTCGGCCTCCACGCCCTCCACGCACAGGAGCGGCAGGCCGAGGGCACGCACGCTGGCGTGCAGCGGTTCCACCTGCACCCGCAGCTCATCCGGCATCGACGGGCGATTGGCCTTGTACTCGGCGAACATCTCGTCGCGGAAGGTGCCGCCCTTGGCGTCGAAGACCACCGCGAAGGGGCTGTCCGGGTATTGCCGGCGCAGGCTCTTGAGCATGTTCAGCACGCCCTTCACCGCGCCGGTGGGCAGGCCGGCGGAGGTGGTCAGCGGCGGCAGGGCATGGAAGGCGCGATACAGATAGGAGGATCCGTCCACCAGGACGAGAGGGGCTTGGCTCATGCGTGAAATCAACCTTTATTCACCGGACCCGAAGTAGAATGGACCGATCATTGACGAGAAGGGACAAGGTTACCATGCGCGCACTGAACCGCCTTTTGCTGGCCAGCCTGCTGGCAGTCGCACCAGTCGCCACGTTCGCCGCCGACGAGCCGTCCGCGGAACCGGACGTCACCATTCGCCAGGAGGGCGACAGGACCATCCAGGAATACCGCGTCAACGGTTTCCTCTATGCCATCAAGGTCACGCCGAAGAACGGCAAGCCGTACTTCCTCGTCCGCGCCGATGGCGACAGCAACTACATCCGCTCGGACAACCCCGACATGCTGATTCCCGCCTGGGAAATCTTCAGCTGGTAGCGCACACGAAAACCCCGTAACAAGGTAGTCCAATGTCCGTATTCACCCCACTCGAACGTCCGGAACTGGAAGCCTTTCTCGCCCCCTACAAGCTGGGTCGGCTGAAGGACTTCCAGGGCATTGCCGAAGGCTCCGAGAACAGCAACTTCTTCGTCAGCCTGGAACAGGGTGAATACGTACTGACCCTGGTGGAGCGCGGTCCCAGCCACGACCTGCCGTTCTTCATCGAACTGCTCGACGTGCTCCACGACGCCGGCCTGCCGGTGCCCTACGCCCTGCGCACGGAAAGCGGCGAGGCCCTGCGCGAGCTGGCGGAGAAGCCGGCACTGCTGCAACCGCGCCTGCCGGGCAAGCATGTGCGCGAACCCAATGCCCACCACTGTGCCGAGGTCGGCGCCCTGCTGGCGCGCCTGCACCTGGCCACCCGCGAGCGGGTGCTGGAGCGCAGGAGCGACCGCGGCTTGGTCTGGATGCTCGACGAAGGTCCGTCCCTGGCCCTGCAACTGGACGAGACGGCGTTGCCGCTGCTGCGTGATGCGCTGAAGGAAATCGGCGAGGTGAAGGAACGCTTCCTGGCCCTGCCACGGGCCAACCTGCATGCCGACCTGTTCAAGGACAACGTACTGTTCGACGGTACCCACCTGGCCGGGGTCATCGACTTCTACAACGCCTGCTCCGGCCCGATGCTCTATGACCTGGCCATCTGCCTGAACGACTGGTGCTCAGACGAGGACGGCCGCCTCGACGCCCACCTCGCCCGCGCGCTGCTCGGGGCCTATGCCGCGCTGCGCCCGTTCACCGCCGCCGAAGCCGAGCTCTGGCCGACCGCCCTGCGCATCGCCTGCGTGCGCTTCTGGCTGTCGCGGCTGATCGCCGCCAATACCTTTGCCGGGCAGGACGTGCTGATCCACGATCCGGGCGTGTTCCAGGTCAGGCTGGCGCAACGGCAGAAGGTCGAGGTGGCGTTGCCGTTTGCGCTTTGATTCCATCGTCAGAGTCAAATACCTGTAGGGGCGAATTCATTCGCCAAGGGCTGCGAAGCGGCCCCCTTCAAACCTGCGGGGCAGACCTTCGGCCTGCTTGGCGAATGAATTCGCCCCCACAAGGCTACCGGATCACCCGCATTTGGAGTGGCCGCAGTTGAGGCAGGTGGCGCAGCCGTCCATCTGCACCACCGCCTGGGTGTTGCACTTGCCGCAGAGCTGGGCGCCGGGCGGGAAGCCTTCGCCGGGCTCGGCGGTGGAGGTGCCCAGGCTGGCTTCGTAGGCGGCGCGCTTCTCGGCCAGGTAGAGCTTGTGCTCCTCGTCCAGTTGCTGGCCTTCCATCAGGCCGATGGCCACCAGGTGGCGCTCCAGCACCGCACCGATCTCGGCCACCAGCGACGGCATGTAGACGCCGCCGCGCTTGAGGTAGCCGCCGCGCGGGTCGAACACGGCCTTCAGCTCCTCCACCAGGAAGGTGCAGTCACCGCCCTTGCGGAACACCGCCGACATGATGCGGGTGAGCGCCACTATCCACTGGAAATGCTCCATGCCCTTGGAGTTGATGAAGATCTCGAAGGGCCGGCGCTGCTCGAAGGCGGTGCCGGCGTTGAGCACGATGTCGTTGATGGTCACGTAGAGCGCATGCTCGAACAGCGGCGACTTGATCTTGTAGGTGGCGCCCACCAGGGTCTCGGGACGTTGCAGGGTCTCGTCCATCGTCACCACGGCGGCCGCTTCCTCGGCGGCCTTGCGGGCTTTCTCCTGGTCCAGGTCCACCAGGCTGAAGCCCTTGATCTTCTTCTCGATCTTCAGGGTCATGACGGCCTCCGCTCGTTCAGTACTTGCCGTAGTAGCCTTCTTTCAGCGCCTCGAACAGGTTGGCGGCGGTGTGCACCTCGCCGTCGTATTCCACTTCCTCGTTGCCGCGCAACTCCACCAGGGTCCCGTCCTCCAGCTCGAACCGGTAGACGGTCTTCTGCAGGTCCGACTCCTTCACCAGCACGCCCTGGAAGGCCACCGGGTTGAAGCGGAAGGTCGTGCAGCCCTTGAGCCCCTGGCGCCAGGCGTGGAGGTAGATGTCCTTGAAGTCCTCGAAGGGGAAGTCGGTGGGTACGTTGGCGGTCTTGGAAATGGAGGAATCGATCCACTTCTGCGCCGCCGCCTGCATGTCCACATGCTCGGTGGGGCTGATGTCGTCGGCGCTGACGAAGTAGTCCGGCAGGCGCTGCGCCGGATGCTCGGCATCGGGCCGTGCCCGGCTGTTGACCAGCGCGCGGTAGGCCAGCAGCTCGTAGCTGCACACCTCGATCTTTTCCTTGGTCTTGCGCCCGGGGCGGATCAGGTTGCGCGAGTACTGATGGGCGTAGCTCGGCTCGATGCCGTTGGAGGCGTTGTTGGCCAGGCTCAGGCTGATGGTCCCGGTGGGAGCGATGGAGCTGTGGTGGGTGAAGCGCGCGCCCACCTCGGCCAGTTCGGCCACCAGCTCCGGCGCGTGTTCGGCGATGCGCTGCATGTAGCGCGAATAGCGGGCGTGGAGGATGCGCCCGGGCACCCGGTCGCCGACCCGGTAACCGTCGTCCTGCATCTCCGGGCGCTTGCGCAGCATGGCCGCGGTCACCTCGTAATCCCGGGTCAGCACTGGCGCCGGGCCTTTCTCCCGAGCCAGCTCCAGGGCCATCTGCCAGCCGGCCAGGGCCATTTCCCGCGCCACTTCCTCGGTGAACACGCAGGCCTCGGTGCTGCCGTAGCGCAGCCGCAGCAGGGCCAGGGCCGATCCCAGGCCGAGAAAGCCCATGCCATGCCGGCGCTTGCCGAGGATCTCCTCGCGCTGCCGCTCCAGCGGCAGGCCGTTGATCTCGACCACGTTGTCGAGCATGCGGGTGAACACCCGTACCACGGAACGGAAGCGCTCCCAGTCGAAGTGGGCGTCTTCGCCGAAGGGCTCCTCGACGAAGGCCGTCAGGTTGATCGAGCCGAGCAGGCAGGAGCCGTAAGGGGGCAGGGGCTGCTCGCCGCAGGGGTTGGTGGCGCGAATGGCCTCGCACCACCAGTTGTTGTTCAGCTCGTTGACCCGGTCGATGAGGATGAAGCCGGGCTCGGCGAAGTCGTAGGTGGAGACCATGATCATGTCCCACAGGTGCCGGGCCTGGACGCGGCCGTAGACCTTGCAGGCCACCAGGCCGTCCTCGCGCGTTATGTAGCCGTCGTGGAGCGGCCAGTCGCGCCAGATCACCTGGGTCGGGTCATGGAAATCCAGCTCGTCCCGCTCCTTGGGATGCACCGGGTAAAGCAGCGGCCACTCGGTGTCGTTCTCCACCGCGTGCATGAAGGCATCGCTGACCAGCAGGCTGAGGTTGAACTGGCGCAGGCGGCCGTCCTCGCGCTTGGCGCGGATGAACTCGCGCACATCCGGGTGGCAGACATCGAAGGTGCCCATCTGCGCGCCGCGACGGCCGCCGGCGGAGCTCACGGTGAAGCACATCCTGTCGTAGATATCCATGAACGACAGCGGGCCGCTGGTCTGCGCTCCCGCGCCGGAAACGTAGGCACCGTGCGGGCGCAGGGTGCTGAATTCGTAGCCGATGCCGCAGCCGGCCTTGAGGGTGAGCCCGGCTTCATGGACCTTGCCGAGGATGTCGTCCATGGAATCGCGGATGGTGCCGGAGACCGTGCAATTGATGGTCGAGGTGGCCGGCTTGAAGTCCTGGGCGCCGGCGTTGGAGATGATCCGCCCGGCGGGCACCGCGCCGTTGCGCAGGGCCCAGAGGAAGCGTTCGTACCAGTGCTCGCGGCTCGCGGGGTCGGCCTCCACCTCGGACAGCGCGCGGGCCACGCGCTGCCAGGTGGCATCCGGGGTGACGTCGATCGGCGTGCCGTCCTTGTGCTTGAGCCGGTACTTGCTGTCCCAGATGTCCTCCGACGCCGCCTGCAAGGCGATGCCGTGGTTGCCCTGGACCTGCTTGGGTGCCCCCGTCCTGGCCATCCTCTGCCCTCCGTCGATGAAGAGTCCAGACTAGTCTGACCACGAATGCCGGCCGCTGATCCACATCATCGCGGCCCGCGGCCCCTCTCTCACCTTAGCAGGCGGGACTCCAGACAAAGGCAGGGTGCGCCATGCGCACCGGACGGAGCTGGAGCGTGCTCCTGGCGTTCGGACTGGTGCGCGCAGCGCACCCTACGGTCGGGATCAGAGCGCTTCCAGGCAGCCGGCCAGGCCGTCGCCGAGGTTCTGCAGCAGCTTTTCATAGCCATCGGCGGCCACGGGCGCTTGAGTGCCCAGGGCATCCAGTTCGGCCAGGCGCACCGGCAGGCCTTCGGTCAGCGTCTCCGCCAGACGCGGGCGTGCCGGGGGCTCGCTGAACACACAACTGGGGCCGGCCTTCTGCAGCCGCTCGCGCATGGCGGCGACGTGGCGGGCGCCCGGCTGCACTTCACTGGCCACGCTGAACACACCGGCATGGCGCAGGCCGTAGGCCGCCTCGAAATAGTCGAAGGCTTCGTGGAAGACGAAGAAGGGCTTGCCGGCGACGCCTGCCATGCGCGCCTTGAGCTTCGCGTCGAGCTGGTCGAGGCGGCCCTCGAAGGCCTTCAGGTTGGCCTGGTAGCGAACGGCGTTGGCCGGGTCGGCAGCGGCCAGGTCGACGGCCATGTGCGCGGCGATCGCCCGTGCGTTGGCCGGCAGCAGCCAGAGGTGGGCGTCCAGGGAGCCGGGGCGATGGTCGTGGTCGTGCTCGTGTTCGTCGTGGCCTTCCTCTTCATGCTCGTCGTGAACGGCTTCGAAGTGACGCAGTTGCAGGCCGGGCAGCGTCTGCACGGCCACGCTGGACTTGTCGCGGCCCTGCAGCACGCGCGGCAGGAAGCCTTCCAGGTCGGGGCCGATCCAGTAGAAGAGGTCGGCCTCGCGCACCCGGCGCACGTCGGAAGGACGCAGGGCGTACTGGTGCGGGGATGCACCCGGTGGCAGCAGCACGTCGGGCTGGCCGACGCCGTCCTGCACGGCGGCGGCGATCAGTTGCAGCGGCTTGATGCTGGTCAGCAGGCGTACGTCGGCCTGGGCCGACAGGGCGCAGGCACCCAGGAACAGGGAGACGAATAGACGGAGCACGGCACAGACTCGGCGGAAAAAGAGTTATAGAATAACGTCTCTTTCCCAAGACGTCGCCGCCATGCTCAAGCCGATCAGCGCAAAAGCCCCCCTGGCCTGTCGCCCCCACGACCACTCCCATTGCGTGTCCAACGCCCTGTCCGAGGCCGATGCCATCTGCAGCCGCCAGGGCCTGCGCCTGACCGTCCTGCGCAAGCGCGTGCTGGAACTGGTCTGGCAGAGCCACAAGCCGCTGGGCGCCTACGACATCCTCGGCGTGCTGACCGAGGAAGACGGCCGCCGCGCGGCGCCGCCCACGGTCTACCGTGCCCTCGACTTCCTCCTCGAGAACGGCCTGGTGCATCGCATCGCTTCGCTCAACGCCTTCGTCGGCTGCAACCATCCGGGCATCGCCCACCAGGGCCAGTTCCTTATCTGCCGCAACTGCCAGACCGCCATCGAGCTGGAGCAGGCGAGCATCAGCCAGGCCATAGTCGAGAGCGCCAAGTCCGTGGGCTTTGCCGTCGAAGGGCAGACCGTGGAAATCGTCGGCCTCTGCGCCAGCTGCCAGGTGGCCGCATGAGCGATGAGCTGATCCGCCTCCAAGGCGTCGGCGTCGATTTCGCCGGCCAGGCGGTGCTGCAGGATGTGCGCCTGGCGGTGAAGGCCGGGGAGATCGTCACCCTGATCGGCCCCAACGGCGCCGGCAAGACCACCCTGGTGCGCACCGTGCTCGGCCTGCTCAAACCCGACCATGGCGAAGTCTGGCGCAAGCCGCGCCTGCATATCGGCTACATGCCGCAGAAGCTCCAGGTGGACGCCACCCTGCCGCTCACCGTACTGCGCTTCCTGCGCCTGGTGCCGGGCGTGGACCGCAAGGCGGCGCTCGCGGCCCTGGACGAAGTGGGCGCCACCCAGGTGATCGACAGCCCGCTGCAAAACATCTCCGGCGGCGAACTGCAGCGCGTGTTGCTGGCCCGCGCCCTGCTGCGCGAGCCCGAGTTGCTGGTGCTGGACGAGCCGGTGCAGGGCGTCGACGTCGCCGGCCAGGCCGAGCTCTACCGCCTGATCACCCGCCTGCGCGACCGCCACGGCTGCGGCGTGCTGATGGTCTCCCACGACCTGCACCTGGTGATGAGCACCACCGACCAGGTGGTCTGCCTGAACCGCCACGTCTGCTGCTCGGGCCATCCGGAGCAGGTGAGCTTCGACCCGGCCTTCGTCGAGCTGTTCGGCCAGGACGCCAAGAGCCTGGCCGTCTACCACCACCATCACGACCATGCCCACGACCTGCATGGCGAGGTGGTGAAGAATCCGTCCTTCCCCGAAGGCACCCGTTTCACTCCCGTCCACAAGCACGGCCCCGACTGCAACCATGGCTGATTTCCTGCTCAACGCCCTGCTCGCCGGCCTCGCCCTGGCCCTGGTGGCCGGCCCCCTCGGCTCCTTCGTGGTCTGGCGGCGCATGGCCTATTTCGGCGACACCCTGTCCCACGCCGCCCTGCTCGGCGTGGCCCTCGGCCTAATGCTGGACGTCAGCCCGACGCTGGCCGTGACGGTCGGCTGCGTGCTGCTCGCCGTGCTGCTGGTGACCCTGCAGCAGCGCCAGCCACTGGCCTCGGACACCCTGCTGGGGATCCTGGCGCACAGCACCCTGTCCCTCGGCCTGGTGGTGCTGAGCTTCATGAGCGAAGTGCGCATCGACCTGATGGGCTATCTCTTCGGCGACCTGCTGGCGGTGAGCCGCAGCGACCTGGCCTGGATACTCGGCGGCAGCGCCCTGGTGATGCTGGTGCTGATCCCGATGTGGCGGCCGCTGCTGGCGATCACCGTGCATGAGGAATTGGCGCGCGTGGAAGGCCTGCCGGTGGCGGCGATCCGCCTCGGCCTGATGCTGCTGATCGCCATCGTCATCGCCGTGGCCATGAAGATCGTCGGCGTGCTGCTGATCACTTCCCTGCTGATCATCCCGGCGGCGGCGGCCCAGCGCCATGCCCGCAGCCCCGAGCAGATGGCCCTGGGCGCCAGCCTGCTGGGTCTGGTGGCGGTGTGCGCCGGACTGGCGCTGTCCTGGTTCAAGGACACCCCGGCCGGCCCTTCCATCGTGGTCTCCGCCGCCAGCCTGTTCCTTTGCAGCTTTGCCCTGCCGCGCCGTGCCTGAGCGGTCGCGGCCAGGGCGGACGGGATTTGTTCGACCAAACGCACGAAAATGCCGCCAGATTGGCCATTTCGGTGTCCGAATCGACCTTATTTTTTGTCCTGGCCGGCTCTGCCGTGTAGAATCGCGCGTTTTTTGAGCAATCAGAGACCTTGTCGAAATGAAGCCGTTCGCCACTCGTTGCCTTTCCGTTGCCGCGCTTTCCCTGCTGCTTGCCGCCTGCCAAACCGCGCGGCAAGACACCCGGGCGCCAGCGGACGACCTGCGCAGCAGCTTCCAGCAGTTGGACCAGGCCCTGGCCACCGGCCAACTGGCCGACGCCGAAATCCAGCTCCGGGCCCTGGAAGGCCGGTCCGCCGCGGACGCCCGCATCGGCAATTACCAGCGCCAGCTCGCCGACGCCTGGCTGAAGCGCAGCCAGGTCGCCCTGCAGCAGGGCGACCTGAATGGCGCCGCCACCGCCCTCAGCCATGCCCGCAGCCTCACGCCCAAGGCACCAGCCCTGACCGAGGGCCTGGACGGCGCCATCGACAAGGCACGTCAGGCCGCCAGCGAAACGCCTTCCGTGGAGCAGGTTCCACAGTCCTGAGGCCGCTTCCCAGCGGGCAGCTAGACTGCTCAGAGTCCGCCTGTCGCTTATGCCCTGATGCTATAGCCATAGGCCCAGAAAGATTTTCTGCGCCTATGTGTCAGCAGGTAAACTTGCCGGCTTTTTAGCCGACCCCGGCTTACGACGAACCCACAAGGTTTCCGCAGTGATCGAATTCCATAACGTCCACAAGGCGTACCGCGTCGAAGGCCGCGAAATCCCGGCCCTGAAGCCGACCGACCTCGCCATCCAGAGCGGCGAAGTCTTCGGCCTGATCGGCCATTCGGGCGCCGGCAAGAGCACCCTGTTGCGCCTGATCAACCGCCTCGAGGAGCCCTCCGGCGGCCGCATCGTCATCGAAGGCGAAGATGTCACGGCCCTCGACAGCGAAGGCCTGCGCCGTTTCCGCCAGCGCGTCGGGATGATCTTCCAGCACTTCAACCTGCTGTCGTCCAAGACGGTCGCCGACAACGTCGCCCTGCCGCTGAAGCTGGCCGGCGAGCTGTCCCGCGCCGAGATCGACCGCCGCGTCGCCGAACTGCTGGCCCGCGTCGGCCTCAGCGACCACGCCAGGAAGTACCCGGCACAGCTCTCCGGCGGCCAGAAGCAGCGCGTCGGCATCGCCCGCGCCCTGGCCACCCAGCCGAAGATCCTGCTCTGCGACGAGGCCACCAGCGCCCTCGACCCGCAGACCACGGCCTCGGTGCTGCAGTTGCTGGCCGAGATCAACCGCGAGCTGAACCTGACCATCGTCCTCATCACCCACGAGATGGACGTGATCCGCCGCGTCTGCGACCGCGTCGCGGTGATGGATGGCGGGGTGATAGTCGAGCAGGGCACGGTGGCCGATGTCTTCCTCCACCCGCAGCACCCCACCACGCAACGCTTCGTCCTGGAGGACGAGCAGGTCGACGAAGGCGAACAGCGCGATGACTTCACCCATGTCGCCGGCCGCATCCTGCGCCTGACCTTCCGCGGCGAAGCCACCTACGCCCCGCTGCTGGGCACCGTGGCGCGCCAGACCGGAGTGGACTACAGCATCCTTGCCGGGCGTATCGACCGCATCAAGGAAACGCCCTACGGCCAACTGACCCTGGCCCTGACCGGCGGCGATATCGACGCCGCACTGAACTGCTTCCGCGAGGCGGACGTGCACCTGGAGATCCTGCGCTGATGGACGCCCTGCTCGCCAATATCGACTGGTACGAAATCTGGCTCGCCACCCTCGACACCCTGCTGATGCTGGGCGGCTCGCTGCTGTTCACCGTGCTCCTGGGCCTGCCGCTGGGCGTGCTGCTGTTCCTCACCGGCCCGCGCCAGCTGTTCGAGCAGAAGGCGGTCTACGGGCTGCTGTCGCTGCTGGTGAACGTGCTGCGCTCGCTGCCCTTCATCATCCTGCTGATCGTGATGATCCCCTTCACCGTGCTCCTCACCGGCACCTCCCTGGGGGTGGCCGGCGCCATACCGCCGCTGGTGGTGGGCGCCACGCCCTTCTTCGCGCGCCTGGTGGAAACCGCCCTGCGCGAAGTGGACCGCGGCATCCTCGAAGCCACCCAGGCCATGGGCGCCACGACCCGGCAGATCATCGTCAACGCCCTGCTGCCGGAAGCGCGGCCGGGTATCTATGCCGCCATCACCGTCACCGCCATCACCCTGGTGTCCTACACCGCCATGGCCGGTGTGGTGGGCGCGGGCGGCCTCGGCGACCTGGCCATCCGCTTCGGCTACCAGCGCTTCCAGACCGACGTGATGGTGGTCACCGTGGTCCTGCTGCTGGTGCTCGTCCAGATCCTGCAAACCGTCGGCGACAAGCTGGTGGTGCACTTTTCCCGTAAATGACCTGGTGCCGGCGCCAGTCGCGCCGGCCCCCAAGACTGCCCACAAGGAGCCGCTCATGAAGAAACTGCTGGTGGCCTTCGCCGCCCTCTCCGCCCTCTCCGCCCAGGCCGACACCCTGAAAGTGGCCGCCACCCCGGTGCCCCACGCGGAGATCCTCGAATTCATCAAGCCGCAGCTGGCGAAGGAAGGCGTGGACCTGCAGGTGAAGGTCTTCACCGACTACGTGCAGCCCAACGTGCAGGTCGCCGAAGGCCGCCTGGACGCCAACTTCTTCCAGCACCAGCCCTACCTCGACGAGTTCAACAAGGCCCGCCAGACCAAGGTGAAGCTGGTGTCCGTCGCCGGCGTCCACGTCGAACCCTTCGGCGCTTACTCCAGCAAGGTCAAGAGCCTGGCCGACCTGCCCGAAGGCGCCCAGGTGGTCATCCCCAACGACGCCACCAACGGCGGCCGCGCCCTGCTGCTGCTGGACAAGGCCGGCGTGATCAAGCTGAAGGACAACACCAGCATCACCGCCACCCCGAAGGACATCGCCGAAAACCCGAAGGGCATCAAGGTGCGTGAGCTGGAAGCCGCCACCCTGCCGCGCGTGCTGAACCAGGTGGACCTGGCGCTGATCAACACCAACTACGCCCTGGAAGCCAAGCTGAACCCCACCAAGGACGCCCTGGCCATCGAAGGCAGCGACTCGCCCTACGTGAACATCCTGGTGGCCCGCGAGGACAACAAGGCCAGCGCCGACATGCAGAAACTGGCCGCCGCCCTGCACAGCCCCGAGGTGAAGAAATTCATCGAAGAGAAGTACAAGGGCGCCGTGGTGCCGGCGTTCTGATCGCTTTGCGCTGAATGAAAAAGCCCGCTCGATGAGCGGGCTTTTTTGTGGGCGTCTGGCTTGATCGTAGGGTGCGCCGTGCGCACCAGGAGCCCCGTGCCGGGATTTCGGTGCGCGCAGCGCACCCTACGAGAGGCATCCAGCCGGCGATCAGCCCTTCGGCGCCAGCAACCCCGGCAGCTGATCCTTGAGCTTCTGGTTGTTCAGCGGCGAGCGGATGAAGCCGCGCTGGGTACCGTCCGGGCCCAGGACCACCAGGTTGCCGCTGTGGTCCACCGTGTAGTTCTCCTTGCTGGTATCGGCCGGGATGAACGGAATGCTCACCGCGTTGGCCAGCTTCTGCAGTGTGGGCAGGTCGCCGGTGATGCCGACGAAGCTCGGGTCGAAGTAGCCGATGTACTGCTTGATCTGCTGCGGCGTGTCGCGGTTCGGGTCGACGCTGACGAAGACGATGCGCAGGTTGTCCCGCGCTTCCGGCGGCAGCAGGCCCTTGAGCTCGCGCATCTGCGCCATGGTGGTGGGGCAGATGTCCGGGCAGAAGGTGTAGCCGAAGAACACCAGGCTCCACTTGTCCTTGAACTGGTCCACCGCGACCTTGGCGCCGTTCTGGTCGATCATTTCCAGCGCCGGCAGGGTACGGCTCTGCGGCAGCAGGACGATGCCGGCGTCGAGCAGCTTGGTAGGGTCGGTCTGGCGCTCGGCGTTGAGCACGCGGTGCACGGTGAGGCCGAGCACCACCGCGACGAGGGCAACGAGGACGAAGACGGTTTTCTGGATTCTGGTCATAGGTTCAGCAACAGGTAGTGGTCCACCAGCAAGGCGATGAACAGCAGGAAGAGGTAGGCGATAGAGTACTTGAAGGTCTTGATCGCCGCGTGCGGTTTGCTGTCACGGTACAGCACCCAGGCCCACTGCAGGAAGCGCGCGCCGAGCGCCACGGCGCAGGCCAGGTAGAGCACGCCGCTCATGTGGATGGCGTAGGGCAGCAGGCTCACCGCGAACATCACCAGGGTGTAGAGCAGGATGTGCACCTTGGTGTACTGCTCGCCATGGGTCACCGGCAGCATGGGGATGTCGGCCTTGGCGTACTCCTCCTTGCGATGGATGGCCAGGGCCCAGAAATGCGGCGGGGTCCAGGCGAAGATGATCAGCACCAGCA
>RCUT01001235.1_pt1 | contig 12501 bp, 12 predicted proteins | sample 2166171 | NCBI WGS metagenome assembly RCUT01 (sample SAMN09932757, study PRJNA488358) | compost metagenome | isolation source: compost soil in 4-hydroxybenzoic | place: Germany: Experimental Botanical Garden
GCTTGCCCACCACCGTGGCGAAGAACACGAAGATGATGAAGTCGTAGAACTCCAGGGCACCGCCGAGGGCGGACAGCGACAGGGTCTTGTAATCGCTGCGGGTCAGCGGACGCGAGGCGGGCGCCTCGGGGGCGAGCACGGAAGACATATTGGTGGAATTCTCGTCTGGGGGTGCAGGACGTTTCCCACTGCTGGGCAGGAAATCGCTTGGCAACATATCAAAAAGCGTCAAATGTACACAGTATCAGCCACAAAACCGCCGGCGGCGCGCTGCGGCGGTCGTCTCGTGGCGCCCGGTGGCTATATACTGCGCGCTGTTCAGCGCAGGTCGGCATGCAGTGGGTCGGCTGGCGCACAGGGAGGAACGGGGCGTCGCCCCTTTCCAGGCATTGGCGCCACACACACGAAACAGGCAGTCCCGGCATGATCGATATCGAAGAAGAAGAGAACCTCACCCCGCAAGGCGACCTCGCCCTGCAGCTCACCGCGCTCCCGCGGGAAACCAACGGCTTCGGCGATATCTACGGCGGCTGGCTGGTATCCCAGATGGACCTGGCGGGCACCGCCATGGCCAGCAAGGTGGCCGCGGGCCGCGTGGCCACGGTGGCCATCGACCGCATGGCCTTCCTGGTACCGGTGGCCGTGGGCGCCCAGCTCTCCTTCTATACCCAGACCCTCGAGATCGGTCGCAGCTCCATCCAGATGCTGGTGGAAGTCTGGAGCGACGACCCGCTCTCCAGCGAATGGCGCAAGGTCACCGAGGCCGTGTTCGTCTTCGTCGCCATCGACGGCAGCGGCCGCACCCGCCCGGTTCCGCAGCGGCGCGGCTGAAGGGCAATTACGCAAAGGGCCGCATCAGCGGCCCTTTTCGTTTTTCGGGATTCGCGAATGGACTCATCCATCGCAGGAGCGAGCTCTGCTCGCGAACCGAGTGGAGTTGATGGGTATCGCGTTGCTCGCGGAACGCCGCCCGACCCATCCTACGGCCCGCTCACTCCAGGCGCAGCGCATCCACCGGATGCAGCCTCGCCGCGCGCCGCGCCGGCGCCAGCCCGGCGCCTATTCCCACCAGTAGCGAGAGCAGCAGCGCCAGCAGTACCAGCGGCGGGCTCAGGCTCAGGGGCAGCCCCGGCACCAGCCAGTGCAGCAGCACCAGCAGCCCGCCGACCGCCAGCAGGCCGAGCAGGCCGCCCAGCACCGAGAGCAGGGTCGCCTCGGCGAGGAACAGTGCCAGCACCTGGCGCGGCGCGGCGCCCACCGCGCGAAGCAGGCCGATCTCGGCGGTCCGCTCGCCGACGGTGGTGGTCATGATGGTGAGGATGCCCACCGCCCCCACCAGCAATGAGATGCCGCCCAGGGCGGCGATGCCCAGGGTGAGGGTGGCGAGAATCCGGTTCAGGCTGCCCAGCAGGTCGCTCTGGGACGTCAGGCGGAAGTCCTCGCGGCCATGCCGCTGCACCAGCAGCCGCCGCACCTGCCCGGCGAAGGCCTCCGCCGGGGTGCTCTCGTCGAACAGCACATGGATTTTCACCAGGCCGACGCGATTGAACAGGCTCTCCGCCCAATCGACGGGTATGTAGGCGATATCGTCGAGATCGAAACCCAGCAGATTGCCCTTGCTCTCCATCACCCCGACCACGCGAAAGCTCATGCCGCCCACCCGCACCCGCTGGCCCACCGGGCTGGCCGTGCCGAACAGTTCCTCGGCCAGCTTCGCGCCCAGCACCACATAGGGCGGCGTGCGGCCGTCCCGCGAGGGCGGGAGGAACTGCCCCCGGGCCATGTGCACGCGCCAGGCGGCGGCCAGTTGGGAGCCGCTGCCGAGAATGTCCACCCGCCGCTTGCGGGCACCGGCCTGGATATCGCCATTGCCCTGGATGATGGGCACCACGGCCTCCGCGTGGGGCAGGCGGCCGAGGGCATCGGCGTCGGCGATGGACAGCGGCCGCGCACTGGCGAGGATGCCGCCGATACCGCCGGTGGGCAGGGTACCGGGACGCACCGTGACCACCCTCGTGCCGAACTGGGCGAAGCTGTCCAGCACCCGGCCGCGCAGGCCTTCGCCCATGGCCGTGAGCAGCGCCACCGCAGCGATGCCGATGGCCACCCCGAGCAAGGTCAGCAGGCTGCGCAGGGGCTGGCTGGTGAGGGCCGAACCGCACAGGGCGAGACCGTCGCGCCAGCGCATCAGGGGCCGCCCTGCGGGTGCAGCGCCTGCACCGGCGCCTGGGCCGCGGCATGGTTGGCCGGCAACCAGGCGAACAATAGCGCCGAACCCAGGGCCAGGGCCGGTGCGCCGAGGCGTGCCCACCAGGGCGCATGCAGCGGCAGGTCGCTGACCAGCCTTCCGGCCCAGAGCAGCAGCTCGCCCAGCCCCAGCCCCAGCCCGGCGCCGAGCAGCGCCAGCAGCGCCGCCTCGCCGAGGAACAACAGGCGCACCTGGGCCGAGCTGGCGCCTATGGCCTTGAGCAGGCCGATCTCGGCGGTGCGCTGCAGCACGGCGATCCAGGTGACGTTCATGATCAGGATGCCGGCCACCAGCAGGCTGATGGCGGCGATTCCGACAAGGGCCAGGGTCAGCCCGTCGAGGATGCCGTCGAAGGCGGCGAGCATGGAGTCCTGGCTGAGCAGGGTGACGTCTTCCTCGCCCTGGTGCCGCTCGGTGAGGGCCGCCAGCACCTGCCGCCGGGCGCTGGCCATATAGCTGGGGCCACGCACCTCGACGAAGACGCGGAACAGCCCATCGCGGTCGAACAATGCCTCGGCGCTGGCCACCGGGATGATCAATGCCTCGGAGAAATCCATTCCCAGGGATTCGCCACGCTCATCCAGCACCCCCACCACCCGGAAGCGCCGGTCGCCGGCACGCAGCCACTGGCCCAGGGCCGGCGCATTGCCGAACAGTTCGCGGCGCAGGCGACCGCCGATCACGCAGACCTCCTCTGCCTGCCCCGGCTCCAGCTCCGGCAGTGCGCGCCCCTGGGCGAGATGCAGCTGGCGGATGGCGAAGAAGGCGCGTGTGGTGCCCAGCGCCAGCGCCTCGCGGTTGCGGTTGTCGCGGCTGACCTCCAGCTGCCCGGCATGCAACGGTGCCACCCGGCGCACCGCCGGCAGGCGGCCGAGCGCCGCGGCGTCGGCCTGGGTCAGGGGCCGGGGAGCCATGCCGGTGATGGGTGGCATGCCGCCGGTGGTCTCGTTACGCCCCGGCAGGACGATGAGGATGTCGCGCCCGAGCAGGGAAAACTCCCCCAGCACATAGGCCCGCGCACCCTGCCCCAGGCCCCCCAGCAGGGTCACGGCGAATACGCCGATGGCGATGGCCAGCAACAGCATGGCACTGCGCGAACGGTGGCCGCGCAGGGCGCCGAACCAGAGCTGGCAGGCGTCCAGCGGGTCCATCAGGCGGCACCCTGGCGGCGATCGCTGAGGATGCGTCCGTCGCGCATCTGCACCTGGCGCCGGGCGCGGGCGGCATGCTGGGCGTCGTGGGTGACCAGGATCAGGGTCAGCCCCTCGGCATTCAGCTCTTCCAGCAGGTCCACCACCTCGGCGCCGGACTGGCTGTCGAGGTTGCCGGTGGGCTCGTCGGCCAGCAGCAGCCGGGGCTGCATGACCATGGCGCGGGCGATGGCCACCCGCTGGCGCTGGCCACCGGACAGCTCCGCCGGGTGGTGCCGCAGGCGCTCGCCAAGCCCCAGGCGCTCGGCCAGGTGCAGGCTGCGGCGACGCCGTTCGGCGGGCTCGATGCCAGCCAGGAGCATGGGCAGCTCGATATTCTCCAGGGCGGTCAGTCGCGGGATCAGGTGGAAGGACTGGAAGACGAAGCCGATCAGGCGGCTGCGCAGGACGGCGCGGCGTTCCTCACCGAGGCAGGCGGTGGCCTCCTCGTCCAGCCAGAGCTCGCCACTGTCCGGCGCATCCAGCAGGCCGAGGAGGTTCAGCAGGGTGGACTTGCCGGAGCCGGAAACGCCGGTGATGGCGAGGTACTCGCCATCACCCACCTCCAGGTCGAGGCAATCGACGCCGCGCACCCGCTGCTCGCCCAGCTGGAAGCAGCGACTGACCTGGTGCATGAGGATCACGGCGCGAGCTCCGCGGGTTCGCCGCTGGGGCTGACCGCGCTGCCATCGGCCAGGCCTTCGTGCTGCAGGCTGGGGATGATCCGATCGCCTGCGGCCAGGCCACCCTTGACCTCGCTCCAGCGCCAGTTGGCCAGGCCGATTTCCACCTTCTGCTCACGCAAGTGGCCGTTGCTGGGGTCGTAACGCAGCACCTTGCCGCCCTCCAGCAGGCTCTCGGTGGGCACCCGCAGCGCCTGGTCGCGCTGCGCCAGGAGTATTTCCACATCGGCGCTGTAGCCGCTGAGCAGCATCAGGTCCCGGGGCACACGCTCGAACTTCACTTCGATGTCGACGGTGCGCGCCTGCTTTTCCAGCTCGCGGACGAAGGGCGCGATGCGGCTGACCCGGCCCTCGAAACTGCGCCCGCGGAAGGCGTCGAGGGTGATGCGCACCGGCATGCCGGGGCGCACCAGGGCGGCGTCCACCTCGTCGATGGGCGCTTCGACATAGAGGCACTGGTCGTCGATCAGGTCCACCGCCGGCGGCGTCGGTATGCCCGGTGGCGACGGCGTGACCACTTCGCCCAGCTCACCATTGATCTCCGCCACTATGCCGGCGAAGGGCGCCCGCAGGGTGGCCTGGTCCAGCTGCGCCAGCTGCAGGTCCAGGCTGGCTTCGGCCTCGCGGATCTTCGATTCGCCGCCACTGCACAGGAGTTGCGAAAGGCGCGCGCGGGTGGCGCTCTGGTCCAGCACATCCTGGGCGGCCAGCTTGCGTTCGGCCAGACGATCGAGGCGCTGGAGGTCGCGCTGGTCCTGGCTGGCCTGGCGGCAACTCTGCTCGCGCAGGTTGCGCTGCGTGTCGAGGCGCGCGCGGGCTTCTTCGACCCGCGCCTGCAGGTCATCCTGGCGCAGGCGCATGAGTACGTCGCCGGCCTGCACCCGCTGCCCGGCGTGGATCAGCAGCTCGCTGACCTGGCCGCCGGTCTTGAACGACAGGTGGGCACGCCTGCAGGCCTTCACGGTACCGGCACGGGTGTTGGCCACCAGGGTTTCCACCGCGCCATTGGCCACTTCCACCAGTTGCACGGGGATGGGCTCGGGGCGCACCCAGAATCCCGCCAGCATCAACAAGGGCGCCAAAATAGGAATAATTATCAGTAACTTGCGCATGGTGTCGCTCCACTTGCGAGTGGCTAAGCAGAGTCTAGGTCGGTGGCCAGGGCCGCTTTCGGCACCAACGTCCCGCTGCCTCCGGCCGCTCGCCAAGGAACGCCCTTAAATCACGACCTTAGCGACACCTCGCGGCACGGCCCTGGAATCGGGTCTCTGACCATCAATGTCAAAATGCCGACAAGTGGCCTCGCAGTTGCGAGCGCAAAATGAGAACGCGTCAAAATAAGGGCGTCCGCAACCTGGTGGCCGGTACTTGGTCGAATGCCGTGAAAGCCCGCGCCGCGTCTGCCATGCTGGTTGGAAATGGCGGATGGCGCCTCGGCGACCCGAAAGCACAGCAAGCGGAGACTGCGATGTACGACGAAACCCTGCCCACCGTGGAACAGTTGGTGGTGGATGAACTGGTCTGCTGGCGGGTGCATACCCGTCACGCCGAACTGCTGATGACCCAGCAGGGCGCTCAGGTCCTGAGCTATCAACCCCATGGCGAGGAACCGGTGATCTGGCTCAGCGGCCAGGCGGCCTACCGGAAGGGCACGGCGGTGCGCGGTGGCGTGCCGGTGTGCTGGCCCTGGTTCGGCGACCTGCGGCGCAACCCCGCCGAGGTGCAGCGCATGCACGAAGGCGGCCCGATCTGCCCGGCCCACGGCCTGGTTCGCGAGCGCGACTGGGAGCTCTTGGGAATCGACCGCGAAGGCAGCGCCGTGCGCCTGGAGTTCGCCCTCGACACCGCCAGCGAGCCCCTGCCCGGCTGGCCCCATGCCGCCGAACTCAAGCTGTCGATCCTGCTCGACGAGAGCCTGCAGCTGACCCTCTCCACCCGTAACACGGACGATGCCCCGCTGGCCCTGAGCCAGGCGCTGCACAGCTACTTCGCCGTCAGCGACATCCGCGAGGTGGAAGTGGAAGGGCTGGACGGCTGTCGCTACATCGAGACGCTGGAAGACTGGCAGTTGCGCAAGCAGCAGGGAAAAATCGCCTTCGGCGGCGAAACCGATCGCATCTACCTGGAAACACCGCAGCGAATGGCCATTGTCGACCGCGGCTGGAAGCGCCGCATCCAGCTGGAGGTCGAGAACTCGGCCTCCGCCGTGGTGTGGAACCCCTGGATCGACAAGGCCAGGCGCCTGTCCCAGTTCGCCGAAGAGGCCTGGCAGGGCATGCTCTGCATCGAGACCGCACGGGTCATGAATGACTGCGTGGTGCTCAAGCCGGGCGAGGAGCAGCGGATGGTGGTCACCATCGGCAGCAAACCGCTGTAATCACGAGCGGCGCAGCAACAGGCTGGCAGGGCCTGCTTCCTGTAGGCGAATTCATTCGCGAAGGCAGGCCACCGGCCTGCCGTTGAAGTCCGTGTAGTGATGCTGGTTCGACTCAGCAACACAAGGCGGACCTACAGATCCCCCTCTTCCACCAGCCGCACGCTGCCCGCGTCCATCGCATAGGCGGCGTCGGCCAGGTCATTGCTGACCGTCTCGACCTTCAGCTTGCCGTCCACCCAGATGGGCGCGTAGATGTCGTCCAGGGCGATGCCCTTGGGATAGCGCACCAGCACTATCTGGTTCGGCGGAGGCGGCGGGACATGGATGCAGGCGCCGGGATAGGGCACCAGGAAGAACAGGGTGCTGCGGCCCTTGGCATCGCTTTCCAGGGGCACCGGATAGCCGCCTATATGGATCTCCTTGCCATCCAGGGCCGCCACGGTCCGCGTCGAATACATCACCGCCGGCAGGTCCTTCTGCTGTTTGAGCCCACCCTTCTGCCCGAAGGAGCCATCGGCTTCGGGACTGTCGTGGCTGATTTCCGGCATTTCCTCGAGGGCCTTGCGGTCCTCGGGCGGCATCAGGTCCAGCCAGTCGGTTTCAGGGAGTTCGGCTCGGGCGAGGGTGCAGCAGAACAGCAGCAGGAGGCAGGCAAGACGGCGCATGGAGAGACTCGTGGAAACGGGGCGGGAACATCAGGCGCTAAGACTAACGCCGCGCCGGAGCGGTTCCCAGCCCCGCCGAGGAGCGGTCAGCTAACTCTTTTTCACCAGGCCGTAGATCACCAGCAGCACCACCGCGCCCACCACCGCGCCAATGAAGCCCGCTACCTGGCCGGCCTGATAGATGCCCACAGCCTGACCACCGTAGGTGGCCAATAGCGAACCGCCGACACCGATCAGGATCGTCATGATCCAGCCCATGCTGTCGTCGCCAGGTTTGATGAAACGTGCGATCAGGCCGACGATCAGCCCGATGATGATGGTGCCAATGATGCCCATGACATGCCCTCCGAAGGTAGTTGAGGCATGCCTGAGCCTAGTAGTGCGGGGGCTTTCCCGCCATCGGCCGCCCTCTGGGGGAAGGCGGCCGGGGCAGGGTCAGGACTTGGCGATCAGCGCGTCCACGGCCGCGATCTGGCGATCGAGGGTGGCGCGGTCCTCGCTGCGCAAGGTGGCGTGGCCGACCTTGCGGCCGACCTTGAAGGCCTTGCCGTAGTGATGCAGGTGGCAGTCGGCGATGGAGACGACCTTATCCACAGCCGGCACTTCGCCGATGAAGTTGAGCATGGCGCTCTCCCCCAGCTTGGCGGTGGAACCCAGCGGCAGGCCGGCGACGGCGCGCAGGTGGTTCTCGAACTGGCTGCACTCCGCGCCCTCGATGGTCCAGTGGCCGGAGTTGTGCACGCGCGGGGCGATCTCGTTGGCTTTCAGGCCGCCGTCCACCTCGAAGAACTCGAAGGCCAGCACGCCGACGTAGTCGAGCTTTTCCAGCACGCGGCCGACGTAGTCCTCGGCCAGGGCCTGCAGCGGGTGGTCGGTGCTGGCGATGGACAGGCGCAGGATGCCGTTCTCGTGGGTGTTGTGCACCAGCGGGTAGAAGCGGGTCTCGCCGTCACGGGCGCGCACCGCCACCAGCGAGACTTCGCCGGTGAAGGGCACGAAGCCTTCGAGGATGCAGGGCACGCTGCCCAGTTCGGCGAAGGCGCCGGCCACGTCGTCGGGCTTGCGCAGGACCTTCTGGCCCTTGCCGTCATAGCCCAGGGTGCGGGTCTTGAGCACGGCCGGCAGGCCGACGCTGGCGGCCGCGGCATCGAGGTCGGCCTGGGACTGGATATCGGCGAAATCCGGGGTGGGAATGCCGAGGTCCTTGAACAGGGACTTCTCGAACCAGCGGTCGCGGGCGATGCGCAGGGATTCGGCGCTGGGGTAGACCGGCACGAACTGCGAGAGGAAGGCCACGGTCTCGGCCGGCACGCTCTCGAACTCGAAGGTCACCAGGTCCACTTCATCGGCCAGCTGGCGCAGGTGGTCCTGGTCGCCGTAGTCGGCTCGGATGTGCTCGCCCAGGGCAGCGGCGCAGGCGTCCGGCGCCGGATCGAGGAAGGCGAAGTTCATGCCCAGCGGAGTGCCCGCCAGGGCCAGCATGCGGCCGAGCTGGCCGCCACCGATAACGCCGATCTTCATCTGTCAGGCCTCACGCGGGTCCGGGTTGTCCAGGACCATGTCGGTCTGCTCGCGGCGGAAGTCCTTCAGCGCGACGTGGTATTTCGGGTACTTGCCGCCGAGGATGCTGGCGGCCAGCAGCGCCGCGTTGATCGCACCGGCCTTGCCGATGGCCAGGGTGGCGACCGGGATGCCCGCGGGCATCTGCACGATGGACAGCAGGGAGTCGACGCCCGAGAGCATCGACGACTGCACCGGCACGCCGAGCACCGGCAGGTGGGTCTTGGCGGCACACATGCCCGGCAGGTGGGCGGCGCCGCCGGCACCGGCGATGATCACCTCGATGCCGCGGCCCTCGGCCTCTTCGGCGTACTGGAACAGCAGGTCCGGGGTGCGGTGGGCGGAAACCACCTTCACTTCATGGGGGATGCCCAGCCTGTCCAGCATCTCGGCGGTGTGGCTGAGGGTGCTCCAATCGGACTTGGAGCCCATGATCACGCCTACCAGTGCGCTCATCGTCGTGCCTCGTCAATGGTCGAAAAACCAACAAGCCACGCAATGGCGTGGCTTGTCTGCAATGGGGGCCGGGCAGCGGGGCGCGCCGCCGGCCGAAGGCCGCGCAGTATACCGCAAAGCCACGCCCGGCGTGCATTTGCCCTTACCGCTCGTCCAGAGCCGGGCGATAGAGCCTCGCGAAGCGGGAAAATCTTGCTCCAGAGCAAGGTCCGCGCAATCCAGCGGCGCAGAATCGGACACCTCAACCAAGGAGGTGAGTGCCATGAACCAGACCATGAAAGCCGCCGTAGTCCACGCCTTTGGCGAGCCCTTGCGGATCGAGGAAGTGAAGGTTCCCCTGCCCGGCCCCGGGCAGATCCTGGTGAAGATCGAAGCCTCGGGCGTCTGCCACACCGACCTGCACGCCGCCGAGGGCGACTGGCCGGTGAAACCGAGCCTGCCCTTCATCCCCGGCCACGAGGGCGTCGGCTTCGTCGCCGCGGTGGGCGCCGGGGTAAGCCGCGTCAAGGAAGGCGACCGCGTCGGCGTGCCCTGGCTGTACACCGCGTGCGGCTGCTGCGAGCACTGCCTGACCGGCTGGGAAACCCTTTGCGAGAGCCAGCAGAACACCGGCTACTCGGTGAACGGCGGCTATGCCGAGTACGTGCTGGCCGATCCGAATTTCGTCGGACTGCTGCCGAAAAACGTCGAATTCGCCGAGATCGCGCCGATTCTTTGCGCAGGCGTCACCGTCTACAAGGGCCTGAAGGTCACGGGCGCACGGCCCGGCCAGTGGGTGGCCATTTCCGGCATCGGCGGACTCGGCCATGTGGCGGTCCAGTATGCCCGCGCCATGGGCCTGCATGTGGCCGCCATCGACGTCGACGACGCCAAGCTGGAACTGGCGCGCAAGCTGGGCGCCAGCCTGACCATCAATGCGAAGCAGGAAAATCCCGCCGAGGTAATCCAGCGGGATATCGGCGGCGCCCACGGGGTACTGGTCACGGCCGTGTCCAACAGCGCCTTCGGCCAAGCCATCGGCATGGCCCGGCGCGGCGGCAGCGTGGCCCTGGTCGGCCTGCCACCGGGTGATTTCCCCACCCCGATCTTCGACGTGGTGCTCAAGGCCATCAGCATCACCGGCTCCATAGTCGGGACCCGCGCCGACCTCCAGGAAGCCCTGGACTTCGCCGGCGAGGGCCTGGTGAAGGCCACTATCCACCGCGACAAGCTGGACAACATCAACGCCATCTTCGAGCAGATGCGCGCCGGGAAGATCGAAGGCCGCATCGTCGTCGAGCTGTAGGCAGCCCCAGTAGGAGCGAACTTGTTCGCGAACGGGACCACGCATTCGCCAGCAAGCTGGCTCCTACAGCGATCAACCCTCCCCGCCCATCCCGCCTTCCAGCTTGCGCCAGAGCAGGCGCACCGCCGCCTTGCGCACCAGGGCGCAGCGGTACAGGCGGATCTCCAGGGGCACATGCCATTGGCTGCCGCCGCAGACCACCAGGTCGCCACGGGCCAGCTCGGCCTGGGCGCTGAAGTGCGGCACCCAGGCCACGCCCAATCCTTGCAGGGCCATGCTCTTCAGGCTGTCGGCCATGGCCGTCTCGTAGACGGTGGTGGAACGCAGAGCGCGCTGGCGCAGCAGGATGTTCACCGAACGGCCGAGGAAGGCGCCGGCGCTGTAGGCCAGCAGCGGCACGCTCTGCCCGCTGTCCAGCTCGAAGAGCGGCCTGCCGTCGTCCCCCACCGCACAGACCGGCAGCATCTCGGTCCGGCCCAGGTGCATCGACGGGAAGATTTCCGGGTCCATCTGCAATGCCGCGTCGGGGTCGTAGAAGGCCAGGATCAGGTCGCAGCCGCCTTCGCGCAGGGAGTGCACCGCCTCGCCGACGTTGGTGGCGATCAGCCGGCTGGCGATGTTCAGGCCCTCGCCGCGCAACCGCGCGATCCACTGCGGGAAAAAACCCAGGGCCAGGGAGTGGGCGGCGGCGAATTGCAACACTTCGCCCTGTTGCCCTTCGACGTGATGCAGGTGGCGCACGACCTCACCCAGCTGATCCACCATGCTCCGCGCGGTGACCAGGAACAGCTGGCCCGATTCGGTCAGCTCCACCGGCGTGCGCGAGCGGTTCACCAGGGTCAGGCCCAGCGCCGCTTCCAGGCTGCGGATGCGCCGGCTGAAGGCCGGCTGGGTGACGAAACGCCGCTCGGCGGCCTGGGAGAAACTGCGGGTATTGGCCAGGGCGACGAAGTCTTCCAGCCATTTGGTTTCCAGGTTCATCTGTGGATTCCGGAATGCTCGTTTTTGGTGCACACGCTCGCAGGCAAACCCGCGTCACGCCGACATTATGCCGATTGTGCATGACATAGCGAATAACAGCATTGGCCGACAAACGGCTAGAGGCCTAGATTATTGGGCATCGCGGCACTGGCCGTGTTCTCCCAGAGATGAATCGCATCATGTCCTCCGCTGCATCCTTCCGCATCGAAAAAGACCTGCTCGGCACCCTCGAAGTTTCCTCCGAGGCCTACTACGGCATCCAGACCCTGCGCGCGGTACACAACTTCCGCCTGTCCGGCGTGCCGCTGTCGCACTACCCGAAGCTGGTCGTCGCCCTGGCCATGGTCAAGCAGGCCGCCGCCGATGCCAACAAGCAGCTCGGCCACCTCGACGCCGACAAGCACGCCGCCATCAGCGAGGCCTGCGCCCGCCTGATCCGTGGCGACTTCCACGACCAGTTCGTGGTGGACATGATCCAGGGGGGTGCCGGCACCTCCACCAACATGAACGCCAACGAGGTGATCGCCAACATCGCCCTCGAGGCCATGGGCAAGCAGAAGGGTGAGTACAAGTACCTGCACCCGAACAACGACGTGAACATGGCGCAGTCGACCAACGACGCCTACCCGACCGCGATCCGCCTGGGCCTGCTGCTGGGTCACGACGCCCTGCTGGCCAGCCTCGACAGCCTGATCCAGGCCTTCGCCGCCAAGGGCGAGGAGTTCGCCCACGTCCTGAAGATGGGCCGCACCCAGCTGCAGGACGCGGTGCCCATGACCCTCGGCCAGGAATTCCGCGCCTTCGCCACCACCCTGGGCGAAGACCTCGACCGCCTGCGCCGCCTGGCCCCCGAGCTGCTCACCGAAGTGAACCTCGGCGGCACCGCCATCGGCACCGGCATCAATGCCGACCCGGGCTACCAGCACCTGGCCGTAGAGCGCCTCGCCGCCATCAGCGGTCAGCCGCTGACGCCGGCCGCCGACCTGATCGAAGCCACCTCCGACATGGGCGCCTTCGTGCTGTTCTCCGGCATGCTCAAGCGCACCGCGGTCAAGC
>RCUT01001236.1_pt1 | contig 12499 bp, 12 predicted proteins | sample 2166171 | NCBI WGS metagenome assembly RCUT01 (sample SAMN09932757, study PRJNA488358) | compost metagenome | isolation source: compost soil in 4-hydroxybenzoic | place: Germany: Experimental Botanical Garden
ATATGAATTTGGGGCCATTAACATTTTCATTTCTTCGATAATTGGATTGGCTCGTCGCCGATTCCGCTTTGAACAAGGGAAAACAGTACCAGTTTATCCGTCATTCATTCAAATGCGGAAGTATGAATTATTGGCTATCTCCAACCGGTTACAGGAAATAGGTATTAAACGGATTCGTAGAATAGGTCATAGTTCGGAGTTTGAGCAAATCAAAGCTTATGTACCAGGCGATGACACCCGAACTATTAACTGGAAGGCCACTGCGCGCAAATCGTCTCTGATGGTTAATAACTATCAGGATGAAAAATCGCAACAGGTGTATTGCATCATTGACAAAGGGCGTGCAATGAAGATGCCTTTTGAGGGATTGAGCTTATTGGATTATTCTATCAATGCATCGCTGGTACTTGCTAATTCGGCAATGATAAAGGGAGATAAAGCCGGAATCATCACCTTCTCAAGCAGAATCAGCAGTGTATTGAAAGCCGACAAAAAGCCGGTGCATCTACAGCATATCTTGGAATTACTTTATAACCAGCGTACCAATTACCAGGAGTCTGATTATGAGTCTTTGTTTGCCAATATCCGGTTAAATATTAATCAGCGCAGTTTACTGGTGCTGTTTACGAACTTTGAAAGTCGGGCAGGAATGCGCAGACAATTGCCTTACTTACAACGCCTGGCTAAACATCACTTGTTGTTAGTGGTATTCTTTGAAAATACAGAATTGGAGGAATTACTCGACTCTAAACCGGAAAACACAGAGGATATTTACCTTAAAACAATTGCTGAAAAGTTCTCTTACGACAAGAAATTAATCGTTAAAGAGCTTAATCAACACGGAATTCATACAGTGTTAACACCTCCGTCAAAACTGACAGTAAATACGCTGAATAAATACCTTGAATTTAAATCAAGAGGCCTGATATAAGGGTTTTAACCGCAAAGCCGCGAAGGCACAAAGAATAATACTTTGCTCCTTCGCGGCTTTGCGTGATCCTTTATTTTAGTTTTTTAATTATCTCTTCTACACTTAACTTCTCCTGCTCACCGCTTTGCATATTTTTTAAGGTAAGCTTACCTGATTGCATTTCTTCCTCTCCGATTAAAACAACAAACGGAATTTGTTTGGCATCAGCATATTTCATTTGCTTTTGCAATTTCGCTGAAGCCGGATACAATTCAGTATTAATATCATTAGTCCTTAGTTGCACCAGTATAGGAAGTGCATATTTCTCTGCTGCGGCATCAAAATTGGTTAATAACACCTTGGTTGAAGTAACTGCACTTTCAGGGAACAAATTTAACTCAAGCATCACGTCGTAAATACGGTCAGCTCCAAATGAAATACCTGCGCCTGTTACTCCTTTTAGACCAAACATACCTGTAAGATCATCGTAGCGACCACCGCCACCGATTGACCCCATCTGAACTTCGTTAGATTTTACCTCAAAAATGGCTCCTGTATAGTAATTCAATCCACGGGCTAAGGTAATATCCAACTCAACAGTTGCTTTATTTAGCTTAAAAGATGTTAAATAGGAAAATATGGTTTCCAGCTCTTCAATACCTTTTTTTCCGGTTGGAGAGTTTGCGAGGCTTTGCTTTAAAACGGCTAATTTTTCTTCATTAGATCCTTTCAGCTCAATAAACGGTCGAAGAACTTCTACATCACTTTCGGTAAATCCTCGCTCTATTAACTCTTTCACCACACCATCATAACCGATCTTATCCAGTTTATCGATGGCAACTGTCATATCAACGATTAACTCTGGTTTACCAATAATCTCAGCTATACCAGTTAAGATTTTACGATTATTGATCTTGATGGAAAAATCTTGCAGGCCAAGGTTTGAAAGGGCTTCATCGTAAATACAAACAAACTCTGCTTCATTCAATAATGACTCAGACCCAACCACATCGGCATCGCATTGGTAAAACTCGCGATAGCGTCCTTTCTGAGGCCTATCAGCACGCCAAACAGGCTGAACCTGGTAACGTTTAAATGGCATTGCGATTTCGTTCTGATGCATTACCACATACCTAGCAAATGGAACTGTTAAATCATAGCGAAGGGCTTTTTCAGAAATATCAAAGGTAACTGACTTTGAATTCTTTGCTTCTAATTTTTGAGCATCAACCTTCGACAAAAAGTCACCTGAGTTCAACACTTTAAAGATCAACTGATCACCTTCTTCCCCATACTTTCCGGTAAGGGTGCTAAGGTTTTCCATTACAGGAGTTTCAATAGGCTGATAGCCGTATTTTTGAAACACTCTCTTAATGGTATCGAATATATAGGTTCTGCGAGCTACTTCAATCGGGGAAAAATCACGTGTTCCTTTTGGGATACTTGGTTTCATTATCTGTATTACTTATTAGCTTATCTATTACTTTCTATTATTTTCTGGCAGGCCTGCTCAATTTGCTTATAAACCGGAATAAACAACGATTCATCAAACCAAGGATCAGCCACTTCACAATTTTCTCCGGGCATACATGAGTTTAGCAAAAGATCAACTTTCTGCCTACTTTGCTCGTCTGGAGCCATTTTTAATACATTTTGATGGTTAGATGTATCCATTACATAAATGCGGTCAAACTCATTAAAATCAGCTATCGAAAACTGTCGTGCTCTCAAACTGGTTATATCTACGCCAAAGCTTTGTGCTGTACGTTGAGCACGTTTATCTGGAGCTTCGCCAATATGCCAGCTTCCCGTACCACAAGAATCAACTTCCCAATTTAAATTATTCTTCCTGATCAGATCACGCATAATGCCTTCTGCCATCGGCGATCGGCAAATATTGCCCAAACAAACCATCAAAATTTTCATGCTGCAAAGATAGTAGAATGTTGAGATTATGGTTAATAGTTCATGGATCATAGTTCATAGATCATGGGGGGAAATTGGACCATGGTCCATAGTAGACAGTCTTGAGTCATGAGCCTGGAGTCTTTGCATAATTTTTAATCAACCTTTATTTCAATTTTACAAGAAACCGTGTTAACAGTCTTGAGTCGACAGTCATGAACCAGGAGCCTTTGCATATTTTTTATTCAACCTTTATTTCAATTATACAAGAAACCATGGACTATGGACTATTGACTATTGACTATGGACTATCAACCAAATCCATGATCCATGATCTATGAACTATGAACTAATATTGATATTTTTACCCTAAACCGATAGAATTTTATGAACCTTATTGATATCCCTTCCATTCTGGAAGAATTAAAAATTACTGCGCATAATCCGGCTTGGAGCACTGGTTTGAACTGGGCTACTGGTGACGGTGAAACCTCAAAAACGATAGTATCTCCTGTTGATGGAAAAACGATAGCTACTGCCTCTTTTGCATCTGCCGGAGATTATGACCACGTGGTTAAAACAGCTCAACAAGCATTCAAAACATGGCGATTAGTTCCTGCGCCTAAGAGAGGGGAAATCGTGAGACAAATCGGAGAGGAATTACGTGCTAAGAAAAAAGCATTGGGAGCGCTTGTTTCTTACGAAATGGGAAAAAGCTTGCAAGAGGGTTATGGTGAAGTACAAGAAATGATCGATATCTGTGACTTTGCGGTAGGGCTATCTCGTCAGTTATATGGACTAACAATGCACTCGGAGCGTTCGCGCCATCGTATGTATGAACAGTACCATCCACTTGGTATCGTAGGAATTATTTCAGCGTTCAATTTTCCGGTGGCCGTTTGGTCTTGGAACGCAGCTTTAGCTTGGGTTTGTGGCGATGTCTGTATCTGGAAACCGTCAGAAAAAACTCCTTTAACAGCCATTGCTTGTCAAAAAATTGCTGCACAAGTTTTTGAGAAAAATGGGATTGCAGAAGGCGTTTCCTGCTTAATTATCGGCGACCGCACTATTGGTGAATTAATGTCGAATGACACCCGCGTTCCATTGGTGTCGGCAACTGGGTCAACTCGTATGGGAAAAGCCGTTGGAGCTGCTGTTGGTCAACGTTTGGGCAGAAGCTTGTTGGAATTAGGAGGAAATAACTCCATCATTATCTCTGAGCATGCAGATCTGAATATGGCATTACCGGGTGTGGTGTTCGGTGCAGTTGGTACTGCCGGACAACGTTGTACTACAACCCGTCGTTTAATTATTCATGAATCGGTTTACGAAGCATTTAAAACCAAACTAGCGAATGCCTACACTCAACTACGTTTCGGAAACCCATTGGATGAAACAAACCATGTTGGACCGCTGATTGACAAAGATGCGGTTCAGCAATATCTAAATGCTATCGAAAAGGCAAAAAGTGAAGGTGCAACTATTGTAGTAGAGGGTGGCGTTTTAGCGGGTAACGGATTTGAATCGGGTTGCTATGTTAAACCAGCTATTTTTGAAGCCGAAAACCATTATGAGATCGTTCAGCATGAGACTTTTGCTCCGATCTTGTACATAATGAAATATAAAAACATTGAAGAAGCTATCGAACTACAAAATGGTGTTCCTCAAGGTCTATCATCAGCAATCATGACTACCCATCTGAGAGAAGCTGAAAAGTTCTTATCGCACGGAGGTTCAGATTGTGGAATTGCGAACGTCAATATTGGAACTTCAGGTGCAGAAATCGGAGGAGCTTTTGGAGGAGAAAAAGAAACCGGTGGAGGTCGTGAGTCAGGCTCAGATGCATGGAAAGTATACATGCGACGCCAGACTAACACCATAAATTACGGTGATGATTTGCCGTTGGCACAAGGAATTAAGTTTGATTTGTAGCTATTAAAATGCTGGCAAGGAGAAAAACTCTTTGCTAGCATTCTTTTTTCTAATAATGAAATCGAAGTGCAATGATTATCAGTTTATCATTGTCAACTTTGTAAACTAATCGGTGCTCCGCTGTAATTCTACGGCTCCAATAACCGGCAAGTCCATATTTTAACGGCTCAGGTTTCCCAATCCCCTTAAAAGGGCTTTCCATAAAGGATTTTATCAATTGAGTTATTTTTTCTTGCGCTTTTATGTTATTAGACTCTTTCCAGAAGCACAAATCTTCAATAGCTTTTTCCGAAAAAACTACTTCCATAAATCATCAACACTAATTGAAGTAACTTTTCCTTCTTCAACCTGTTTAATACTTTCGATCAAATGTTTTCTATTTGCTTCTGTTGAAACTAAATGTAAGGTCTCCATAATAGATGTATAATTTTCTTCTGATAATATAACTACATTACCTTTTCCTTTTGGACGCTTAACAGTCACTTCATCTTCAAGAGCATAATCTAGATTTGATTTGAGGTTTTCTCGTAGATCAGAATAATTAATGACTTTCATAAAACTCCATTATTTAAGTACAAAAATACGTACGTTTTTAATAAATAACAAGAGGATTATAAGCTTTGCATCTACATATCAATGATCTTTATCCCCATTATCCTTCTCGGTCATAACTCCTTCCCAATACAAATGAAACTCCCTCAAAATACGTTGGTGTTTATTGAAATATGACTTCAATTGCTCATCCGTGAGTTCCCGGTTTTCACTACGCTCAAATTCTATGGAACTTTTAAGCTGTCGAAGCTGGTGTTTAATAATCTTGTTCTGGATCCAGTATTTATCTACATTCCAAAAAATTGATAGGGTTGCTAATGCTGTAACAACAGTGTTTAACACCAATGCAATGTCTTTGGTTACACTCAGATAAATTGTACGTTCACTAAAGAAGTAGGAAAAATTAAGCCCTAGAATTACCGTTGCCAAACCAGAAAGCACAACAGTAGAATATTTATACAACCGTACATTTCGATACATCCACTTTGTACTGGCATTGAACTCTTCAAGACTAAAAGCTATTCGTTTAATCAAATAATCGGTTTTTGAAACCGATTCATGTTGGTTGAAGTTAGCTTCAACTGTTTTCCAGATGTTTTTTATCCGTTTGCGTGAAGTCCAAAAGCTAAGGATGGCAAACAGTAAGGTAAGTACCATTAAAACAATTATTATCGCTGCTAGCTCGCGAAAAGGACTTGATGGAATAACGGCATAAGCTGAGTAAGCCAATAATCCTGACAGTGTTAGAATAAAACCTATTCCGCAAAAAATAAATATAAATTGAGTTATTTTTTCAATTAAGTTTGGTTGTTGATGTGTTGGCATTGGGGTATTTGTTAAAGTCTCGAAAATACTGTTTTTATAAAATAGAACTAATGACCTTGCACACTTGCCGTTAAAAAGTGCTTATTTTGTCGGCATGAAAGCGGCATCTCTTAATGAATTAAAAAAAGAACTTCTTGGTTTGGAACCGAATCGCTTAGTTGAGATTTGCTTAAGAATCACTAAGTACAAAAAAGAGAATAAAGAATTACTCACATATTTGCTTTTTGAGTCGGATAATGAGCATGGCTATATAGAGAGTATAAAAGAATTGATCGATGAGCAATTTGAGTTAATCCCCAAAAACAATTTGTATTTAGGTTCTAAAATGCTCCGAAAAACATTACGAACCACGAATAAGTTCATCAAATATTCTGGACATAAAGAAACTGAAGCCGAACTGTTGATCTATTTCTGTAGAAAAATGAAAAAATCTGGAATTAGAATTCACAATAGCACTGCGCTTACGAACCTTTATCAGCAACAATTAAAAAAAATCAATAAAGCCATTGATAAACTACACGAAGATTTGCAATTTGATTACCAACAAGAATTGGATGAACTCCATTAACCTATTTTAGAAAACCTTCAATTGCACCCATTACTTCCTTTTTGACTATTGTAGATGCTCCATCCCAGAGATCATTATGCTTTCCATCTTTTAGATAAACAATACTGATACTAAACTCTTCCTGCTCATCTACTGTTGGAAGAACTCCGGGATCAGGTTCTGTATCAGTAGCCTTTAAGTATAAAATTCGTGGGCTTCGCGTGCGTGGAACTGTCATCCTCCGGTTATCAAGAGAAATAACTTTATCAACCTGATCGGGATATTCTGTAGCAAACAGCATAGACATATCACCACCATTGGAATGACCAACTAAAAGTAATTTATTAAAGTCCAGGTTCTTCTTAATCTTTTTTAATTCCGCTATTACAAACTGAATGTTATCGACGCCGCGTTGCCAATAAGGTTTTCTAACCACCATAATATCTCCTGAAGTAGGCATTGGAATATCTCCTTTAAGATCATGCTGAATGGATACAACATAATACCCAAGGGATACCAATTGGTTCGCTATAAATCCATAGGCTGTATTTCCTCCTCCATAACCGTGGCTAATAATCGCGACAGGTTGCTTCTGATCCTTGCCATTTGAATAAACAGCTATAGGAATTTCCCTATTCCTGGACTTATCAAACAGAATGGATTGCTTAGGTTTTATAGTTTGGCCACAGGCCAGAAAAGTGATTAAAATGAATATTAGTGTTGATACTGATTTGGTGTTCATTGGTAAGTACTGGCTATTGTTTGTAGTTTTTAAGATTAAGCTGAAGGTTTATCTAAAACAATATTAATTAGTCAGAACCATTTTTTAGCATCTATTTATCAACATGTAAATAACTGATGAAACAAAGGGCTATAAAAATAAAAAATGCGAAATTTTGTTAAAATCTCGCATTTTTATTTTTATGAAATTCTTTAGAATACCATTACACTAAAAGTCTCAATGGTTCTTCTAGTAAACCTTTTAACGTTTGTAAGAACTCTGAACCAGTAGCACCATCAACAACTCGGTGATCACAAGATAAAGTAACTTTCATTACATTACCAGGAACAACTTGTCCATTTTTAACAACCGGAACCTGGCTGATACCACCAACCGCTAAGATACAAGCATCAGGTGGGTTAATGATCGCAGTAAACTGATCAATACCGTACATACCTAAGTTAGAAATGGTAAAGGTTGAGCCTTCCCAATCAGCTGGTTGCAATTTTTTATCTTTTGCTTTTTGAGCGTATTCTTTTACTTCAGTAGAGATAGTTGACAATGATTTAGTATCAGCAAAACGAACAACCGGTACTAACAAGCCATCTTCAACAGCTACAGCTACACCAATATTTACGTGGTTGTTATAACGGATCTTATCTCCTAACCAGCTTGAATTTACTTTAGGGTGTTTTTTCAATGCAACTGCAACCGCTTTTAATACGATATCATTGAAAGAGATTTTTATAGTACCTAATTCATTGATACGCTTGCGAGCTTCCATTGCCTGATCCATATCAATAGACATGGTTAAGTAGAAGTGAGGAGCGGTGAATAAACTTTCAGACAAACGACGAGCAATTGTCTTGCGCATTTGTGTTACAGCAACCTCAGTAAAGCTTTCCTGACCATAAACAGCAGGAGCTGCAACTGTAGTTGCACCAGCACCAGGAGTTGCTGCTTTAGCGGTAGGAGCTGCTGAAGGAGTAAAGGTCTCTACATCCTTCTTCACAATGCGTCCACCTTCTGCACTGCCCTTTACTTGGGCAAGGTCAATGCCTTTTTCTTCTGCAATTTTACGAGCCAACGGAGATGCTTTTACACGACCATTGGCGTCTGCTGTTGAAGCTTCAGCAACTGGTGCTGATGTAGCAGAAGCAGCTGTTGATCCAGCACTAGCTTCTTCTTTAGCAGGAGCAGCTGCAGGCGCAGCCTGTAATAACGGACTAACATCTGTTCCTGGCTTACCAACAATTGCAATAATATCATTCACTTTAGCAGCTTTACCTTCTTCAACACCGATGTATAATAAGGTTCCTTCTGCATAAGCAGTTACTTCCATTGTAGCTTTATCGGTTTCAACATCAGCGATAGTATCATCTGACTTAATAGTATCACCGATTTTTTTGTACCACTTGTTAATAACACCTTCAGTCATGGTATCACTTAACAAAGGCATGCGAATTACAGTAGCACCTAAAGACTCAGGAGTTACAGCAGGAGCGCTACTTTGAACCGGAGCCGGGGCAGCTTCAGCTTTGGCTTCAGCAGGTGCAGCAGCAGCTTTACCATTTCCACCTTCGGCAGCTAATGCAGCTTTGTAATCTTCACCTTCGGCACCCAAAACAGCAATTACTGCATCAACCGGAACGGCCTGGCCTTCTTCAACTCCGATGTATAATAATGTTCCTTCCTGGAACGATTCAAAATCCATGGTAGCTTTGTCGGTTTCAACCTCAGCAACTACGTCGCCTGATTTTACTTTATCACCAACTTTTTTATGCCATTTAGCCAATACCCCTTCGGTCATGGTATCGCTCATTTTTGGCATGCGTACTACTTCAGCCATATATTTTTCTTTTAAAAATAGTGTTGTGTGTTGCGTTTATAAAAGTAAGAGTTACGAATGGAAAGCCTTATTTGCTTAACACCCATAACTCTAAAGTATTTTTACGTGTTAAGGATCAACATGAATAGTGTGTAACCCATAACCGCAATTATTAATCCATTATATATGGGTAATCACTCTGAACGTAAACATCTTTGTAAAGCTCAGAAGGATCTGGATATGCAGATTCTTCAGCAAATTTAACTGAATCTTCTACTTCTTCTTTCACTTTAGCTTCAATTTGCTCAAACCATGCTTCGTTAGCATATTTATTCTGAAGAATAGTTTGTTTTACCTGCTCTAAAGGATCTTTAGCCTTATATTCTTCTACCTCTTCTTTAGTACGGTATTTAGCTGGGTCAGACATGGAGTGACCTTTGTAACGGTATGTACGAATCTCAAGGAAAGAAGGTCCTTCTCCGGCACGTGCACGTTGTACAGCACGATCAACTGCTTCGTGAACAGCTTCACAGCTCATCCCGTCAACAGGCTCAGAAGGCATATCAAAACCTAATCCGATTTTATAGATATCCGGCATGTTAGTGGTACGTTCAACAGAAGTACCCATCGCATAACCGTTATTTTCACAAATGAAGATAACAGGAATATTCCAGATCATCGCCATGTTAAATGTTTCGTTTAAGGCTCCTTGGCGTACAGCACCATCACCCATAAAACATAAACAAACAGCATCAGTTCCTTTGTATTTTGATGCAAAAGCAATACCTGCACCTAGTGGAATTTGACCACCAACGATACCATGACCTCCATAGAAGTTATGTTCCTTAGAGAAAAAGTGCATCGAACCACCTTTTCCTTTTGAACATCCGGTTTCCTTTCCGTACAACTCAGCCATACATTCGCGAGCAGAAACACCTTTACCTAAAGCTAAGGCGTGATCGCGATATGCAGTAATAAAACCATCATCAGGACGAGTAGCTGATAGGGCACCAGCTGCTACAGCTTCTTGACCAATGTATAAGTGGCAAAATCCTCTGATTTTTTGTTGTCCGTAGAGCTGACCTGAACGTTCTTCAAACTTTCTCATCATGTACATTTGTTCGTACCAAGTCAGATAAGTTTCTTTAGTTATTGCTATAGAACTCATTTTTTAAGTTTAAGCTTTTAAATTTTTTGTGTCGGCAAATGTATCAATAAAAAAGCAAAATGTAAATGTGTATTGTTTTATCTGTTTTTTAAACAATATTATAATAACAATTGCCGTTCAAAGCAATGTTGTTAATAAAAGAGCATAAATACATACACAACAACATAACCGAATATCAATAAGCATATTCGCTCCAAAATATTAGTTGAATTAATATTTTATCAGTTGCGACTTTGAAAATTTAAAGTTGTTTTGTAACTTTTAGTATACATAATCGTAAAAGGGAATACGATTAAACAATGAATTGTTGTTTTGTATCATTTTTGCATGTGTATGTGAGACAATAATTTTAATTTGCAAACCATTAAAACGATCAAACTAAGTGGCTTTGAAGAGACTATTACTACTATTGGTTTTCGTTATTTCGGCAAGTGCAGTAAGCGCTCAGTCGAAAAGCTTGAAAGATTTTTTTACATCAAAGCCTGAAGACAAAGAGATCTCTGATCCTGATTCTTTAGGTTATTTATATTATTCGCAATTATTTGGTTTTAGTATAGCTTCTAAAGCTAACACCAAGTTATTTGATTTTGTTTACGATTGGTTAGGAACTCCTTATCGTTTCGGAGGAAACTCCAGAAAAGGAATCGATTGCTCAAGATTTGTGAATAAAATGTATGATGCAGTTTATGGAGCATTCTTAGGCGGGGCTAACTCAAGAGACATTTATAAAAATGTTAAGCCTGTTGATAAAGAAAATTTAAAAGAAGGTGACTTCGTTTTCTTCAAAATAGGTAAAAAATACATTTCGCATATTGGAGTTTATTTAGGCAATGGAAAATTTGCACATTCTTCTTCTTCAAAAGGAGTAAGTATTGCCGATTTGGATGACCCTTACTTTAAGCGATATTTCTTCAAAGGCGGAAGAATTCAATAACTTAGAAAACCATCAAAACTAAAAATCAATACTAAGAGCCCCGTTACCACGGGGCTTTTTCTTTGGGCCTCTCTTAATGGACAAAATGATCAACCCGAAGTTGGTGATTATATAAATTTCATGAATCTTAAAGGATTTAATCCCGGAGAAGAGTAACCTTAGTGGTTATGCATCGTTCTACAACCTAAACCTAGGAAACCCATTTTCTTCAGTTTCATTCCATCAGCAGTTAAATATTTCAAAGATTAGACCTCTTCGAAGTTTTCTCTTAAAAACGAAACCATCTCCTTACCTCCAACAAAGTCTTTTGCTAATTCTATTGGATTGACCGAGGTGAATCGGAAGACATCAGCAAATCCTAAAAAATAAAACGCTTCCACAATTAAGTGGAAGCGTTTTCCCAAATTAAGAAGTTCTAATTAATTAAAATATTTTTATAACTGAATAATCAGTCCGTATACAATTAATCCTAAACCAACTACAAATGCTAACCAGCCTAAACCGCCAACAATAGCACCAAGTAAGATACCTGCTAATAAGATTATTAAACCAATTAACATGATACGTGAAAACTCAACATTAGGAGCAGGAGCAGGAGATGCAGCTTTTTTCTTAGCCACAACTTTATCTACTCTTTTTGTAATAATGTTTTCAACTTTTTGCTGTTGAGACTCAGAAAGTCCGTTAAAAGTTGAGTTCTTTTTCATTTCTTCACGCACCAATTGTCTGGTACTTGTTTGTTGCTCTGCCATTAACGTCTCTGAAGGAGCCACTTCTGTTCCCTCTGGTTTAGCTGGAGCGGTTTCTCTTACAGGTTGTTGAGCGTCTGTTTTTTGGATTGCGTATGCTCTGGTTTCTGTTTTAGCTTCTGTTCGCTGAGCAATAGTAGACTCATTGCCCTTCACCCTTACGAATTTCAGGTCGTTGGCACACGAAGCCGCAAATAGTGCTAATGACAACAATCCCAAGGTTTTAAACATGGAAATTGTAGTACTTGTTTTTTTCATTGTTTCTGGGTTTGATTAATAAAGGGGGGAAGTTACTATTTTTAGTAATACAATGCATTTGAGGAAATAAAATTTCTTTCAGGATTTTTTTCTATAACATAACTACTATTGTTATCGTTTAATTCTATAAATACTCATTTTTTATTTAATAAAAAACGGCTATATTAAGG
>RCUT01001240.1_pt1 | contig 12489 bp, 12 predicted proteins | sample 2166171 | NCBI WGS metagenome assembly RCUT01 (sample SAMN09932757, study PRJNA488358) | compost metagenome | isolation source: compost soil in 4-hydroxybenzoic | place: Germany: Experimental Botanical Garden
TGATTTACCACTGCTAGATTATGTTTCAATGGAGAGCATTTATGCAGGTACATTAAAACTTTTATTTAAAAGAACAAAGAAATCTACATATGATGTTGTTAACTTGAATGAAAAGATTGTTGTTGAATTTGAGCTACAGCCTATTTCTTATAGAGTAGGTGATGAAAGTTACCGTCAGCGAACACTTAATGCATTGCCTACAAATAGAAATGGGTCATTTTTTATATCAAATCAATCATTTTTTTTGAGAGATTTTTATAGTGATGCAGGGGAAATATATCAGGATATAAAGTTCGAACATTTATTAATAGTTACACCAAATACTATGTTTGATTTTATTTTGGATGAACGGCCACAAATATATATTTCTCATTAGTTTTTAGAAGCCAATATTTTTGTCCAACTACTCATTCGTGAGTAGTTGGTTTTTTATTTCTTATTGTCCAAGCAGAGGAAGAACGGATGTCCAGTAGTTTATAGGTACAGACACTTTAAATGGGTTCTAACAGCTCAATTTCATATAAGCGCCATTATGTTAAATGGAGGGATTACTCTGTTGAGTTTTCACAGTTTAGTAGCATACATTTTCCATCAATTTTACCAACTAAGCTTATAGGTTTAGATGTTTCTCCATCATCAAAAGATATCTCAACTAATAAGTTTTGATCTTCGAAAGATTCTAATTCTTTAATTAATTGTTTGATGTTTTTACCCCGTATTATCCACTCTGGCTGTTTAGGCATATTATTCCCAGCTATTAAATATTTCTAAAATTAACATAATACACCTTATATGAAATGCCATTGATTTGTCTTTTTAAATCAGTATATTGAAAGTTGCCGCCCTGAATCACAGAGTAACAGGGCGGCAACTTTGTGATTTTTCACGTTCCACGCTTACTATTTGATCAATATTCCACTTTTTTAATTAGTACAACTAAACAGGTCATTTAGCCATTCGGCAAGAAAAACCGGCTCAGAAAGCCCCTTTTGGATGGCTCCGGTTCTACATGCTCCTGTACTGCAATGCGCTTATTCTCCGGAGTAGTCAATCCGTCATATTTAGGCTCTGTTGTGTCCGGTTCGGGATATGTTTTGGCCATATTGGGTTGTGGTTCTTGATCGGTAAACGTAGTCATATGGGGTTTTGGAGCTTCTAATAAGCGTTGTATAGCATCAATTTGGTTATCCTTAGCCTCTAATTGTTCTCTTTGAAAAATTTCACGGTCATGAGCAAGTTCTAGTTGTTTTTTTAGCATGTCTACCTGTTGTTTTAACATGTCTACTTCTGTCTCTTTTTGTACCTTAGTAGACTGTAACGTGGTTACATTAGTATTTTTGTGTGAGGGTTCTCCAAATACACGTATAGCTTCTGAAAAATCAATTTTTCCATCACTATTTTTAGATAAATCCCCTTTATTAATACGTTTATAAATGCTTTGGCGATTCATTCCATATAGATTAGCCAACTCAATAACAGACAATGCTTTCATCATGTAGCCCAAATAAAAATATGTACCAGTAAACATGAAGTTATCATGTAACGTTACATCACTGTTTTAACGATATCCAACTTTTTTAAGATATGGATAAAGTTCCTTAAATCGTTCAGGATCTTGTAGCATTTCAGCAATACGGTTAGCAAATTGCTGAAAGCTTTCTGTGCCCTGAGAATATTTACCCATATCAGGAAGTTCGGAAAGTTTATTGGCAAACAAATGACGCTGAGAATCCGTCATTTTAAAACATAGATCTACTGTGTCTGAATTTATGGTGTTAATTAGCTGTTGATTTGCAGATTTTTTTTGTTTGAGCCTGAATGAGAAACCAGTGATAGAACGCCCTGTTTTATGCTGTTCCACTTCAACTGTAATATCTGTATGTTCTTTAATTTGCTTAATTGAAGGATCTAATACACGTTTTTTAAAATCATGCATTCGATTGTATTCGGTATCTAGTACACCGATCTGTTTTCTAAAATCAATCAATTCTATTACTGGAGTTTTCCCTGTGCTTCTCCAGGCAATCAAAATTTCATATAAACGTACAGCGTACCCTGTACTTAAATAGCTGATTTGTTTCATTTCATAGCTTGTAAAATGTTTTTCAAGTCTTGTAATTAAGGGAATTATGGCAGGCGAAAATATAAGCTCAACGCTTGCTGAATTATCGATATAAGCAATTTGTGAAACCCATCTACTAGTGATGTTTGCTATCCCTTTGGGACGTTGTTCTTGATAGCTAAATTGACGAGCAAATAGATCCTTACAAGCATCTTTTAGGGCTTGGTAAGCGGTGTTTCTATGTACACTAAATTGATTGATGTAGCTTTCAGCATGAACTGTAAGGGGGTCATTAGCATTAATACCTTTCCCACTTTCTCTAGCTTCCATAATCGCAAGAAGAATTAAGCGTTGTTCAACTAGGTCTAAATTGTAACTAGCATTAATTAAAGCATTATCTTTTACTATTAGCTCTTTCATGACACTTTGTTTTTATGAGATAAGACGACAATAATATATAGTGTCGTCTTATGCAAGGTAAGTGTCGTCTTATTGCAAGGTAAGTGTCGTCTTATTGCAAGGTAAGTGTCGTCTTATAAAGCTTAAAACCCTTACTACAACTGCACCACAGACTATTTAAAAGCATTTAAAAGTATTTAAAATAATTAAAAGCCAAAGGAATGAAAAATTGCCCTTGGTTTTCGCTACGCTCAAACTCTATTGAATCTCGCTTTCGCTCGATTCGACGGTGCAATTTTTTGGTTTATGTTTACGTGTATTTAAAAAAAGTCAAAAGCAAGATCAAAAGCAACTCGGAATTCGCTTCGCTCATAAAACTTTTTTACTCGCTACGCTCGATCTAGGCTCAAATATAGAGTCGTCGCTTTGCTCGGTTAATCTCCTTTAGCTGCAAAAAGAAGCTTGTAATCAGGGAAAGAGCAGGGCGAAATTTTTATATCGCTCAGTCGCTCGTAGACACTCGCTCGGTAAATCATTGTTTAGATTAACTAAAAATTAAAATCTAAATCATTTTGTGGCTTTGTTTTGTATTCAAATTCATCGCTCTGAGAAACATTGTGTTGAGGGGATGAGTTTTTAATTTGATAAATATCACTTTTGATATTCTCAAAACGCTTTAAACACGTTTGGTATGCATCTATTTGCTGTTCGAAATGGGCATTTTGCGGCTCTAAAATTTTCTCGCATTGCAGATATTTCAGCATGCGTTGATCGTTTTTGATGATCTGCTCAATTTGTTCATAGTCCGATCTGTTCAGATTCACACTGGCTCGACTCATGTAGGTTTCCAAATTTTCCGATTTTTTCTGTGTGTAATCAATCAATAGCAATACATCCTTGCTGTTATAGGCTTGCTGTTGTTTGTCGCATAGTTCTTTGTGATAGCAGACATAATCCGGGTAATAGTTGTCACTGCGCAATGAACTAAAATGAAAATCTGTCGCTGGCTTTGGCTTGAGCCTAATTTCAGCCACGGTGCTTTCTAGTATTTCAAGTTGTTGATTAATTTGATTAATCCTTCTACCGTCTTTGCAAGCATGCCGATCCGCTCGCTCTGCATCTCTAAATCTCTGTAAAAGTTCTCTGGTACTTTCAATTGCAAGATTTTCGAGAGTGCTTTCTCTATGTCGGTTTGCTGTGTGCCAATCGTCATTTGAATCGGTTTCAATTCGGTCTTCACAAAGTTGCTGATAACGCTGTTTAAATTCAGTTGATTCAAAGCTTGTGTTAATTGCGCGTGCAATTGGTTCATCAAGTTTTCTTGAAATGCTTGCTGCAATTGCTCCGAAAAGTTGCCCTGCTCGAGTTTTGAAAGTTCGGATTTCATGGCCAGGATCAAGGCTTGCTGGGTTTCGTTCTCGGTTTTCAAGTTGCTGATTCTGTTTTGTAAACTCTGCTCGACTTCGCTGTATTTGCTTAAGATGCTTTTTAATGAATTCACTTGTTGAATCAAGGCTTCGTTTTGCTCGGCCAACAAGCTGTTTTGTTGACTCAATAAGGCGTTTTGCTCTTTCAGAAAAAGGTCGATTTCGGTTTGCATTGTTTTCTTCCGTAATTAATTCATGTTGCTGTTTTGATTTGAAATTATTTGTGAGTTCTGTTGAATAACTTCTCGCTGAGCTTTGATTGTTTTGAGGTTTGAACTCGCTTGATAGCCGAGTAATAAACTCATTAAAAGAATCAACACTCCAAGAATGATCATCCCCAAAAGAATGTGTTGTGATTTCTGTTCGCCCAATTTTTGCGTGATCAGCGTTTGTATTGCGCTCTCGATCTGTTCGCTTTGGTTCTCTATTGCTTGGTTGACTTGGCTTTGGATATTCTTTTGTAGACTGGGTTTGTCTATCGAAATACTCTGCAACTGGCTGTTGATATGGTTTTGTAGAGCTTGAATTGATATTGAAAACGAATCGATGCTCGATTTCACTTTTGAGATTTCCGATATATCTATACTCGCTAGCTGGGTTGTCAATGCGTCTATTTGCTGCATATAGCTCGCTGTTATTTCTTTTAGGGCTTGCGGTGATAAATTCCTTATCTCGCTCAAAATCGAGTTGAGATGCGATTCTATGGCTATTGTGGTCTGCTGTACTTTGTGTAACAGCGTAGTGCTGTTGATTATAGGCTTCTCGCTTTGCTCGATAATCTTCACGAAGTTCTCTAGCTTCAGCGATAGCTGCTGCAAGCTTAGCTCCAGTTGGTATGCTTTCTGCTGCTGCTCCGTAAGACTTTGTATAAAGTTCAGCTTCGAATTGCTCATGATAAAAATCGCCTTTTAATCTGTGTTTTTTGCCATTTATAAGTGTGACTGTTAGAAACTCTTTACTTTGTTTGACTGATTCAACGGACTCAACTTGCTTGATACACTCAACTAAATCTGCTCTGTTGTTTATCAGCGGATTTTTTAAAATTGTTATGACCCAGTTGTCCACTGCTTTGCAAAACTGTTTCTTAGGCAAATTTTCAATGTCTTGGTTTGATAAAATCTTTGATGCTTGAACATTAAGTTTTGCAACGTGGTTGGGTTCCTGTGTGGTCTGTGAAAAAAGCAGATCGTCAGGACGTGACCATTGATATTTTGTGTTGAAGTAATCTCTTAATGAGTCGAAATATTTCTCGTGCCCCGGGGGGGCAATGTTGAGCGATTTACCACTTTCAATGTCAATTCGTGGCGTTAAAACGTGAATATGCTTTGATCCATCATCGTCAGTATGCAGGACTGCAAAAAGGTGATATTGCGATGGATCTAAACCTGCAAAGGCATGTTGTTCAAAGTCGTTGAGTACTTCTTTGATTTGTTCGTCCGTAGGGGCATCATCTTTTGCCCAGGCAATCACTCCACTGGTGTACTTCCATAAGTGAGGACTTGAGTCACAAATAGCATTGAAAGTTGTCGCATCACCTCGCAAAACTTCAATCCCTGCCCTAACATTTCCTTGATGGTCTAGCTTGTCCAAAAGGTATGCTGACGCTTTTGCAGGACTGCCCTTTCCATGATCTAAAAATTTAATGTGCACTTTCGTCCCTTTCAGCTAAAACAATCGAAGGTAGTTCTAGTTCCTTGTCAAGATTTAAGTCGTCCATTTGCTTTTTAAGCCTGTTTTTAAGCTTGTCAGGACTTTGTCTGTTAATTTTAGGTAGTGCAGGAAATACTTGCTGTAGTTCAGTTTGAATACTTTTTAAAACAAGCAATACGCTAAAAATATCGAGTTTGCGCTGTTCTTGCTGATCTGCGTTTTTGATGATGTTTAATGCGCGTGCAATTTGATTAATGTTATTGCCGATCTGGCCGAGTTCACGCAATAAAGCTGGGTCTGTTCTTTGGTAGCGGTTGACGATTTCGACTACTGTTTTAACTTTTGTTCGAAGCGGTTTTATTTCTACCGGATGCTGTTGAACGGTGATGGCATTTTGCATGACTTCACGCTCGATCAACGAGTGAATGAAGTCCGTGAAATTTGTATTTTCTTTTTTGAGCTGTTGCTCCAGTTGCTCTAACTGTAGCTCGGTGAGTCTGAAAATTTTCGTTCTACTTCGCATTGATCAATCTCATCGCGCGCTTTTGCTTTTGGGGTTTTAGGGGTGAAACCCCTAACAAGTCCCTGTGTATCGAAATTCGAAGAATTTTGTATATACAGGTAGGCTTGCTTATGTGCTTTACTTATGTGCTTTATGTCCGAACTTCTTATATCAGTGTTGAAAAAATAAAGTCTGTTTAAAGCGCAAAACGGATGAATTTTTAAAGAGGGTGTTATTTTTTGGAAAATTTGAGGAATAAAACGATTATTTTTGTTCTCGAAAAGGATGCTTTATTTAATTAAAAATGGGGGGAGACTAGTCATAAAACAGGCGAATTTGAAATCTGTATTTTATGAGTCAAATACAGATTTCATTATCGTTTTTTTAACATTCTGGGATAAGTTGTAGGAAGGCTTTTCTAACGTCAGAAAATTCGGCTTGTGGATGATCTTGTAAAAAATACTCGGTCCAAATGAATGTTGCTTCATGTCCGTCATAGCAAGGATTTACATCAAGATAAAAAGCCAATCGGGCTGTTATGCAAAGTTCAAGATCTTTAATTAATTTCAATCCTATCTTTTTTGATTGAGCAGAAATAAGAAGCTTTGGCTGTACAAAATGGTTCATAAAAATAAGTCCTATCAAAAGAGTAAAATTGCTTGATAAGAGCATTTAAACACATATATGATGTGCTACACACATTATATATGTGTTTAAATGTAAGTAAATGATCTGTGTTATACTTTTTCATCGAAACAAAACTGCTTTTTAAACTATGCCTTACGAAGAATTTCAAAGACTTATAGGTAAGTCCGGTCTTTCTATTAAAGAATTTGCAGCTCTTTTAGATATGCATGCGAATTCAATTACCAACTATAAAAAGAACGGTAAAGTGCCCACCACCATTGCAGTGATTGCGATCGTAATTTCAGATATGAAGGATGATGGTCTGGACTTTTATCCAATTTTTGAGAAAGTTCGAGCTTATCGTGATCAAGATAGTATTTGACGTTAACCCAATTCAATCTTTAATTGGGTTCTAACAGGTGTATTTCGCATAAGAGGCATTGTGTAAACTCGGAGTACACCTCAAAGTAACGTCATGGTAGCTAAAATCCTGAACCTAAAATCAATGGTTTAAGATGTGTGGAAGATTACCTTAACAACGATTAAAGCAAATCTTAGATTTATACGTGACAATAAAAAGCCAGTGCATACAACTGGCTTTTTCTATTTTGGGCTTACACTTCAAATTTCGAATAAGAGATTTTATGTTAAATAGAAATAAAAGTATTTTTGCTTTAAGACATAAAAGTTAACTTAGTTATAATTAGGCTACTCTTTTTTAAGTTTTTGGACTATGTCAGTTAATAGAACGCAAGTAGATCGTTGGAAAGAAGATGTAAGAGCTTCTATCGACTTTTATAACTCATGGTTTATGGAATTTGCTCCTAAAGCATTCAGAGACACAAGAAATTCAACAATTTCTAGTGTTAGTAGTTCTATTGTTCATACTAATAATTTGCTTAATATTTCTACTGATGTGTTGAAGAGTAATCCTCAAATATTACCAATATTAAGAATGTGTACTTGTCCACCTATTGCTAGAGATAGACTAATTGGTTTAGGGGATATTAATCCGAATCTGGTAAAGACAATGGAGATAAGTTCTAAGCTACCTAAACTTTTATCTTCAGAGAAGTTGGATATTGAGTTAGCTAAAATTACAAAGATAATTCAGCACTTATTAGACCCAGATATTTTTCCTTGGGTCGCTGCAAAAACAAACCCAACTGAAAATGATGTGTTTAGAGCTTCTAGTATTATTGCTGATAGGCTGTGTGGGTCGTTAAGCGATCCTATTATCCGTAATGCTCAAGAGAAAAGACAGTTGGCTGCGATACGTCACTGGTTGGAGCAGAAAGGATATACAGAATTTAAATCTATGCCAGGTAGCCAGTTTATGGAAATGCCAGCAGGTACATTTTCATTCCGAATGAATGTTCCTGTTTTTAAAGAAGATAAAAAAACTAATATGCCTATAGATGCAGTTATTAAACCACATGGCAGTGATCAGAATACTTATCCATTATTGTTTGAAGCGAAATCAGCAGGTGATGTAACTAATACAAATAAAAGAAGAAAAGAAGAGGCAATAAAAATGCAACAGTTACGTCATACATACGGTGATCATATTCATTTTAACCTTTTCTTGTGTGGTTACTTTGATTCTGGTTATTTAGGGTATGAAGCATCTGAAGGAATTGATTGGGTTTGGGAACACAGAATTAATGATTTAGCACTGTTTGGTATTTAATTATGAACAAGTTTGTTGATTTAGATACTCAGCGCATTACTTTACAAAGTTTTCTAGATGGACAAAAAAGTCTTTTAGAGCGAAATAAATTAGGACAGTTTGCGACGCCATCTCCATTAGCTCGGGAGATAGTTGAAGAAACCTTAAAAATTCTTGATCAGAAAAGTATTAAGTTACTCGAGCCATCTGTTGGTACGGGTTCTTTTATCTTAAATCTTTTAGATAATTTACCTATTGGGTCGACAGTTGAAAAAATTATTGGCATAGAAAAAGACCCACTATATGGAGAAGCCACTAAAGAATTCTATGAAAATACGCATATAGATTTGAACTATATTGTTAGTGATTTTACTGAGTTAGTACCATTTGAGACAGTTAATCTTATTCTTGCAAATCCACCTTATGTAAGGCATCACCATATTTCAAATAAGTTAGATCTTATCAATAAAGTTTTTAGTGAAGTTGGAATAAAAATTTCTGGTTTATCAGGATTATATATCTACTTTATTTTATTATCTCATGCATGGCTAGAGGATGATGGAGTTGCTTGTTGGTTAATTCCATCAGAATTTTTAGATGTTAATTATGGGCGGAAATTAAAGGATTACCTTTTAAAAGAGGTTACTACTTTAAAAATACATAGATTTGATACCGCTCAATCAAAATTTTCTGATGCTTTAGTATCTAGTGCGATAGTTTGGTACAAAAAATCTATTCCACCAGAAAATCATCATATTAATTTTACTTTTGGGGAGTCTATCTCTGACCCAGGGATAAGTAAAAAAGTCAGTTCGGATGATTTACTTGTTGAAAATAAGTGGAGTAGATTCCCTCAAAATGAAATACGTAAAGATAATGGTGAGCCTAAATTAAAGGATTATTTCCGTATTAGCCGTGGAATTGCGACGGGAGAAAATAACTTTTTTATTCTAAGTCACGATGAAATTATTGAAAGAAATCTACCACTTGATCAGTTTAGACCAATATTGCCAAGACCTAAAAATTTAGAATCATTGCATATTCTATCTGATAGCCTTGGTTTACCTATTTCCGAAAATCAGTTATTTGTTTTAGATACTATTTTATCTATAGATCAAATAGAAAGAAGATATCCGTCACTTTACTTGTATCTTCAGGAAGGTATCAATAAAGGTGTAAATCAAAGATACTTATGCAAGTCTAGAAAGTGTTGGTACTTCCAAGAGCAACGGAAAATTTCTACTTTTTATTGTAGTTATATTGGTCGTACTAATGACTCTAAAAAATCTCCGTTTAAGTTTATTCTCAATGAGTCAAAAGCCATTGTTAATAACTCATATTTAATTCTTTACCCTTTGCCAAATTTAGAAGAGGCATTAAAGGAAAATCCAAAACTAGCATCAAAAATAGTTAATGCACTGAATAATTTGGACTCCTCTTGTCTAATTGATGAAGGAAGAACTTATGGAGGGGGGATGCAGAAAATGGAACCAAAAGAATTAGGCAACGTGAATGCTAATGTAATAGCTGAACTGATTTTACATAGCGTATAAAAATATTAGATTTTTTATTAAAAGCATGGAGTAACACCATGCTTTTTTTGTACGGGAATTAAGTTGAATAAAAGAGTATCTATAGATCAGCTACTATTCAATTAATCTTGTTATCTGATATGTTGATGAAATTGAAGTAATATTTTTAAAAATTTCAAAAAAATTATTTAGACGCCGATTGTCTAAAGGGTTATATACACGGTCGTGTTCTAGTAAATCAGTTAAAATGGACTTTCTATTTTCTATAAAGAAGGTTTCAAGTTCTTCTTGTGAGAAAAAAGGTGTAACGTATCTGTTTTTAATAACATTGGTATGTATTAAAAATTCATACATTTTTAAGCCATACCAAAAGCCTGAGTCTAGATGGCATTCAATTTCAGATTTATAAAAATCATAGATTATTTTATGGAGTGAAGCGCAAATTTTCATGTTTGGATCAAATAGTTTCGACTCTTTGATCAAGGTATCTAAAGTTGTGGTTCCTGCCATAATAATTTGTATAGTTGCTTTATCTTTATTAGATAACTCATGTCTTTGGTTGTAAAAATAATCTGTATCTACTGACCTAAAAAACTCTTTCTTTTTCAAAAGGATACTTTTATAGCGAGAAACTGCTGTAATTGCTTTATCTACAATGACAGTTGTATCTATAGTACATTCACAAGCAGTTTTAAAATCCATCACAGCATTATCAAACTCATGTATTAATGTATAAATACTTGGATGTGATGAAAGGTTAAAATTATGAATAATTAAATGATGTGCAATTGATTGATTTAATACAAGAATTTGCATGGTAATAACCTATAAAACTTAGTCTTATCTATCATTTAACTATACCCAAACGATAATTTGATAAAAGGCACAAATTACCTATCAATAGATTAATTTTTAATAACTAATGATAGGTTTATCATAAAATTTACAAACCTAAGATTGAACATAAAACCTCTTGTGCGAAATTAAAAAAAATACAGTAAAAATAACCACTTAAGACTCAAATTTTTAATTTCGTATAGAGTGTATTATGTTGATTTTAGGAAAATTAAACTTAATATCCCAACACTTTGAGATATCTAGACAATCTTTTTAAAGATTTATCTAAATATTCTTCATCATTAGCCACACCTTCTTTCAAAACTTCAATCAATGCAGGGTTCTTTGATAAAGTGATATGAAAGTCATCATAAATTGGTAACTTTTCATCCTTAGCGTAACTGATAGACGCACATAATAAGCTAGCTAAATCTAATACACGATGAATAGGTAACTCTTCTGACTGTCTTGACCATTTTTCTCCCGTATATCTCCAAACTTTTGCAGATAAATCCATTTCTTCTGCATCACTCCACTGTGCTAAGCCTATTGATAAACCTTCAGCATCTGATTGATTAGCAAATTTCCCATCTAACTGTGTGTAGTCTTCCAATTTTACAATCGGTTTATGTGACAAATGAGTTGGTATATCCATGTTCAAACCCTTTTAGTAAGAAATTTAGCTAAATGTTTATAAAAACTGTTAGTAACATTTTTACTAAAAACTTTACTAAAGTAAAGAATTATTTTTCCTCCCTATTTAACATAATGGCGCTTATGCGAAATGCATCTTTAATATTACTTTAAGATCAATAACTTATTTACTTTACATAATCCAAAAAAACCGCAAAAAGCCGATATAGAAACATATCGGCTCTTTTTTATTCAAATCTGATATCTTTTGCCAATAAAATCGAGTGTTTTTTAACCACATCAGGCGTTTCACCTGTGTTATCAATTCATCCAGTGCTTAAATTATCCCCAATTTCTGCGGACAAATCTTGGGATAATTTCTGTATGTTGTACGCCTGGGCGCACAAGCATTGAAGGATTTAGCCAATATACCGATGGAACACAATTTCTTATCATGGACACATAGAGAGCAGGATGCTCCAGACAATAAAAATAAACCAAAGAATAAGGAAATGTTAAAGGTACGACAGGAGTTATACCTCAAGCATCAAATATGTAAAAAAGCCCAACAGGATGTTGGGCTTTTTTATTGCCTATTCTTAAAAATAAGCTTGTAAAAGAAGCTGAATTATTGAGATCATAACTTTATTGAACGACTATCTAGGGAATTAATTGAATGATTTTTTTAAAAAAAATTAAAGAAAAAATTATACTTAATAAAAAAAATGAACAAGCTTTTTATGAAATAGCATTAACAGAGTTTTCAACTGGAGAAAAACGGCCTGGTCTTTGGGCAATGGCCCTAGCAAAGTCAGAAGGCGTAATCGAAAAAGCTAATGCGTTATATATTGGTTTATTAGCAGAGGAAATAAAAAATGATGAATATTTAGAATCAAATAAAGTAGAAAATGAGCAAAGAATAGAAAAACTAATAAAGTCTGAAAGAGAAAAAGAATTTAATCGAGTAAAAAAAATAGTAGAGAACTTGAAAAAAGAACAAGAGAAAGAGAGGAAAAAGCTTATAGATCCAAGATTTAAGGAGGAACAGCCTTTTCTTAAAAAAGATCATTGAAAACTTTGGAAAAAGTTATTTCGCATAAGAGATTTTATGTTAAATAGATGGTTAAAAGGCTCATGAATGAACCTTTCAT
>RCUT01001242.1_pt1 | contig 12482 bp, 9 predicted proteins | sample 2166171 | NCBI WGS metagenome assembly RCUT01 (sample SAMN09932757, study PRJNA488358) | compost metagenome | isolation source: compost soil in 4-hydroxybenzoic | place: Germany: Experimental Botanical Garden
GCATTTTGAAAGTGAGCAATTTACATCAGAATTATTGCTTGAAAAATTGTCAAAAAATTTTCCTACCTTTGCCGTTCTGTTAAGCAGGGTAAAAACAAACCCGGTTAACTATCTGTAACATATCCAAATTTTTGTTTCGCCATACATGGAAGCAACAGTAGAACAAAAACTTCAGGCCCTTTGGGACTTACAAACTATCCATTCTAAAATAGACAAAATTCGCACGTTACGTGGCGAGCTTCCTATGGAAGTAAATGATCTAGAAGATGAAGTGGCTGGTTTAGAAACGCGTATCAATAAATTGAAGCATGAACTTGATGATTTAGAAGATACTATTGTAACGCGTAAGAACAATATTAAAGAATCGCAAGGTCTCATCAAGAAATACGAAACGCAACAAAATAACGTAAAAAATAACCGTGAATTTGAGGCGTTAAGCAAAGAAGTCGAGCTTCAGTCATTGGATATTCAGGTAAACGAAAAACGCATTCGCGAGCATCAGGCTGATATCCAAGGAAAGAAAACTGCATTAGATAGTGCAGTTACAGTTTTAGAAGAACGTAAAAAAGATCTTTCTCTTAAAAAAGATGAGTTGGATAGCATTACTGCTGAAACTCAAAAAGAAGAAGATGTTTTGTTAGACAAAGCTAACGGACAAGAAGCTAAAATCGAAGATCGTTTGCTTACTGCTTACAAAAAGTTAAGATCAAACGCTAAAAATGGTCTTGCTGTAGTAACGATCTCTCGTGATTCATGTTCAGGTTGTTTTAATAAAATCCCGCCTCAACGTCAGGCTGATATTCGTCAACGTAAAAAAATCATCGTTTGCGAACACTGTGGACGTATCATTGTTGATGAAGGATTTACTTTGGAAGAAGTAGCGATCTAATTTAAGATCAGAAAAAAATAATAAATACCCAGGCGACCAATCGTCTGGGTGTTTTTTTACATCTGGTGCCAACTTATTGGAAATATTACAATTTCAGCTGCTACTCCTTTCTTATAACCGCTAAATTTGCGGCACAGCTTTGTATTATTTATGAAGAAAATATTTGCGCTTGTTTTACTCTTAAGTATTAGTGTCCACACTAAAGCTAATTTCGATTTTAATGCTAATTGTGTTGAAGCTTACAAGGCTATAGTTTCTTTACGTCTGGAACATGGAAAGGCTTTGATCGAAAAAGAAAAACGTGAGCGTCCGACCAATGCAATATCTACGTTGCTCGAAAATTACCTGGATTTCTATACTATTTTCACTTCAGAAAGCCATGCTGATTTTAATCGCTTAAAAGGTAATAAATCATCCAGATTGAGGCGTTTAGAGAAAGAAGACGAAAAATCTCCGTATTACCTATTTTGTCAGGCAGAGGTGAATATGCAGTGGGCAATCACGCGGGCTCGATTTGGAGAGTATTATACTTCAGCACTGGAAATTAACAGAGCTTATAGTTATTTAAAAGAGAACAGGTCTAAATTTCCTCAGTTTTTGCCTAATAATAAAGATTTAGGTATACTAAATATCGTTTTGGGTAATGTGCCATCCAGTTTAAAAACGGTGTTGAATACTTTAGGTGTAAATGCTGATATTAAAACAGGTGTTAGTCTTATGGAGCAAGCGTTAGCCCAAATGCCTAAATCTGAATATTCGTTTTTCTATGACGAAACTGCCCTCTATTTAAGCTATGTGTTGAATGATGTAGTTGCTGACGAAAATGCCTATTCTAAGGCAATGCGGTATCTTAAGCCGGTTAGTGATAGCTGCCTTTTAAAAAGCTTTGTTTTAGGATTTGTAAGTATGAAAACCGCACATAATACGGAGGCTATTTCTGTTTTTATGTCACGGCCTGTTAGTAGTAGTTATACATCCTTTAAACACATCGACTATTTGCTTGCAACAGCTAAGCTTAATAGGATGGATGATGATGCGGCTGCCTATTTCCAGAAATATCTCAATAATTACCAGGGTGTTTTTAATATTAAAGATTCATACCTCAGAATGGCATGGGCTGCTCTGTTAAAAGGCGATTTAAAAAGATATAATGAATTATCTGATCAGGCAAAATCTAAAGGTTATAGCTTTAATGATAAAGACAAGCACGCACTGAAAGAAATTGAAGATGGAGTGCCTGATCTTTATTTATTAGGTTCAAGGTTATTGTATGATGGAGGTTATTACGACAGAGCTTTAAGTGTACTGAGGGCAAAAAAAACCACAGAGTTAGCCGACGAGAAAGATAAACTGGAATATACTTACCGAATGGGTCGGATTTACGACAGTTTGCAGGATGAGGCTAAAGCTATTCAATATTACTCGCAGACTATTAATGCTGGATCTGGTAAGCAATGGTATTTTGCAGCGAACTCATCATTAGCTTTGGCCAAAATATATGAACGCCAGAATAATACTCCGAAAGCTAAACAATATTATCAGTTGTGCTTAGGTATGAAAGGTCATGAGTATAAAAGTAGCATTGACGCAAAAGCCAAAGCTGGATTAAAACGTGTTAAGTAATTTCGTGCTCATTTTCACAACTACACATCATAAATTTATCTTTGTATCATGACAATTGAACAAATAAAAGATTTAAGGGATAGAATAGCTTCCCTGAGGAGGCATCTTTGACATCGACAATAAGCTTAACGAAATAGCTTCTGAACAAGAGCAGACATTAGCCCCAACTTTTTGGGATGATGCTAAGGCTGCTGAAAAAATCCTTCACAATATTAAAAGCAAGAAAGTATGGACGGATGAGTTTGCAATAGTAAACACATCGGCAGAAGATACTTATGTGCTTTTTGATTTCTATAAAGAAGGTGATGTTTCTGAAATGGAAATGCAACAACAGTTTGACACTACAATTAAAGTTGTTGAAGAACTCGAGTTTAAAAACATGCTTAGTGGAGAAGAAGATCAGCTTAATGCAGTGCTTAAGATTAATGCTGGTGCGGGTGGAACAGAAAGCTGTGATTGGGCCGAAATGCTGATGCGTATGTATATTATGTGGGGCGAGAAGCATGGATATAAAGTAAAGGAGATTGATTATCAGCCAGGTGATGTAGCAGGTATTACAACCTGTACGCTTGAGTTTGAAGGCGATTTTACTTATGGATATTTGAAAGGAGAGAGCGGCGTTCACCGTTTAGTGCGTATTTCACCATTTGATTCAAATGCTAAGCGCCATACTTCATTCGCATCGGTATATGTTTATCCTTTAGTGGATGATTCTATTAGTGTGGAAATTAATCCAGCAGATGTTTCATGGGACACGTTTCGTGCAGGGGGAAAAGGCGGTCAGAATGTGAACAAGGTTGAAACTGCGGTGCGATTGAAGCATGCTCCGTCGGGTATAATTATTGAATGTCAACAGGAACGTTCACAGCTGCAGAATAAAGAAAAGGCATTGAAAATGCTTAAATCTCAATTGTATGAGTTGGAATTAAGAAAGCGTAATGAAGCCAAAGCGGCTGTTGAGGGGACTAAAAAGAAAATTGAATGGGGATCACAAATCAGGAATTATGTATTCCATCCTTATAAATTAGTGAAAGACTTACGCACAGGGGAGGAGACTTCGAACGTACAAGCTGTTATGGACGGAGAACTTGATGATTTTATCAAGGCCTATCTCATGGAGTTTTAATGGATTTGGGGTTACGATTGAACAATTGTTTAGTAAAAATGAACTCGTAACCCTCAATCTATATCTCGTGATAAAATTAGTGACTTTCAACTACCTGCAACAATTCCTCAAGTTCTTCTACTTTATCTAAATAACCCAACTTATTGTAAGAGCTGATTAGATTTCTGAAAACACGCTTTATAATTTCAATATTTGAACAAGGTTCATAATACTCATCACGTTGGGGTAGCTTAAGTTGCTTTAAAAAGAAGTCAACATCCTTTCTACCGAAGATAAATCCTTTGTTGAACGGATTTATGTAGAAAATAACGCCATTTACAGCTTCAAATCCCGGAAGTAATCGCTCCTGCTCATCCACATAAGCTAAAATGAAATGTTGTGGAAGATTAACACCATAGATAGGAATATCCAACTTTTGAGCAACTAATGAATAAATAATTGCCAGAGAAATTTGATTTCCTCTCTTGCTTTCGAGAACAAGATTGATATAGGAGTTTTGCGGATCCTGATGATTGACAGTGTTGCCACTGAATCCATGTATATGGAAGAACACATGATTTAAAACCTTCACCTTTTCAAGCGGACTCATTTCATAGCCTAATTGAAGCCATGTATCTCGCTTTATAGTATCGATTTGGTTAATGATCTTTTGTTCATCCAGATCAGGGTATTGGTATTTGTTTACAGCCAATATGCCTGAAAGTAAATCAAAGGCTCCACCAAGCAGCCACAGGTTCAGTTCTTTCTTTACTTCATTAAATTGAATCTTGTGGATAATATTCTCAATCCGTTCCTGTAATAAAGCATCTAACGATTGCTGCCATACATCTTCCAAGAAATCAATTATTTCAGGCCCTAAAGAAACAAGCCTGCTTTTGATGTGCTCAAAAACGTGCTCGTCTGGATCATCTAAAAGTTTTACCAATGAAGTTAATTCATTTCTATCAATCATAAATTCATCTCCCCTCAATGTATTCCCCATATCTATATACGACATCGTTTAGTTCAAATGTTCGGCAATAAGTTAAATATTGTACTTTTGCCAATATGTTTAATAGCAAACTCCTTACCGCTTATATCACTCATCAGTTAACAGCAAAAACACGTCATGGAACACATTCGCCATTTGTTTATAACCTGGTTGATGAGATCATATACAATAGAAGTCCAAGAATTGTTTACAATGAAATAGAAAACCAACGCCAAAAGTTGCTGAGTGATAATCGTGTTATTACATTAACAGATTTGGGTGCAGGTTCTCATTATAACAATAATAAACAAAAATTGGTAAAAACAATTGCCGCCAATGCACTTAAGGCTCCAAAATGGGCCCAGTTAATTCATCGACTAGCTGAATGGAGGAAACCAACTTCAATTATCGAATTAGGTACTTGTTTAGGAGTAACAACATCTTATCTCGCTAAAGCAGTTCCCAACGCTTCGGTTACTTCTATTGAAGGCTGCCCGGAAACCGCTGCTGTTGCACGGGAAAGTATAAATGCAACTAATAACTCCAATGTGAAAGTGTTAGTAGGTAACTTTGATGTTGTATTGCCCGAGTTAGTAGAAGGAAAAGAGAAACTTGACTTTGTTTACTTTGATGGTAATCATCGGAAAGAAGCTACTTTAAACTATTTTGAACTGTGTTTAAAAAAGGCCGACGAGCATAGTGTTTTCATTTTTGATGACATTCATTGGTCTGAGGGAATGGAAGAAGCTTGGAAGATTATTCAAAATCATCCGAAAGTGACCGTTACGATAGACCTTTTTGCAATAGGATTAGTCTTCTTTAAAGAAGGGCAAAGAAAAGAGCACTTTAAAATTAAATATTAGTTTTCCCGATAACGTATTTATTTCCGATCGCTATTTACTTCATTTTAAATAATGATCGGAAATAATCGCTTAAGTGCTTATTACAATACATAGTAAGTGTAATCTTATGATTTAAAATGCTTCATTAAGTGATAAATAAAAACCTTGACTGCGTTTCTCTCCAGGATTTTTACTGCCAAAACCATAATCCACTCTCAAGGTTAATTTATTCCGCGGGTCAAATATGTAACGTCCGCCAATACCGTAGTTCGGTTTTAATGAATTAGCGTCAAACCCACTATTACTAAATACACTTCCGCCTCCCGCAAAAACGGCAATTACACCTCTTGATAATGAAAACCATCCTTTATCCTGGCGATTAGCAAAAGGTCTGTATCTTACCTCTGCTTGAGCTGCCACGTAATTTTGGTCCCTATATCTTCCCGTGTAGTAACCCCGCATTAGAAGATCATTACCCATTTGCGGTATCATAAAAAAAGGCTGGTCGGCCCCTTGTAATGATTGTCCATATCCTTGTATAGCCACAATTGTGGTAGGGTGAATTTTCCAGTATTTACGAGCATCCAACGTAAGTAGGACAAAGTTGTAATTACTAGCTAATGCTTTAAAGGAGTTCTGAATATAAAAACGGAGGAAAGCTCCTTTACTTGGATAGTTAACAATATCACGGTTATCATAAGTTGCAGAGAGAGAGAGAAATGTTACATTTCCACCACTTTTACCCTCCAGGTCACTTGTTGAATAAATACCGAGTTCATCTTTTTCACTAATAAATTCATGTAAAAACCAAGCCCCAATTCCTAAGTAGAAATTTTTGCTAATAGCCCTTTCTGCATCAATATTTACCCTCAGTTTTCGATCATTAATCAAGTCTTTGTCACTTTCTTTGGTATTATCACCGATTCCATAATAGTAATTAGGAAAATCATAATACTTTATATCTCCAGTAATATGCCATTTGTGTGCCTTAGACCACAAGTTTGCATTTAAGCTAACTTTTGATTGGTTTTTAGTAGTGTAAGATGCAATTAAGCCCAAAGTAGAGTTACGTTGGTCGATAGAAGACTTATCCAAATAAAATGAATAAACCGAAGCGACTCCAAATTCAAATCCCCGCTCTTGTGAAGACCCTATAACCGGAATAGGAAGTAAGCTATTCTTAAGTTTAGATGAAATCGAATCAGTTTGAGGAGTGCTGTTTTGAGCAAATGAATGGTAACAGAAAAGTGAAGTAAATATAGTTAGTGAAAGAAATAATGCGCGCATCTATAAGTGTGAAAATTAAGCACTAAAAATAGCATTAATAATCTTTTACTGAGGCTTACATTTTTATCTACATCTAAAAAATGACATTGATTTGGAGATTGTGGGAAAGTTTGTTTTGGGAATTTGGCATAAAACACGGTCGTGTGAAATAAAATTTTGTCTATAAATTAAATCCAGTTAAAATTTGTTGTAGAGTATGAGGATGCAGAATAATGTAAAATAATCCTTAAATCCGCTGCTAATTATTCATTATTTTATTTAATAAAAAAGAATTTTTTTCGGCCTTTTAAGCAAGTATGTTAAAAAAAAGTTACGATCAATTGTAATCTAATAGCAAAAATATTACCTTGCGGTTAAGAAAATTAAATAATTAACTATGAAGAAAAAGTTTACTAAACTGTTACTTTTTATTTTCTGCATTTTAACATTGGGTGCAAATGCTCAACAGAAAAAAATAACTGGTACAGTAACTGCAAAATCTGACGGTATCCCATTACCTGCAGTAAGCATTCTTGTCAAAGGATCAACTTTAGGAACCCAGACAGATAAAGATGGAAAGTATTCTATTCTGGTTCCAGAAAACTCAGTACTTATTTTTTCCTATGTCGGTTTTGTAACTAGGGAAATAAAAGCTGGAACTTCTACTGTTGTTAATATCAGTTTAGAGTCCGATGAAAAACAATTGGGTGAGGTTGTAGTAACAGCAATGGGTATTACTCGCGAGAGTAAATCATTAGGGTACTCGGCTCCAATTGTTAAAGGTGAGGAGTTGACAAAAGCGAGAGAAGTTAACGTTATTAATTCATTGGCAGGGAAAGTTGCCGGGGTAAAAGTTAGTTCTCAATCAGGTACTTTAGGAGGATCTTCGAAAATTATCATTCGAGGTGAGTCTTCATTAAATGGTAGTAGCCAACCTTTGTTCATTATTGATGGTATGCCAGTAGATAATGGTGCTCCTCAGATTTCCACTGTATCGAGTGGTGTTCCTCAGGGTACAGCGGGTGCAGACTTTGGTAACAGAGCGGCAGATATCAACGCTGAAGACATTGAAACAATGACAGTTCTAAAAGGAGCCGCAGCTACTGCACTTTATGGTGCACGTGCTAAGAGTGGTGCAATTGTGATTACAACAAAGAAAGGAGTTAAAGGCCAGTCTTCTGTAACCTTAAATTCTTCTTTTCGCTTTGATGATATTCTGAAAATGCCGGAGTTTCAAAATGAATATGCACAAGGTGTTCAAGGGACCTATAATATTGCTAATACCAATGGATGGGGGCCTAAAATTAGTGAAGTACAGGATAAAACCTTTCCTAATTTCCTAAATCAACAGGTTAAGTTACAGGCTTTTGATGGCAATATTAAAGACTTTTTCCAAACTGGTAAATCATACATAAACTCAGTTTCGTTTGAGGGTGGTAATGAAAATGGTGATTATCGTTTTAGCTATGCTAATACTAGTCAAGAGGGTATAATTCCTAATCAAAAATTTAATAGAAATAACATTTCATTAAATGCAGGTAAGTTAATTGGTAAGGACTTTAATATTAGAACAACTATTAATTACGCCAAATCGGGTGGTGATGGTCGTCCGGTTCAAAGTTCTAATAATCCCAATGTAATTATGCCTTTGATCTATGGTGTGCCAAGAACAGTAGATATGGACTTGTTGCGAAATAATTCCATTAATCCTGAAACGGGTCAGCAAATTACACTTACACCTTCAAGAAATGGTAACAATCCATTCTGGGTAGTCAATAATAATAACTTCTCTAATGATGTTAATCGTGTTTACGGTAATGTAATCTTAAGTTATAAAGTATTGAACTGGTTAACGCTTTCAGATAACCTTGGTGTTGACTATTATAATGAGTTCCGTCAAGGAAATACCAGAAATGGAACGATTGGGGCATTAACTGGTAACTTCTTTACAGCAAACATATATAATAGACTTATTAATAATGATTTTATTGCTACAGCGGATCATCAGATTACAAAAGATCTAGATATTAAAGTTATTGCAGGTACTAACGTGTACGAAACTTATTATCAAAGAGAGCAGTCTGATGCCCAAACTTTAACCGTAGATCAATTATATAATTTTGCCAACGCTGCGTCAGTGGTTACTACCAATACCTCAAATAAAGCCAGAATCCTTGGTTTGTATGGGGATGTTGGTTTGTCTTACAAGGGATTCTTATTCTTAAACGTAACAGGTAGGAATGACTGGAGTTCTACTTTGCCTGTTGAAAGCCGTTCTTATTTCTATCCATCAGTAAGTAGTGGTTTTGTATTTACGGAAATATTGCCTCAAAATAAGTGGTTAAACTATGGTAAATTAAGAGCGAGTTGGGCAAATGTTGGTAGCGGAACTGAGCCATACCAATTAGCATTTACTTATTCTCCTGTTACCTCAGCGTTTGCGCAGTATGGTTATGGATCTCAATTTCCTTTCAATGGAGTTTTAGCATTTAGCATTCCTGGTACAATTCCAAACTTTAATTTGAAACCTCAAAATCAGGTTACAACTGAGCTGGGTACTGAGTTAAGATTCTTAAACAGTCGTGTTAGGCTTGATGTAACTTATTATAATTCTAAAACAGAAGATCAAATTATTGCTTTAACACTTCCTCAGTCAACTGGTTTTGCCGCCAAAAGAACTAATGCGGGGTCGTTAATAAATAAAGGTTTTGAAGTTTCATTAGGTGTTGTTCCTTTAAAATCAAGATCATTGAATTGGAATGTTGATTTTAATTTTTCTCAAAATCAGCAAACTACAGAGCTTCCTGGTGAGGTAACTGCCTATACTTTACAAAGTGGTTGGAGTGGTTTAGTGGTTAAAACACGCACAGGTGAGTCGTTCGGTATTTTCGGATCGGCTTGGGAAAGAGATCCTGATGGTAATATTGTAATTGATGCAGCTACTGGTTTAAGAAAAACCAAATTAGATCAGCGTTTAGGAAGTATTAATCCTGATTGGATGTTGGGTATTAACAACTCTATCGATTATAAAGGATTTAACTTGAGCTTTTTGGTTGATATTAGACAAGGTGGTGTAGTGTATTCTAATACTGTTTCAACGCTTAGAACTTTAGGATTAGCAAAAGAAACCTTAGCCAACAGAGGAAGTATCTTTATTGATAAAGGAGTTGTTAAACAAGGCAATGAATATGTGCCAAATACAGTTCCAGTTCAAAGTATGCAAGATTTTTGGGGCCAATTTTCAACTTCAAACACAGAGGCGAATATATTTGATGCTTCATACGTGAAATTAAGGGAGATAAAATTATCCTATAAGGTTCCAGCTAGATTTCTTGATAAAACAGCCAAATTTATTAAAGGCTTAGATATTGGTGTTGAAGGTAGAAACTTGTGGATTATCAATGATCATGTGCCTCACGTAGATCCTGAAGTAAATTTCTTCGGACCTGGTAGTTTGGCTGATGGTGTCGAATTTAACTCAGCTCCATCAACAAGATCATTCGGATTTAATTTACGTGTTAAAATTTAATAGAATTTAAGGTATGAAAAGAAAACTTTTATATGTTTTTTTGGGTGTTTTAACATGTGCTACGACACTTCCTTCTTGCGATAAATATTTAGATATCAATCAGAATCCAAATACAGCAGAAAGGGTTGATCCCAAACTTTTGTTTTCGTTTGCTAGTACATCCTATATAAACCTAAGGTCAGGTGGTGACTTGTATATCCCGATGGCCTTAGCTGGTCAGTCCATCACCACTGGAGGTAATAATCCAACTGGTTGGGGTACTCCAAGTGAAGAACAATACCAGATTTCAACATTTAGTTTAAGTAATCCTTGGAGAGCTTATTACACAACTATTGGTGCAAACTTAAAGCAAGCTATATCTTTAGCAGAAAGTGCTTCTCCAAAAAATAATAATGCTGCAGCTCAGTGTAAGATTTTACTCGCATTGGTTGCTTATGAAATTACCACAGTTTATGGTGATATTCCTTTTTCGGAAGCATGGAATGTGGATATTACCTATCCTAAGTTTGATTCACAACAATCTGTTTTAAATGGTTCAATTGCTTTAATTGACGATGCTTTGGCTCAGTTTGATGATGCAAGTTCTTTAAAGATTTCTGATTATGATCTTTTTTATAAAGGAGATCTTTCTAAATGGAAAAGACTGGCTAAGTCGGTAAAGCTTAGAACTTTGATGACCATGGTTGATAAAGATCCGTCTGTTGCAACTAAAATTGGTCAGATGGTAACGGAAGGTGGTTTGATAAATTCATCAGGTGATAATTTAAAGATTGCTTATCAAACTACATCCGGTAAAAAGAATCCAAAGTTTGCTATTAATGAGCAATATAATGGAGGACAAAACTTCTTTTTTGGATCTAAATACGTTGTAGATTTTATGCGTAATCTTAACGATCCTCGACTTCCTAAGTTCTTTTCTAAGCCAGCTGAAGCAGATAATTATTATGGTATTGAACCAGGCGCAGATGGTGATGATAAACATGATGTTCGTATTTCAAATGCATTGCAAGCTGCTGATGCTCCAGAGGTAATTTTTACATACCAGGAAGAATTGTTTTATGAAGCTGAAATTCACGCAAGAGGACTTGGTGTTCCTACTGATCTTGCAGTAGCAAACACACTTTATAAAAAGGCTGTGGAAGAATCTTGTAAGTCTTATGGAATTGATGCAACATCTGCTGCAACGTTTGCTACAGCATTGCCAAATCTTTCAACGGTTCCTACACCAGTTGCATTAATCAATATGCACCATTGGGTTGATAAAATGGATCGTGGAGTTGATGCATTTACTCAATGGAGGAGATCTGGTTCCGAAGGACACGAGGTGCCAATGTTAGGGTTGCCAATTAACGCGCCAGCTGGTGGTTTATTCAGAAGATACGAATATCCAACAACTGAGCTATCGGCAAACCCTAGTGCTCCTAAAGAATTAATAAAGTATCATGAGAAAATGTGGTTTGATTTATAAGAGATTAATTATGAGAAAAATATTGTTTTTGTTTTCAGTTATTTCAGTTGTTTTATTGCAATCTTGTGAAAAAGATTCTCCTGGAGATAACTATGAATTTACTAATACACTGCCACCATATGTTACTATTCAAAATTTAAAGACTGTAACGGTTGTGGCAGGAGAGTCTGCTACAGTAAACTTACAAATGAGAACAAGCTTGCAGCAAAAAGTAACTGCAACTTATAAAGTTGATGGGGCTATTAAGCTTAACGACCAAACAGTTGTTATCGAACGGGATAAAACAACCGCTTCTATATCAATTTTGGTTCCAGCTGAATTGGCTGTTGGGTCGGAATCTACATTAACGTTAGTTAAAGCTGTTACAGAAAGTGGAGAAACTTTGACAATTGGACAGGACAATGTGGCTGCTAATCAAAAAGTTAAAATAGTTGTAAAATAATCCATCTTCTTATAACTAAAAAAGGGGCGCTAATCACGCCCCTTTTTTTATTAAGTAAATTTTGGATCTAATTGAAAGTGGAAATAATGTCTCGTTTTTGTGATAAATAATTGTATTTATTTGGTACTTCGTGAAATATTATTTTCAGTATTTGATGCTTTTCGGCATATAATTGTGTTTAGTATTAATAATTTGAATTATGATATTTTCTTTGATAGTCCTATTTGATTGCAATTTTTGGTGTAATTGACACGCTTTTTTATAATTATCCCAATGTTAAGTCTGTGTAAATGAATTAGATCAAAAAAATTACATCATATTTGGTTA
>RCUT01001243.1_pt1 | contig 12476 bp, 13 predicted proteins | sample 2166171 | NCBI WGS metagenome assembly RCUT01 (sample SAMN09932757, study PRJNA488358) | compost metagenome | isolation source: compost soil in 4-hydroxybenzoic | place: Germany: Experimental Botanical Garden
GTTCTTTTTTTTGGGGATATGTTTTAAGAATAGATTTAAAGAAAATCTTTTAGTGCAGGTTTTACCCCATTCCAGATGGAAAAAGATTCAATCGCTTGACCCACCAACATGCCATAACCCTCAGAGGTCGGGAGACCACGTGCTTTGGCTTGATCTAAAAAGCTCGAGGGTTTGCCATAGGCCATTTCATAGGCATATTTAAACTGCAATGTTTCCGGTAAGACTAAAGCATCGCCACTTAAGCTTGCGGATGTGGCATTAATCACCAGATCAAATTCACCGCTTAAATTATCTAATGAAACGGCAGCCAGTGTGGCTTGCGGAACTGCATCTTTTAAATCTGCGACCAATTGTTCAGCGCGCGCTAAGGTACGGTTGGCAATGACAATTTTTTTCACACCCGCTTGCACTAGCGGGTAGACCACGCCACGCGTTGCACCACCCGCACCAATGATTAAAATAGCGGTATTGTCTAAATTCCAATTTAAGGCTTGAATGGCATCGACCAAACCTTGCCCATCGGTATTGTCGCCGTGCAATTGTCCATCTTGCATCCACAGAGTATTTACCGCTTTGGCAATTTTGGCCCGTTCAGTCAGAACGTGGCATTGTGCAAATGCTTGCTCTTTAAAAGGCACAGTGACATTCATGCCGATGCCACCTTGGGCAAAAAACTCTTTAATGTTGGCTTCAAAACCATCCAGTGGAGCAAGACGTTTGCTGTAATGGAGGTCAATGCCTGTTTTTTTGGCAAAAGCATGATGAAGTTCTGGTGAGCGCGATTGTTCGATAGGGTGACCAATCACCGCGAATTGTTTGCTCATTTCACAAGATCCATGTGCGGAAATGGCATTCAATATACGTGATTTTTAAACAAGGCTAAAGTCAGAAGCAGAGAGAAAATAAAAAGGATAAGAATATATAAAAAGTAACGCAGCCTAATGTTGAAACGCAAATAGGATCAAACTCAGCTTAAGGATTACAGATGTCGTGTACCACTTCTTCAAGCAACATTGCCGCAGTAAAAAATAAGGCAAAACCAGCAAATACGCTAAAACTAATGGATAAGCTGTCGGAAAAGGTATTGTCTGATGATAAGGTAATGCTCATGGAGCACAGGATCATGATGAAAATTGACCAAAATAAAAATACTTTGCGATTGAGCGTTTTATTGAACATTGTTTTTCCCTTAAGCATGGTTTGTTGTCATTTATACTGGCTTGAAAATAGGTGTAAAGCGATTCAATGGAATGGCCCAGTCTAAACGATTTTATAAACGCCACTGCATCTTGTGCTGTAAGGAAATATGTCGGTAGTATTATTATTGGTGGAAGAGTCCATTATATTTATAGGCAAATGACTTTAATTGAACAAGTTTTATTTTTTTAATCAAGATTAAATCAGAGAAAGGGTAAAGTTAAAAAACCCCCTTGATCCAATATGGAAAAAGGGGGTAATTTTTTAAATGTTCAACGATTAAAGTTCAGTTAACCAATCATGTGGTTTTAAATAGTAATCGGTTAAGCGTTTTTCAGTTGAATCCTCATCCCATTCTGGACGATATGACCAAGCGGCAAGCGGTGGCATACTGACCAAAATTGATTCAATCCGCCCACCGGTTTGTAAACCAAACAAAGTACCGCGGTCATAAACCAAATTATATTCCACATAACGACCACGACGGTAGAGCTGAAACTCACGTTGCGCTTGGCTATAAGGTTGATTTTGATGACGTTGGAAAATTGGTAAAATCGCGTCTAAGTAACCATTACCCACGGCTTGAATATATTGGAAACAGGTTTCAAAATCCCATTGATTTAAATCATCAAAGAACAATCCACCAACACCGCGTTGTTCATCACGATGCTTTAAATAGAAGTAGTCATCACACCATTTTTTATGTTCTGCATATACGCTGTCACCAAAAGGGGTGCACAGGTCATGGGCTTTTTGATGCCAAGCCAAGATATCTTCATCATCTGGATAAAATGGGGTTAAGTCAAAACCACCACCAAACCACCAGATTGGATCTTGCCCTTCAGGTTCTGCGACAAACAAACGTACATTGGCATGTGAGGTCGGAACATTCGGGTTTTTCGGGTGAATGACTAAAGAAACCCCTAGAGCTTGTGCTTTCGCTCCAGCAATTTGTGGATGACGTTCAGTTGCAGAAGCAGGAAGTTTTGAAATATTGATGTGTGAAAACATCACGCCACCTTTTTCAATCACCGTACCATTTTGTAAAACGCGTGAACGACCGCCACCACCTTCTGGACGTTCCCAATCATCAATCTCAAATTGAGCAGTGCCACCACTCTGTAATTCTCGTTGTTCTAGACCTGCACAAATACGGGCTTGTAAATCGAGGAGAAATTCGCGAACGCGTTGAATATCAGCTGACGTTGGGTTCTGCATAGATGACCTCTATAGCATGATTTTAAGGACTGAATACATCAAAGCATAAAGTCATAAAAAAAGTAAGGGATTTTTTAACATCTTGTAAAAAATCCCTGAATTGTATGATTTATAATATTTTTTAAAATGAATTAGAAGTCATCTTTATCATACATATGTGACATACGTTCATGTTTGGTTTTTAAATAGTCCGCATTAAACGGATTTAAACCGACAGTCAGGGGAACACGGGCGACCACATCAATACCAAGTTCTTTTAACGCTTTAATTTTTGATGGATTGTTAGTCACCAATTTGACTTGTTTAATCTGTAAATGCTCCAGCATGATATTACACATGTCGTAACGTCGAGCATCCGCGGGTAAATTCAACATTAAGTTGGCATCGACCGTATCATGACCTTGATCTTGCAAAGCATAGGCGCGAATTTTATTGGTTAGCCCAATACCACGGCCTTCTTGGCGTAAGTATAAAATCACGCCTTGCCCCACCTCATTGATTAATTTTTGTGTGGCTTGTAACTGAGGTCCACAATCACATTTGAGTGAGGCAAAGGCATCGCCGGTTAAACATTCAGAGTGAATTCGCACCAAGACCGGAGCCGTGGGTGCCGTGTCGAGACCTTTAGAAAGTGCTACATGCTCTTCACCAGTTTCTGGATCTTGAAATACAGTGATTTTGAATTCACCAAAAGCGGTTGGTAATCTTGAAGTTGCAACAAATTCTATAGGCACTGCTTAACCCGTCAGATAGCTTATTAATTGACTAAAGTATAGCGTAATGCTTGGACATTGGTAGAATTGCTATGTTGAAATTATGCAGAAGATTTTCTTTTTTGTATAAAGCGAACGATAATGGTTGATAAATAGTAAGATTATTCAGGATAATCTGAGTTTATGAGTAAACACCCAGTTGAGAGAACTCCTCAAAACTGCATCGCTAGAAATGTGGCTGATTTAAAGGTGATACAATTCGACAATATGATCGAGTAACCCATTTACCTAGCTTAGGATTTGCCAGGCTTTAGAAGGCTTTGCCATTTATGTTGTATACAGAAATACCAACTCACCGCCCTATAACACCGTTGCTGGATGCGATTGATCACCCACAACAATTACGTTTGCTCGAGCGTAGCCAATTAGAAAAAGTGGCAGATGAGTTACGTCAATACATTTTGTATGCAGCAGGACAAAGTGGGGGCCATTTTGGTGCCAACCTTGGGGTGATCGAACTGACGGTTGCTTTACATTATTGTTTTAATACCCCACATGACCGTTTAATTTGGGATGTGGGTCATCAGGCTTATCCGCATAAAGCATTAACAGGTCGCCGTGAACAACTCACCACGATTCGTACTAAAGATGGTTTAGCAGCGTTTCCGACCCGTGAAGAATCGGTGTTTGATACCTTTGGTGTTGGACATTCTTCAACTGCCATTTCTGCGGGTTTAGGCATGGCACTGGCACGTCGTTACCAAAAAGATCCATGTGAAGTGGTTGCCATTATTGGTGATGGTGCCATGACGGCTGGAATGGCTTTTGAAGCCATGAATGATGCCGTGGCGCATAATGCTAACTTGATGGTCGTGCTGAATGACAATGATATGTCCATTTCATGTAGCACAGGTGGCTTTGCTAAACACCTCGCCGCGATTTGGGAAAGTGGTCAATTGGTCAATATTTCAGAAACAGGTGAAGCTTATCTAGAGCCACATCCTGAGTGGAATTATAATTCACGCTTACACAGTTCAGCCACAGATGCGGCAGATAATCTATTTAAAGCGATTGGTTTTGACTATTTTGGTCCTTTCGATGGTCATGATGTGAATCAGTTGGTTCAAGTCTTTAATGCACTGAAAAAACGTAAAGGACCCCGCTTAATTCATGTCTATACCAAAAAGGGTAAAGGCTTTATTCCTGCTGAATCCGATCAAATTAAATATCATGCCATTAGTAAAATAAACGCAGTCGCTTCAGCAAATGTTGCACCTAAATACTCGGATGTCTTTGGGCAATGGCTGTGTGATGAAGCAGCACAAGATGACCGCTTACTGGCAATTACCCCAGCCATGTGTGAAGGTTCGGGCATGGTGAAGTTTGCCAAACAATTTCCGACACGTTTCTTTGATGTCGCTATTGCGGAACAGCACGCAGTGACTTTGGCAGCGGGTATGGCCTGTGAAGGGTTGAAACCTGTTGTGGCGATTTATTCGACCTTTTTACAACGTGGTTATGATCAGCTGGTTCACGATGTTGCTTTACAAAATCTAGATGTGACTTTTGCGATCGATCGCGCTGGTTTGGTGGGTGAAGATGGTCCAACGCATGCGGGTGCTTATGATTATGCATTTATGCGTACCGTACCAAATATGGTGATCATGGCGCCGAAAGACGAAAACGAATGTCGTCAAATGTTGCATACCGCTTACTTATATTCAGGTCCCGCTGCTGTACGCTATCCGCGTGGCAATGGTGTTGGGGTGGAAATTCAACAACAATTAAGCGCTTTAGAAATTGGTAAAGCGGAAATTGTGGCAAGCTTTAATGAACAATACGATGAACAAATCAGTATTCTGGCTTTTGGCAGTCGTGTAACGGTTGCAATAGAAGCAGCACAAGCGTTGGCACAAACCCATGATGTCGGTGTACGTGTCGTGAATATGCGCTTTGTGAAACCACTCGATGAACAGATGATTGCAGCACTTGCACCAAGCAGCAATTTATTTGTGACGGTTGAAGAGCATGCCGTTATGGCTGGTGCGGGCAGTGCAGTCAATGAATACTTGGCTCAAGCACAAATTGTTAAACCGACTTTAAATTTAGGTTTGCCTGATACCTTTATGCACCAAGCCTCACATGCACAAATGTTGCAACAAGCAGGACTGGATAGCAAAGGCATTGAAAAATCGATTGAATTGGTGTGGTTGAAACTGATGCAAACCGTTTCATCCTGATTTATTAAATTTTAGAAACATTTTTCCCCTAAAAGCCTGCATATTTGCTAAAATGTGCGGGCTTTTATGCATTATTCTTTATCAGTATCTTCAATTTGTAGTGGGTGTTCAATGGAACCTATGGTGGTTATGGCTGCGCGTGCGGCTCAATTAGTTGGTCAAGAGCTTTTAAAAGCGCATCAAAATCGTCATAAACTCGATCTACAAGTCGAAGAAAAAGGGATTGATGGCCCAGTAACGCGCGTAGACCGTTATTTAGAACAGTTGGCTATCGACACGCTCCGTAAAAGTTATAAAAACCACAGCTTCCTAGGCGAAGAGTTTGGTCTGCAAGAAGGTAAAGGTCACGACGCTGATTGGTGTTGGGTGATTGACCCTCTTGACGGTACGTTAAACTTTATTCACGGTTTCCCACATTTCTGTATTTCTATTGCTGTTAAGCATAAAGGTATCACTCAGCATGGCGTTATTTATGACCCTGTGAAAGATGAGCTTTTCTCTGCGAGTCGTGGCCGCGGTGCTATGATGAATCAACGTCGTATTCGTGTAAATGTAAAAGACAGCTTAGACAATACCTTCTTGGCTGTAGGTCATGCTTACCGTAATAAACGTAATGGTGAAGTGGTTTCTTATGCGAAAAACCATTTTGACTCATTATTAAACGTGACTGAAGCTGGCGCACAATTCCGTCGTTCAGGTTCTGCTGCATTAGACTTGGCTTATGTTGCTGCGGGTCGTCTTGATGGTTACTTCGAACTTGGTTTGAAACCTTGGGATATCGCTGCGGGCGAGTTAATCGTTAAAGAAGCGGGTGGTACTGTCGTGGATGCACGTGGTGGTTCTGACTCTATGGAAAATGGTCAAGTGATTGCTTGCTCGATGAAAATGCTCAAACCTTTAATGCAAGCTGTTGTTCCAGCTTGGGGTGACGCAGCAAAGTAAGCTCGATTTGACTGAGTGATATAATGAAAAGCTCTCCATGTGAGGGCTTTTTATATTTCAGGCAAAAGCTTATATGCTTTGCAAAGGTTATTTTTAAGCGGCTACCTAAGTCACTTGATTCACAGATCAGCTCTTTATTTAAATTTGTTGTTTAAAAAATAAACAAAAAATAAGTTGTAAAATAGACTGTTACTGAAAAAAACAGTACATATTCATAAATTAATCGAAAAAAATGATTACTTTTTTAAATGATTCTGTTATCATGCCGTCACGCACTTAAATTTCCGTTCTTTACCTGAACATTATCTTCTAATCATTGTATGCGCGTGCTGTCCATAGAGAGGACATATCCTTCGCGCCCCAATCGCTTAAGCGATTCCTTCAGGTTTGCGGCCGTAATCATATACGTGCGTTATATCCACATCGTCGTTATTCGGATCGCTGCTGAATCCTTATTTTTTCAGCTCTATTTGCTGTGCCGCTTTTTGCCGATGTCCATATTGTAATTTATTAAATGGAGCACCCACTTCAGGGTGAACACTCTCTATGAGCAAAACTTTTGCTGATTTTTCCCTCGATGAGTCTTTAACACTAGCGATCGAAGGTTTAGGCTTTACTACACCAACTCCTGTACAAGAACAAGCGATTCCAGCTGCACTCGAAGGTAAAGACCTTCTTGTATCAAGCCAAACAGGTTCTGGTAAAACTGCTGCATTCTTACTACCTACTTTAAACGGTTTAGCGAATCAAGATACGCTAGTGCCATTTAAAGATCGCATGAAAGCGATTACACAACCGAATATTTTGGTGATTTCACCAACTCGCGAACTTGCACAACAAGTATGTCAAGATGCAATTGCATTGGTACGTCATATGAAAGGTGTGCGTGTTGCTGCGATTATGGGTGGTATGCCTTTTGGTAAACAAATCCAACAGTTAAAAGGTGCACAAGTTGTCGTTGCGACTCCAGGTCGTTTACTTGATCTTGTTAACCGTCGTCAAATTAAACTTGATAACGTTGATGCGTTAATTGTCGATGAAGCTGACCGTATGCTTGACCTAGGTTTCTCTGAAGACTTAGAAGCAATTGGTGAGTTAGCGGCAAATCGTAAACAAACGTTGATGTTCTCTGCAACTTTTGCACCGCGTATTATTACGCTTGCTGAACGCATGATGAATGATCCGATGCGTATTGCGATCGAAACTGGTCACTCTACCAACACAGACATCACGCAAACATTGCATTGGACTGATGGCTTCGAACACAAGAAAAAATTACTTACGCATTGGTTGTCTGATGAGTCTGTAGATCAAGCTGTTGTGTTTGCAAGCACTCAAGAAGATACCGATATGTTGGCTGAAGAACTTGCTGAAGCAGGTCTATCAGTTGTAGCACTTCACGGTGCTATGCCACAAACTGTTCGTAACCGTCGTTTACGTAGCATCCGTGAAGGTCGCGCTAAGATCTTAGTTGCAACTGACGTTGCTGCTCGTGGTCTTGACGTACCAACAATTTCACACGTAATTAACTTCGGTCTTCCAATGAAGAACGAAGACTATGTACACCGTATTGGTCGTACAGGTCGTGCTGGTCGTACAGGTAATGCAATTACACTTGCAACTTACCGTGAACGCGGCAAAATTCGCGCGCTTGAAGACTTCCTAGATGCACGTTTAAGCGTATCTGAAATTGAAGGTCTTGAGCCATCTCCACCTCCTGCACGCGGTAGTCGTGATGGCGGCGGTCGTGGTCGTGATGGTCGTGGTCGTGGCGGTTTTGGCGGTGGTCGTGATGGCGGCGGTCGTGGTCGTGATGGCGGTGGTCGTCGTTTCGAAGGCGAAAGCAACTTCAAACGTCGTGAAGGCGGTGATGATCGTCCACGTCGTAGCTACGATGACAAACCTCGTACTGAACGTCCAGCGTTCGGTGGCGAAGATCGTCCACGTCGTGATTTCGGTGATCGTCCAGCTCCACGTCGTGAAGGCGGTTTTGGTGATCGTCCACAACGTAGCTTCAGTGATGATCGTCCTAAGCGTACTTTCGGTGGCGAAGATCGTCCACGTCGTAGCTTTGATGACAAACCACGTGGTGAGCGTCCAGCATTTGGTGGTGAAGATCGTCCACGTCGTAAATTTAACGACTAAGTTTAGTCGTTCGATTTAGATAGAAAAAACCGGTGGAAACACCGGTTTTTTTATGAGATTAATCTTTGTTCTTATTTGATAAAATTGTATACTCAATCATGTTTTGTTTTAAATTCGTTAAATATGAACAATAAATCTGCTCATTATATTTGGAATTTCAATCAAGAGGTGGTTATGCCTTATATTGGTTTGTTCTTGTTGTTATGCAATATTGTGTACTATATCTATAATTCTTTTCTGTAACGCACTGTTCTATTTTTATACCTGTTTTTTATTAATAATCGAACTACAATTAAACTAATTAGAAAATTACGCTAAATTTGTTGCTTTTTGATCAAATACAACATTTTGAACTTGAATCCTTTATAGTATGCATGCTGAAAAAATGTAGGAAAACGCTCAGCTATGAATAATCAAATACCCCCCCAATCTCAATCTTTGATTGAGGTTAAAAATCTGAGCTTTAAACGAGGGGAACGTATCATTTATGACAATGTCAGCTTAACGATTCGTCGTGGTCAAATCACTGCCATTATGGGACCTTCAGGAACGGGCAAAACAACATTGCTGCGTTTGATTGGTGGGCAGCTCATTCCAGATCAAGGGCAAGTGTTGTTGGATGGGACGGATATTGCCAGTATGTCGCGGTCTGAATTGTTTGCTGCACGTGCGCGTATGGGGATGCTTTTCCAAAGTGGTGCATTGTTTACTGATATGACCACTTATGAAAATGTGGCATTTCCACTTCGTGCTCACACCCAATTGCCAGAGCATTTGATTGGCGAAATTGTGGCACTCAAATTAGAGTCTGTCGGGTTGCGCGGTGCAGAACAACTGATGCCTTCAGAACTGTCTGGTGGTATGAATCGTCGTGTCGCATTGGCTCGTGCAATTGCACTTGATCCAGAACTGATTATGTATGATGAGCCATTCGCAGGTCAGGACCCGATTGTGATGGGTGTACTTAGTCGTCTGATTCGCTCGCTACGTGAAGCTTTGGATTTAACCACCATTGTTGTTTCACATGATGTCGCAGAGACTTTATCGATTGCAGATTATATTTATGTTGTGGCAGAAGGCAAGATTCAAGGGGAAGGAACACCGACTGAACTCCGAGAACATCAGTCGCCTTTTGTGCGTCAATTTCTGACGGGATCAATAGAAGGTCCTGTCGATTATCAATTTAGCCATCAAGCTTATTTAAGTGATGAGGTACGTTCATGAATGCCATTGCCTTATTAGGTAGACGCGTTATTGAACGTGTGCAGGGTATTGGTGTAGCAACCGTAATGTTACTCCAGATTCTATTTTCCATGCCGACTCGGCTGGGCGTCAGGCTCTTTATTTACCAAATGCACCGTATTGGGGTCATGTCTTTATTGATCATTGGGGTTTCTGGTTTATTTATTGGCTTGGTGCTTGGCTTGCAAGGCTACTCTATTTTGGTCAATGTCGGTTCTGAATCCATGCTGGGCACGATGGTCTCACTGACTTTATTACGTGAACTTGCACCTGTGGTCGCGGCTTTGTTATTTGCAGGGCGTGCGGGTTCAGCTTTGACTGCTGAAATTGGTTTAATGAAAGCCACCGAACAGCTGTCGAGTATGGAAATGATTGGTGTTGATCCACTCAAACGGATTGTTTCACCACGTTTATGGGCAGGCGTTGTGAGTTTGCCGATGCTGACTGTTATTTTTGCTGCGATTGGTATTTTGGGCGGTAAAATGGTCGGTGTCGATTTTTTAGGTGTTGATGAAGGCTCTTACTGGAGTGGTATGCAAAACTCAGTTCAGTTTGGGCATGATGTTGTGAATGGCATTATCAAAAGTATTGTTTTTGCCCTCATTTGTACTTGGATTGCGGTGTATCAAGGCTATGCCTGTGAGCCAACATCAGAAGGTATTGCAACATCAACAACACGTACAGTGGTGTATTCATCATTGTGTGTATTAGGTTTTGATTTCGTGTTGACTGCGGTCATGTTTGGAGGGGTTTAATGAAATCACGTACAAGTGAGCTGACCGTAGGTATTTTTGTCATTATCTTTGGTGTGGCATTATTTTTCTTAGCCATGAAAGTGAGCGGATTATCGGGCACCAATTTACGTGATGCCTATGAGATGACTGCACAATTTGACAATGTGAATGGTTTAAAACCACGAGCTAAAGTGACCATGAGCGGTGTAAGTATTGGTCGTGTGACCGATATTACCCTAGATCCTGTATCACGCTTAGCGACTGTGCATTTTGAATTAGATGGTAAATTGACTTCATTTAATAAAGAGCAACTGAAAACAGTTACGGCCAATGCTCTAGAAGAGCTGCGCTATAGTGCTGAATATACAGAAGCGACGCCTGCACAACAAAAAGAAATGGAAAAACAACTGACCGATAACATGCACTCCATCACCAGTATTGATGAAGATGCTTATATTATGGTTGCAACCAATGGTCTGTTGGGCGAAAAATATTTGAAAGTTGTACCGGGCGGTGGTTTGAACTACGTCAAACGTGGTGAGCGTATTGCCAATACACAAGGTACGATGGATCTTGAAGATTTGATTAGTAAGTTTATTACTGGTGGTGCTGGTAAATCATCAGAAAAAGCGCCAGATGAAAAGACATCGGGTGAATCAACAGGTGCAGAAGCATCATTCGTTGAATAATTTGGAGAGAAGGTTTTAGTGAATACTTTAATTAAACAAACGCTTACAGCAAGTATTTTGTCTACAATGATTGCAAGTGCGGCATTTGCAGTCCCTGCGGAAGCACCCCCAGTTTTTGTTAAAAAGGTTGCTGATGGTCTGATTTCACGCTTAAAAGCTGATCATGCAAAATTGCAAAATAATCCAGCAGCAGTCAAAGCAATCGTACGCCAAAATCTTGATCCGTATATTGATTCACAAGCCTTTACCCGCATTGTGATGGGTACATATGCAACCAATCAATACAGTACAGCAGCGCAACGTGCACAATTTGAACGTAACTTTCGCGAAACTTTAATTGAAAATTATGGTACTGCATTTGCTAAGTTCTCGAATCAAACTTATAGCATTCGCCCATATAAAGCTACGGATAGTAAAAATCCTGTAGTGACGCTAGACTTCAATAATAAGGGTGAAAAAATTCCTGTATCGTTCCAATTGGTGGATAAAGGCAGTCAATGGAAAATTCGCAACATTAATGTGTCAGGCATTGATTTAGGTTTGCAGTTCCGGAATCAATTTGCTGCAACAGTAAAACGTAATGGTGGTAGCTTAGATAAAGCCATTGCTAACTTTGAACCAGATGCAGAAGTTGCTGTTAACCAAAAATAATGGAGTAGGTGTTCGGTGATTGAAATCATTCATCAGGAATTGCATGTTTCTGGAAAAATAGATTATGCAAATGCTGAAACATATTACCAACAAGGTTTGAAATTGATTCAAGCTCAAAATCAGTTTCCGTTGGTGGTGAACTTGGCAAAGTTAGAGCAGGGCAGTACGCTGGCTTTAGCAGTATTGGTGCGTTGGTTACGTCAAACGCCGCAAGCCCAAGGCATACAGTTTAAGGCGGTTCCTGAAAGAATGATGAAAATTATTCAAGCCTGTCATTTACAAAATGATTTGCAGTTAATTGCTTGAACACCAAATAAAAAAGCACCGTAAGGTGCTTTTTTATTGTCTGCAAATAGGCATTGATCAAATCGGGAGCGTTTCTTGCGCTTCGCCTTAAAAGCAGTGCTTTTAAGGCATGCTTAAATCCATTTTTTCCAGCGGAAGTAGATGAGTGGACCAATAAAGAAGGCCAGCAAATGATACCCACCATGACAAAACTGGTCGTTCCTCTAGCAAAAGGCAGTACATCTGTATTCATACCATAAATACTGGCAACCAGCATGGGTGGCGCGAGCATACTTGGTAAGATGGAGAAGCGACGAATCGTGTCATTCTGTTCGGTGTTAATGAATCCAGAGGTGGTGTCGAGTAAGAACCGAACCTTTTGGAATAAGAATGCATCATGTTCAACCAGTGAGCGAACAT
>RCUT01001247.1_pt1 | contig 12464 bp, 10 predicted proteins | sample 2166171 | NCBI WGS metagenome assembly RCUT01 (sample SAMN09932757, study PRJNA488358) | compost metagenome | isolation source: compost soil in 4-hydroxybenzoic | place: Germany: Experimental Botanical Garden
GTCTTACACAGCCGTTATGAGGCTTGCGGCGATGCCTGTTCCAAAAAACCGGGCGATTTTAGAAAAAGCGTTGCCGTCCCTCGCGATCACCTCAATACTGAGGATCGAGAGGTATGGCGGTGAATATCAGATGCCGCGCTGAACCTGATCGAGGCCGGTCACTGTCATTCCTGACCTCGGTGACACCCTCGATACTAAGAGCGATTTCGTCCGCGCGGGCAAGCTCTTCCTGTCTGAGGACGGAGCCTGAAAGCGTGATGGCCGTGCCGCTTGCCGTTACCGTGACATCGCTTGCATCGATGCCGCCGGACGAGGCGAGCGCGTCGGAAACGGTTGCTTCCAGCGTTGCCCGGCCGGGAAACTCAACCTCGATTTCCGGCGGCGCCTCGTAGAATTGCTGGTGTTTGAAGACCATGTGTATGCCTCCCGTGTTGGAACGGGGGACAACGCATGGCGTGGAGAATGGTTCAGCGCCTGCCTGTCAGGCACCGGTTCCGGTCACCGTGCCGATCATCTCGCTCAACTGCTGTTGCGAGAAAGGTTTGGGCAGTCGGGGCAGGTGGCTGCCACTGCCGTCGGGCAGTTCGGCATAACCGGTGGCAAGCACGACGGGCAGGCCCGGCCATTCTGTGGCGATCTCGGCGGCGAGTTGCGCGCCAGTCATTTTCGGCATGGAATGGTCGGTAATGACGAGATCGATGCGATTGTCTTCCTGCCTCAATGCCGACAGCGCCTCCGGGCCGCTATAGGCCTCGATCACCTGGTGGCCGAGATCTTCCAGCATCAGGGTCGTGTTCATCAGTACGAGCGCATCGTCGTCGACGGCAAGCACGATAAGCGGGCGATCGCCGAGCTTTTCGCCGTTGCCCGGGGCTTGCGCCTTTTCCTTGGGGCAATCCTCTTCATCGATCGTCGGCAGGAAGAGCGACACGGCGGTGCCTTCATGCCTGACGCTTTCGATCGAGAGCATGCCGCCCGATTGTTCCGTCAGTCCCTGAACCATCGACAATCCCAATCCTGTTCCCTTGCCGACACCCTTTGTGGTGAAGAAGGGGGTCGTCGCGCGCGCGACCGTCTCGGGATCCATGCCCTCGCCGGTATCGCGGACGCATATACGCAGATAGTCACCGCTGCGGAGTTTTCCACCCTCTTCGCCAATTTGGTGACGTTCCGCGCTGATCGTCACCGTTCCGCCTTCGCCCATCGCATCGCGGGCATTGACCACGAGATTGAGCAGGGCGGTTTCGAGCTGCACGCCGTCGGTGAGGACATGTGGCAGGTTCGGTGGGAAGCGGGTTTCGATACGCATCGATGAACGCAGCGAGCGTTCGAGAAAGTCCATCATGCCGGCGACCAGCGACTGTACGTCGACGGGCCGCATGTTCAGTTCCTGCCTGCGGGAAAAGGCGAGCATGCGCTGCGTCAGGGCCGCGCCGCGTTCCGCACCCTGAAGCGCATTGTCTATCAGCGGGCGAAGGGTCGGGTCGTCGGGCATGCGCTTGCGCAGGATTTCGAGACTGCCCATGATCGCCATCAGCAGGTTGTTGAAATCGTGGGCGATACCGCCGGTCAGCTGGCCGATCGCCTCCATCTTCTGCGCCTGGAACAGGTCTTCACGGGTCTTGGTCAGCGCCTTTTGCGCCTCGACCTTTTCCGTCACGTCGCGGGTGATCTTGGCAAAGCCGATCAGATTTCCGCTTTCATCACGGATGGCATCAATGACGACATGGGCCCAGAAAGTGGTACCGTCATTGCGTTGGCGCAGCCCCTCCCGCTCGACCCTGCCGACACGGCGGGCGATATCGAGATTGCGCTCGGGCTCACCCTTCCCCTGGTCCTCGTCGGTATAGAAGTGGGAAAAATGCCTGCCGATCGCTTCGTCAGCGGTATATCCCTTGATGCGCGCGGCGCCGGCATTCCAGTTGGTGACGAAGCCATCGGGATCGAGCATGTAAAGTGCATAGTCGCTGACGCCGTTGACAAGCAGCTGGAATTTTTCCTCGCTGAGCCGCAGCTCCGCTTCCGCTTTCTTTCGCTCCGTCAGGTCACGTGTCACCTTGGCGAAACCCAGAAGGTGGCCATTACGGTCCCAGATCGGATCGATGATGGCATGAGCCCAGAAACGGGTGCCGTCCTTGCGGATGCGCCAGCCTTCGCTTTCGTAATGACCGTGGGCTACCGCGGCTTCAATGGCCTGCTCCGGCAGACGGTCGAGGCGGTCCTCATTGGTGTAGAAGCGGGAGAAATGGTGGCCGAGGATTTCGGCCGCCTCATAACCCTTGAAGCGCTGTGCGCCGGCATTCCAGCTGACGACATGGCCGGATGGGTCGAGCATGTAGATGGCATAGTCCGAGATTGCATCCACCAGCAGCCGATAGCGCTCCTGGTCGAGCAGTGAAACATCGTGACTTTCCATCATTGCATGCATGTTCCCCCCGAAGCCGCACTCTCTCGCGGCTGGGCGCTATCAAACGCACAAACCGAAATTTCGTTCCCGCGGATTTTCTCAATTTACGCTGTATCTTGCTGATACCACTTTATCCGATAGCCTGCCAGAAAAACGGCCATTAACTTGAACAACTCATTACTAAACGTTTCTTTGTACTGGCGGCGTCAATTCCCGTATCAGTTGCTGAAGGCTGCGCTGATCTGAAGCGCCCGTCTTATCGTAGACCGCGCCCAACTGGGATTTGACCGTTCCATCGGAGACGCCCTGCGCTTCGGCAATCTGGTTGCGTGTCAGGCCTTCGGCGACATAGCCCACGACACGACGTTCGGCCGGGGTTAGTGCAAAAAGTGCCGCGACGGCTTCCAGTGCTGTCTGTGTCACGGTTCCTGCGGCAGCTACGAAAATTGCGGCGGCGGCATTGCGCTCGTATCCACCGCCCTCTCGTCGGCGCTGGAGAGGCAGGACATGCGCAACTGCCGGCCTTTCGCTCGAGCCAAGCGGAACGTCGATGCCGGCGGCGCCGAGCCTGATCTCATCGCGCGCACCAAGCAAGACAGCGGTCGATAATGCGTTGCAGGCATACTCATTCAGGCAGGTCAATTTGCCGGCATGGGCGCGCAGGACATGTTGTTCGCGCAGTCTTGCTTCAGCAGTCTCGTTGGCAAAGAGGATCGACATGTCGTCTGCGACGATGAAGACCGCATGGTCGAGCGCGTTGATCACTTGGCGAAGAACGGCGCTCTTATCCCGCTCGATCTCCAACATGTCATGGATCGTTACCGCCCGCCTGATATGCGGGCCGAGCAAGCCCAGGAGGTTGAAGATTTCCGGATCCTTCGGTTGATATTTGACCGAAATGTTGATCGTGCCGACGCGTTGCGGGCGTTTCAGGATCGCCATGTCGATCGAGTTCAAAACGTCGTAGCGGGAATGGAAATTGCGATAGAGATCGCCGCGCTGCCAGACGTCTTCGCCGTCCGGGCCGTAAAGTGCGAACATCCGCTCCAGCGTATCCGGTTCGTCGAGTTCCATCCGGTGCAGCAGATGGAAGAAGGGCACATCCTTCGCATATCGAATGAGGGTGCGTATGGCTTCCTCGTCATCGCAGGCGATTTGCGCAAGGCTTGCGGATCGGGTCTGCGTATCGAAGACTGCAATGGTCGTCAGAAAGCCGTCAATCCTTTCGTTGATCAGGCGCATGGCATTGGGCCACGACGCCTCGCTGGCAACGCAGTCGTAAATCGCGCCGATGATTTCAGACAGTTTCTGGTCCATGCAATGATCCTGCGCCTGCCGTGCCATGGCGGTCAATCTTGACAATCTGCAATTGTGATAATGTTTCGGAAAATATTGTTCATCCCCCGCACGGGAGATGCGCGGAGCGCCGTCTTTCCTAGAAATTGCCCCGGCCGGACGGGAGTTCCGGCATCAAGCACATTTTTTGGAGATGACACGCATGACGCGAATAAAAACGTTGTTGGCAATGCTTCTCGTATCTGCTGCCTTGCCGGCGGTGGCTGTTGCGGGCGGCGGCCTGCCCGACAAGGTGCGGGAGGCAAATGCCCGGTTCAAGGATGTGAAACAGGCGGTGAAGGAAGGCTATTCGCCCATTCCCTGCACGAGTGGCGTGGATGGCGGGGCGATGGGCATTCATTATGTCAATGCCGACCTGATCAAGGACGAGGCTATCGATCTCTCCAGGCCAGAGGCCGTGATGTACGAGCCGGACACGCATGGCCGTATGGAGTTGGTAGCGGTGGAATATATCACGACCAAAGGTCCGGCCAATCTGGAGGGGCAGTTGTTCAGCCTGACCGGAGCGCCCAATCGATACGGACTGCCGGCTTTCTACGAGCTGCATGTCTGGGCCTGGCGCAAAAACCCCAAGGGCACGTTTGCCGACTTCAATCCGAATGTCAGCTGCGAGCACGCTCATGCCCAGGCAGAGACGCCCGGGCCGGCAAAAAGGCAGGCACTGCTGTCGACCGCTGCCGGTCACGTCCAGTAATTGCGCCAGACAGGCGTCTCATTATTCCATCAAGGAGAATTCCTATGCCTCAGTTCGTTATCGAGCGAAACATTGCTGGTCTTGGAGACATGGACCAGCAGACACTGAAGGAAATTTCGGCCAAGTCGAACGCGGTCGTCGATGGGCTGGGTGAGCCCTATACCTGGATCACCAGCTATGTGACGGGCGACAAGATGTATTGCGTCCACGAGGCCGAAAGCGCCGAGGCGATCTATCGTCACGCCAGAGAGGGCGGGTTCCCTGCGGACCGCGTGACGGAGATCACCGGCCTCATCGGACCGCATTCGGGCCGGTGAGCGCGGTGGAGGGCGGCCGGCGAGGGGGCCGCCCTCCACTTATTCAATCCGACTTTCTCCTGCAGCCAGAGGTTTTGCCGCCTGCGCCAATGTTGACAGTTTTCCTTTTATGAATTACGACTGACGAAAATTAAAATTCGTCAGTCGTAATTTGTGAGGGCTTATGGATAGTGCCGACATGCAGGCCGAAGCCGTGCGTCAGGAAAACATCACCCGGATTCTCGATGCGGCCGAGCGGCTGTTCAAGCACTACGGTTATTCGAAGACGAATGTTGCCGACATCGCCAAGGATCTGGGGATGTCGCCGGCAAACATCTATCGGTTCTTCTCGTCCAAGTCTGAAATTCACCGGGCGCTGGCTGACAGGCTGTTGAATTCCGGCCGTGCGGTCGCGCTTGAAAATGCCGCGCGGCCTGTGAGTGCCGCAGAGCGAATACGCGACCATTTCCTGCAGCAGCACGCCATCACGGTGGAGACCCTGCTGCATGAGAACAAGGTGCACGAGATGGTAATCGTCGCCATTCAGGAGCAGTGGTCGGTGATCGAGGACCACATCATGCAGATGCGCGCGATCGTTGCCGGCATCATCCGCGAGGGTATTGTCGCCGGTGAGTTTCGCGCTCAAGATGCAGACGCTGCCGCGGAATGTCTTTGTGATAGTACGGTGACCCTCTGTCACCCGCAAATCATCGCCGAATGCCTGATCGAGAACCGTCGCACGACGCCGGCCGATCTGGTCGATTTCGCCATCAGGGCGCTGAAATAGAAACACCTCGAAATCAATAGCCGGTGTCTTGAGGGCACCTTCTTCAATCGCCACCGGGAGTGGGGGCCATGTCCGTGATCCAAATTCGACGTTCTTGCGTTTTCGCAAAAGGGCTGCTTGTCGCAGTCGCTCTCAGCGCCCTTACGGCCTGCTCGGAAGAGAAAAAGGTTGAGGCACCTGATCCCGTCCGACCGGTGAAGGTCGTCGAGATCGGCGGACCGGAGATCGGCCGCAGCCTCGTCTATTCCGGTTCCGTACGTGCCCGCACCGAGATGAACCTCGGCTTCCGCGTTGCCGGCAAGATCACCGAGCGCCTTGTCGATGTGGGTGACAGGGTTGAGCCCGGCACCATTCTCGCAAGGCTTGATGCGGTCGATTACCAGCTTTCGGTCCGTCGCGCAGATGCCGATCTTACCTCGGCGCAGAAGCAGGTTGAGATTACCGGGCTTGCCCGCAAGCGCGCCGAAACGCTGGCGGAAAAGAGCGTTACCTCCCAATCGCAGCTCGAACAGGCACAACTTGCCGCCGATCAGGCGCAATCACAGCTGCAATCGGCTGAATCGGCTCTCGAAGAGGCGCAAAACCAGGTTGCCTATACCGAGCTGAAGGCAACGCAGAACGGCATCGTGACGACCGTCAGCGCTGATGTCGGCCAGGTTGTCAGCGCCGGAACGACGGTGGTTGCCGTTGCCGTCGATGGCGAGAAGGAAGTGCAGATTGCGGTGCCGGAAACGGATATCGTGCATTTCAAGCCGGGCAAGGCGGTCAAGGCCAGCTTCTGGTCGGCAAGGGATCTGGTGCTTGAGGGCAAGGTTCGCGAAGTTGCCGGCAGCGCCGATGCACAGTCCCGTACCTTTGCCGTCCGCGTCAGCCTTCCCGCCGACGACCGTGTGCTGATCGGCATGACGGCAACGATCGATGCGGTCGAGGACAATGTGGTGCCGACCTTCGGCGTGCCGCTCGCAGCGCTTGCCCAGAAGGACGGCAAGCCGGTTGTCTGGATCGTCGAGCGCGACAAGGGCGAGGTCAATTCCCGCGCCGTCAAGGTCGCCGGTTATGGCGACAGTGTCGCCCGCATCTCGGAAGGGCTTGCCAAGGGTGACCTCGTGGTCTCTGCCGGTACCCAGTTCATGCGGGACGGGTTGAAGGTCAAACTGCCCGAGACGGTTGCGTCACGCTTCGGCAGCGTTTCGACCCAGTCCACTGCTTCGATACAGCCTTAATCGCCCTGCGCTGAAAAGGACAACCCCAATGAGTTCCTCCAATCAGGCACATCCGCAGCAAAAGGGCGGTTTCAACCTGTCGCGCTGGGCGATCGGCCATCCGAGCATCGCGCGCTTCCTGTTCGGCCTCATCATCGTTATGGGTGCGCTCGGCATCATGAACATGGGGCAGAAGGAAGATCCCGACTTCACCTTCCGCGTCATGGTTGTGCAGAGCGCCTGGCCGGGCGCCTCGGTCGACGAGATGCAGAACCAGGTGGTCAACAAGATCGAGCGCAAGCTGCAGGAAACCCCGCATCTTGACTGGATCAAGTCCGACACGCGCGCGGGTTTCTCGATCTCGACCATCCAGGTCAAGGGCGATACGAATGCTCAGGAAGTCGCCGACGCCTTCTACCAGGTGCGCAAGAAGATCAGCGACATCAAGCAGGACCTGCCGACCGGGCTGCGCGGCCCCTATTTCAACGACGAATTCGGTGACACCTATATCACCCTGCATGCAATTACCGGCGACGGTTACGGTTATCCGGAGCTGAAGAAGTTCGCCATCCAGGCGCGTGACATGCTGCTCACCGTGCCGGGTGTCGAAAAGGCGACCATTCTCGGCGACCAGCCGCAGAAGATCTTCATCGACGTTTCCTCCAAGGCGCTTGCCGAGCGTGGCCTGACCGTCACCGACATCCAGACGGCACTCGCCGGCCAGAACGATATCGATGCATCCGGCAGCGTCCAGACTGCCGACCGTTCGGTGCGCATCTCAGTCGAGGGCGGCGTGACGACGCCGGAGGATATTCGCGAACTGAGGATCAAGACCGGCAACCAGGTCATCCGGCTCGGCGATATCGCCACCGTCAAGGACGGGCTGGTCGATCCCTATGAGCGCAAGTTCCGTTTCAATGGACATGACAGCGTGCAGCTGGGCATCGTCATGGCGAACGGCTTCAAGGTGACGGATGTCGGCCATAACGTCGAGGCGATGTACGAGCGGTTTGCCGAAACGCTGCCGATCGGTGCGGAAGTGCACCAGATTTCCAACCAGCCGGAAGTCGTGACCGAAGCGGTCGGCGAGTTTACCCAGGCGCTGATGGAGGCGCTGGCGATCGTTCTCGTCGTATCGCTGATCTCGATCGGCTGGCGCTCGGGCATCGTGATCGCGATCGCCATTCCGCTGGTGCTCGCAGCAACGCTCGCCATCATGTATTATCTCGGCATCGAGCTGCAGCGTATCTCGCTCGGCGCGCTGATCATTGCGCTAGGCCTGCTTGTCGACGACGCGATGATCGTGGTCGAAATGATGGAGCGGAAGCTGGAAGAGGGGCTTCCGCGGCTCGAGGCTGCGACCTTCGCCTATTCCTCCACCGCCTTCCCGATGCTGACCGGCACGCTGATCACCACTGCGGGCTTCATTCCGGTAGGCTTCGCGGATTCGACCGCTGGTGAATATGTCCGCTCGCTGTTCTACGTGGTCGGCATCGCGCTGGTCGTGTCGTGGTTCGTGGCGGTCTATTTCACGCCTTGGCTCGGCTACATGCTGTTGAAGCAGCGCGCCCATGCGGGGACAGGCCATCATCACGACGCCTATGATACGCGGATGTATCGCGGCGTGCGGCATGCGGTGACCTGGGCCGTCCGCCACAAGGCGATTATCCTTCTCTCCACGCTCGGCATCTTTGCCGGCAGCTTGTGGTCGTTCCAGTTCATTCCGCAGAGCTTCTTCCCGCAATCGTCGCGGCCGGAAATCCTGGTCGACATGTGGCTGCCGGAAGGGACCGCGATCGAGGAAGTGGAACGTCAGGCCAAGGCGCTCGAAGACAAGATCATGCCCGATCAGGACAAGAACTTCATCGCCACCTTTATCGGTGAAGGCGCACCGCGCTTCTTCCTGCCGCTCGACCAGCAGCTTCGCAACCCGAACTATGCCCAGCTGTTGATCATGTCCAAGGGGCTGGAAGAGCGCGAACGGATGATCGTCAAGTTGCGGCAGATACTGGCCGACGATTTCCCGACCGTGCGCAGCAAGGTCGACCGCCTGTTCCTCGGCCCGCCGACCGGCTGGCCTGTGCAGATGCGCGTCATCGGTCCGGACAAGGCGGAAGTGCGCCGTATCGCCGATCAGGTGAAGGAGCGTTACCATCAGAACCCGCTTTTCGGTTCGATCCACGACGACTGGATGGAGCCGGTGCCGGGCATGAAGCTGGTCATCGATCAGGACCGCGCACGTGCGCTCGGCGTGTCGTCTCAGCGCGTGAGGCAAATGCTGCAGGCTGCAACCGCCGGTGCTCCACTTGCCGATTTCCGCGATGGCGAGGAAACAGTCTCGATCGTCCTGCGCGAACCGGATGCGACCCGCGACCTGCTCTCTGCCGTGCAGTCGGTCTATGTGCCGACCGATTTCGGTGGCTTCGTGCCGGTGTCGCAGATCGCCGAAGTCGTGCCCGTCATGGAGCAGGGGATCGAATGGCGGCGCGACCGCCTGCCGACGATTACCGTCAAGGCAACGCTGCCTGATGGTATCGAGTCGACCCAGGCATCGATCAACTTCTACAATTCCATCTCCGACCTGAGATCCGCACTTCTGGCCGGTTACAAGATCGAGATCCAGGGTGGCGCGGAGGATGCTGCCGAAAGTCAGGCATCGATTGCCGCCAAGGCACCGATCATGCTGCTCGTCATCATGTTGCTCCTGATGATGCAGCTGAGGCATTTCGGCAAGGCGATGCTGGTGCTGGCCACCGGTCCGCTCGGCATCATCGGCGCTGCAATGGCGCTGTTGATCACCGGCGCACCCTTCGGCTTCGTGGCGATCCTCGGTGTCATCGCGTTGCTCGGCATCATCATCCGCAACTCGATCATCCTGATCGACCAGATCGACCAGGATATTGCGGCGGGCATGCATCGTCAGGAGGCAATCATCGGCGCTGCCGTGCGCCGTTTCCGACCGATCATGCTGACCGCAATGACGGCGGTGCTGGCGCTGATCCCGATCTCCTGGGGTCTGTTCTGGGGACCGCTCGCCTATGCGATGATGGGCGGTATCATGGTCGCCACCGTGCTGACCATCCTGGTCCTGCCTGCGGGTTACGCCCTGTTCTTCGGCCGCGAGCCGAAGGTGAAGGAGGGCGAAAACGAGAAGCCGCCTGCCAATCAGGGTGATCTGTTCGAAGGTCGTCGGGATCTACCGATGGCTGCGGAATAAGAGCTTGGGCGCCGGCCTGTTCAGGCAGGCGCCCTCGCTCCGTCTATCTCGCCGATGCGGCAATCCGGTCCGATATTTTGTCTGGCCTCACCGCTTTGCCGCCCGTTATGATCGGGAACCGTCAATGACATCCTGAGGCAGGCATGAGCGACAGCGCAGTTCAGACCGACGAAATCCTTTTCGACCGCATCGGGTCGGCGGCGATCATCAGGCTCAACAGGCCGAAGGCGCTGAACAGCCTCAACCTTGCCATGGTGCATGCGATGAAGCCGGCGATGGAGCGCTTCGCCGGGAGTCCTGAGATTTCCTGCGTTATCTTGATGGGTGAGGGCGAGCGTGGGCTTTGCGCCGGCGGTGATATCCGGGCCATCTATCAGCTCGGCAAGGCCAATGATCCGGAAGTTACCCGGTTCTGGCGCGAGGAATTTCCGATCAACTACACGATCGCGCGTTATCCCAAACCCTATGTGGCAGTGATGGACGGCATCGTCATGGGTGGCGGCGTCGGGGTCGCGTCGCATGGAAAGCACCGGATCGTTACCGAACGGACGAAGCTTGCGATGCCGGAAACCGGGATCGGTTACGTGCCCGATGTCGGTGCGACATGGCTTCTGCCGCGTGCACCGGGTGAGGCAGGGACGTGGATGGGATTGACCGGCGAGATCGTCGGTGCCGCGGATGCGATCTATGCAGGTTTCGCGGATTACCATGTGCCTTCGGAACAGCTCGGTGCGATGACAGAAGCGCTGAGCGCGCTTCGTGCCGGGGCGTCGGATGCGGATGTTGCTGCGGTGATCGGCAGGTTTTCGACTGCACCGGGAGAGAGCAGGCTTGAAGCGCAGCGGGCGCTGATCGACCGGGTGTTTTCCTTCGATACCATCGAAGAGATCCTTGCGGCATTGGACAGGGAAGAAGGCGATTTCGCCGAGTTCACGCGGGGCGTGATCGTCAAGCGTTCGCCGACAAGCCTCAAACTGACGCTGAGATTGCTGCGTGCCGGGCGGAAAAGCTCAAGCCTGGTGGAATGCCTGGAGCGGGAATTCACCGTCGCTTCGGAGCTTCTACGCAACCGCGATTTCTATGAGGGCGTGCGTGCTGCGGTGATCGACAAGGATCGCAATCCGCAATGGCAGCCTGCGACGCTTTCCGAGGTGACGGAGGCGGAGCTGGATCGGTATTTCGTCGGCGGGCATGCGCCGTTGTTTGCCGATCACCGGCTTTAGTCTTCGTGAGCCGAGCGAGACGATACGGCCGCAAACACCTATACCCACGCAGGCTCGCGCCGGCGTGGTTGAAGCGGGAATGGGGCAGGCAGTGGTATTGGGTATAAGGTAGATCTTGGTCTGCCTGCCCCGGCCGGTTCATTTGGTCTTTTCGGGACTTGTCAGTTCCCGTTTGACCGCATTCACGACCATCACCGGAAACCGAGTTGCGGCCCGTTGTGAAGGAGGCCGGTTCGCGAACCCGGTTCCCATCCGATGACGGGGATATTGTCGCGCTATCGCCCGGCGTGAGGATGAAACGGACCCGGCATTCGGGCCAAGTCCTTTCGGTGCCACGGGAATAATTTCGGTGCCGGGTGATATCATCCCCGCCAAACGCAGGCATTGTATCATGTCGCGCCTTGTGCAAACGGCGTGTCAGGCCGATTGCGGAATGCGGGCGATGACCTTGATTTCGAAATCGAAGCCGGAGAGCCAGGTGGTGCCGATGGCGGTCCAGTTGGGATAGGGGGCTGCTGGGAAAATGCGGCTCTTCACCTCCATGATCGTGCTGAACTGGTTGTCCGGGTAGGTGTGGAAGGTGGTGACGTCGATGATGTCGTCCAGCCCGGCGCCGGCGGCCTTCAGGACGGATTTGAGATTGTCGAAGGCGAGTTCGACCTGGGCCTTGAAATCCGGTTCCGGGGTGCCGTCCTCACGGCTGCCGACCTGGCCCGAGATGAACAGGAGATCGCCGGAGCGGATGGCGGCGGAATAACCGTGCTGCTCATAAAGAGCGTGGCGGTTCGGTGGGAAAATGGTTTCGCGCTTTGTCATGATCTGACCTTTCGTTGCGGTTTCTACAATCGCGCATCCGATGGAATGCGACTTCACAAGCCGGGGTCGAATTTGATATACGGCTCGTATGTAAAGTGGTCGCATACGCGGCGTATGTCAAGTTCATATACGAATCGTATCTGAAATCCGGAGTCCGTCATGGCTGGAAAACGTCTGGAAAAGATGGAAGAGAACCGCGCGAAACTGATCGCTGCAGCGCGTAAGGCCTTTGCGGAAAAGGGTTATGCGCATGCCTCAATGGACGATCTGACGGCGGAGGCCGGGCTGACGCGCGGGGCGCTCTATCATAATTTCGGCGACAAGCGTGGCCTGCTGGCGGCGGTTGTAGATCAGCTCGACGGGGAGATGGCGGCCCGTGCCCGAGAGATTGCAGCGAAGAAGGCAGGCGGCGACGAGGGAGATATCTGGCAGGCGCTGCTCGCCGAAGGAGCGGCCTATATCGAGA
>RCUT01001250.1_pt1 | contig 12439 bp, 10 predicted proteins | sample 2166171 | NCBI WGS metagenome assembly RCUT01 (sample SAMN09932757, study PRJNA488358) | compost metagenome | isolation source: compost soil in 4-hydroxybenzoic | place: Germany: Experimental Botanical Garden
GTGTCGCAATGGTGGATGACTTTAAATCAGCGCAAAAAATTAAAGTTCTGTTGTGACATGGGGGCCTTGGGGGAATATCTAAATTTTTGTTATGGTACGAAAGAGATTTTATGCTCAAATAATGATATTTTATACATTATGAATTTCTCAATTTTGATTTTAAAGTTATGGCTAAAGAAAGATATTTAGAGGGTGATATTAAGTCATTAATATTTAACCACCTGATAAATAACAATTTATTAGACAAAGACGATACTATCATTAATGAATTTATTATTGGAAATTATAGTCGACGTGTCGATTTAGCTCTTATTAAATCTCAAAAATTACACGCATTTGAAATTAAGAGTGAGGCAGATAATCTTAGCCGGCTTGAAGGGCAAATTATTAAATATTTAGAATATTTTGATAAAGTTACAGTAGTAGCTGCTTCAAAGCATATTTCTAAAATTTTACTGCTAACACCTCCTAATGTTGCCATTTGGGAAATACGTGATGAAAAAATTATCATTGTAAGACGTGGGAAAGTAAAGAAAATTACGGATAAATTAAGATTCTTAGAATATCTTAAGGGCACAGAATTATTACAAATTGCACGTTATGAAAAATTGGTTTTCCAAAGTAAAAGAAGAAAAACTTTAGAAAAGGGTTTAATTTATTTGCCAGCTAATAAATTAAGAGAATATTCAATTAAATATCTCAAAAAAAGATATCAACCAACTACAGACTTATTTTTTCAAGAAATTAATAAGGCTAACTATGCTAGTTTAGAAGATTTAAACCTTTTGCGGATAAATCGAAATAATAAAATTACCAATAATTCAGCAAAAAATATAAATGATCTGCTAAATGCATTAGAAGAATTAGAGAATGAAAGAGAACTTTCTCTTTTATAAACTAAAACTTAATCCACCCACTCCTCATCTGTATCTAAATCACTAAAATTATCCATATAGTGTAATTGATTATAGAGATGAATATTTATACGAGCAGAAGTTGCTTTTTGAGGTGAATTAATACCGTAAGGATCTCTAAGGGCAGTTCTCTCAATCATCTGAGTACCCCATAAATGTAAGTTTTCATCCCAGTAATCACTCTTTACTACTTCAATAGCAGCTTCTTGATATAACTGATCTTTTTCGTTCTCATCATCAGTCGTGAACTCTTTACGAACAAATCGCCAATCATTTTTTAGTGGATAATCTATCCGAGGTAAAGGCGTCCCCCCTCCTCCATCAATACTATTCGCACGTGTACTCGCTCTATCTGAATAAATTATCTTCATATCTTCAAGATAATTTTGGATTTTATTATAAATTAATCTTTCATATATAGGGATCTCACCCTTATAGCTACCCGCAAATGAATAAGGAAAAGATGTACCAGAAATAGAAAATTTAGCATCTGGAAAATATTTACCTAGTCCTCTAATGAGAGTTGCCGATTCAGAATAATTAAGTAAATCAGTTCTATCATAATCAGTATAGTCAAGAAGAATTAAGAGGTTATTTATTTCTTTAGATAAAAGAAGAATATTCCTAATAATAAACTTAAAATTCTCAGTTTCTACTTTATCTTTACCCTTCATTTCTATTCTTAGAACAATAGGTAAATTTAACTCTATAAACCCTTTAACCTGTGTAATGAACTCTGTTAAATCTTCCAATTGTAGAACTGGCAAATAGTTAGTTTTTCTTTTAAATAGATCGATCCAATTTTCATATCCATTTGTTGAATCCCCTAAACTACAAAACTCTTTCGCAATTGGAGTATCCTTACTTTTACATTCCAATAAAAATTCTTTATCAATATCAATTAGTATTTTTCTTACACCAAATGCCTTTTCAATTCTGTTACAAGCTTTATCTAAGGATGCAGCAGTTGTCCATCTTTTTAATGGCAATAAAGGTAATAAAAGATCTTTATCTTTCTCAGGTAACTCTTCTAAGGCAGCCATATCAGCTGGTTTTAAACCTAAGATAGGAATATAACTAAATGTATCAAAAAACATATTTAACCTTATATTTTCTCTAGTCTAATCTTCAATGCAATAACTGAAACTCCTAACTCTTCTGCAATTCTTTCATATGTTATTTCTTTGTTAGGAGCATCTAAACTATACTTTTTCCATAAATCTCTGACTGCATTTAAAGGCATTACAATATCTGCAGCTAATCTATTCGCTTCAGCTTCTATTTCGTTTGAAAGGGCTGATCTATACAATACATCATCTGCAATTCCCTCTTTAAGCAAATGTTTATGAAGTAAAAAATGTGCTATTTCATGTGCAAGCGTATATCTTTGTCTTGAGTTTGCATCATGGCGATTAATTCGAATAATAACTTGTCCATTTACTTCTTTAATCTCTCCTGAAATATTGGCTGGTAGTGTTGCTTTCTTAACAATAAGCCCTAATTCAGATGCCAAAGCTCCCAACTTTATTGGTAGATCACTTTGATATTTTTGTATAATATTTTGGTTCTGTGTACCAATTTTAGTCCATTCTGGTGAAATATTCATATTATAGATACTCTAATCTAATTCTGGATATTTATTAAAACCTGTTGCATTCTGAGTATCTCTATTTCTTCTCAGAATCATATCAACTGCTCTCTCTAACTCTTCGCGTAACTCACCTTCTGCAATTAATCTAGCCACTTCTGTTGAGGCAATACCTTGTAATTGATCATTAACTACATCTTTAGCCACAGTAGTAGCGGTTTCCAAAGTCTTTTCTTCTGCGATTTTAGTAGCGCTATCTTTAATTTTTTGATATCCAAATATACTTAAAATGGCTACAATTACGCCTAAAACAGTAACCAATACAGCTACACATCCCAAAACAATACTTATCCAAACGGGAAACTCAAGATTGCTATTAGTCTCTTTCTGATTTGCTAATTCCAGTTTTAAACTTTCATACTTTTTATTTATATCATCAATAGACTTATCCTGTTTTAAAATAATTGATAGTAATTCTTCCTTGTTTAAATTTTCTAATTTATTTTTCTCAACTGAGTAAAGTCCTTGATTAGAAACCGAAGTATTACTTAGAGGTAGCTTCGCTTCGTCAGCATAACTATTAGTTAAAGACGAAAAAAATAAAATGAGAAAAATATAAATTTTACTTTTCATAGTTATAAAAATTTTGATTAATTTAAGCTCTACTTAATTATATAATAATTACACAATTTTCCAATACTATAAGCAAAAAGTTTAATTTTAAATTCAAATATTTTTATACTTATTTAGATTGTTAACACAAAATAGAAAAATTTTCCTTTCTTTTAGGCAAAATATTTATATTTTCTCATTTCTAATATTTTTATTATTTACCCCAATAAAAAACCCCGAAACTTACGTTTCAGGGCTTTTCACGAATTTTGGTGGGATGGCGTCTACCACACCAAAGGCTTAAGCAATTGTTATGATTAATAAAATTAAATATCAACCAACATGGGGATACAGTATCGGATACAAAAAATTATTTATTACCATCCTATTCCCCTCTTCACCATGTACAACTTCAATCCAGAATTCAATTCTTACTTAATTTCAAAAGCACTCAAAATAGTTCTTCTAAGTATTCCCAATCATCAACTTTCATAGACTTAAATTTCTGCTCTAATTCTTCTCTTGAATAGTGTTGCTCATCTTGTTTCAAAGTAATGTAATACTTATCTTCACTAGAACTAATTTCAACTTTAACAATTTCAACAGATTCAATCAAACCTTCTTTTACTCATCCAATATCGGTAAACATCATCCCCGAGGGTCGGGATCAGGAAATATCAATAACTAACTGTTATAAAACGATATAGTAAAAACAAAAATATTTAGGGATCCAACATGAGTACCATCTATACTCTACTAACTAGTTCTATAACTCTAATTCTTGAAACTACAATAAATTCAAAATTACAGATCCAGATTAGTAAGCAGATGAAAAAGATATTGTATACTCTTATAAATTGTTTATTTTCATAAAAAAAATGGCTCATACTCTTACTATACCCTTACCAAGTACAGAACAAGACTTTGAGTCTATGTGTTCTCATATTTTTGGAAAACGTTATCGCTGTACTCTACCAACTATGTATGGTCGAAGAGGCCAAAAACAATATGGATTAGACATCTTAATCCATGAAAACGATCTTTTTGAGAAAAACTCAAGAATTGGTATTCAATGTAAGCATGTCTCTAAACTAAGTTATGATGGCTCCTCTGGTGACTCTATTTTAAAAGAGGTTGCAAAAGCAGATTCTGGTGTCCAAAAAATTAAGTTATTAATTATTGCTACAACGAAAGAATCAGATACTTCTTTACAAAACTCGGTTTCTGCTCTTTCAGATGAAAGAGTAAAAAAAGGGTTATTTCCTGTATCAATTATTTCTTGGAATGATATATCTAACTATATAAATGAGGATCAGGATCTTATTAATTACTATCAAATTAATAATAAAATCATTAAATCTTTTTATGAAAATATTGAAAAAAATATTAAATATGAAAGATTCCAAGAGGCTTTAGCTCAATTAAATTCTAATTCTTTTACAGATTCCTTTAATATTTCTGAAATTTATAAACAATTACTTCTAAAAGCAGTTTGTTATTACAATCTTGATGAGACAAGCCAATTCACCAATGTATTAAATAAACTTGAAGAATATGAATGGTTAGATGAAAAATATATTCACTTAAAAATTTTAAAACTAAAAAAAGAAAACCCTCTATTAGCAACAGATAAATTGAGAAGTGAATTAGAATTAAAGCCAGATTCCACTTACCTTTTAATTTTAGATGCATATGAAAAAATATTTAGCAAAGATATAAATATAGAAATAAATCAATTAAATCCACTAATCCAAAATACATTAAAAGTAAAAAATTATTTCTTAATAAAGTATAGCAATTCCAATGGAAACATTAATAAGTTTAATGAAATTTATAAAACCCTAGATGCATTAGACAAAAAAATACCATCTATATATTTAACTTATGTAACATCAAAATTAAATAATTATTACTTTACAAAATCAGAATTAGCTAAAGAACAACTTATACAAGCAATACAAATTTTAGAGCCATATCAACAGAAATTTTGGGAAATAGAAATACCTTCACTTAAAAAACTTGCTATCACATTATTAGTTGCAACATATTTTCACTTTGAATATTTTGACAAAACTATTCTTTTATATCAATTTATTACTGATACTAAAATTTCAATTGATACTCAAGCATTAAATATATTTCTTGACATATTCTACAAAAATAATAGAGAGGACTTTTTTATTGAATTATGCAATAACTATTTCCATCTATTAGGAAAAGAAAAAAAACTAGAAACTCTTGAAAAGCTCATACAATTCAAAAAATTTGACTTTGTGGAAAATCAATTATCTATATTAGAACTAGATACTGAATCTATTCAATACTTCAAAACCTTACTATGGTCAAATAAACTAAATAAAAATGATTTTACAAGTATAATTCTTGAAGAAGATGCGCTTTCTTTTACATCAACTATAAGCTTAATAATTATTGCAGAAAAACTAAAAAACCATATAGATGATATAGATTTATTTGAAAAGTTTAATCAAAGAATTAAAGAGCTTGATGATAAAAACCAAGACAATGAATATTATAGCTTATATTTTTATCAGACCAAGCAATACTCGGATGCAATCAAGCATTTAGAAATATTGAATCAAGAAGATCAAAATTCTACGTTTTCTTTTTATTTATTCGAAAGCTATATTAAAGTAAAAAATTTTAAAAAAGCTAAAAATCTTTTTGAGACACATAGAAATTTCTTTCTTTCTTTTGATAGTTTTATAGATTTATGTCATGAGATGGCGAAAGAAACTTTGGATTGGTCATTATGTGAAGCCCTAATATCTGAATATGAAAATGAATATAATACACAGGGATGGCTATGGGCATTAAAAATAATTATTGCAAAAAATTTAAGTTCAACTCTACAAACCCAAAGGTTAATAAGGAGTATCCCTGAAAACCTTGAAGGGCCACCCAATACAATTTGTTGGATTGCTGTACAAGAGGTTAATGCTAATTTCCATGTAAGAGCTAAAAATAGGATTAAAAAACTATGGAGAAAAAATCTAAATAATGTTTCAGCAGAAGCTGAAATATTTAAAGTTTTTAACAGTTTTTTAAATTTAAAAATTTCTGGAAGACATCCTTTTTTTGAGGAAGAACTAACTGATGTTCAAATAGGAACTGCTATAACATATAAATTTAAAAACACGACTGAGACAAAAGTAATAGACTTCGAAGGATTCTCACAAAATGACAGTGATTTTATTTCACACGAATCTGAATTAGCAAAAAAATTAATAGGAAGAAAAGTTGGTGATAAATTTATTATTAAAGGTACATTCGGCCTTGAAAATGAGTATGAAATAATTGAAATAACACCATTACTATTATATGTATGGAGAAAACTTTTAGATAAAGCTGGACAAGCAAATAATCCTTTCAACTTTATAGCATCTTTTGATATAGGATCAAAGGATGAAGATATAACCAATATGCTGTCCAATCTATCAAAAATAGCAGAACAACGAAAAAATTCTATTGAGCATACTATAAAGCTTTATAATGAACACCCCCTAACAATAGGAGGACTAACAGAGCAATTAAATATAGATTTAGTACAATTGGTATATGAGTGGCATTATGGAAACTATACTCTACTCAGGACTATCGATGAAAGATATATTGCGGAAGAAACTGAAAAAGAAAATTTATTTAAATATAAAAATTCTAGTAAAATAGTAGTTCTTGATGCATTTACATTACTAGAGCTTGTTTATTTTGATACTTTCTTTATAGTTACAGAACTTGAAAAAGTATATTTAAGTACCAACACTTATCAACTATTAATATATCTTCAAGAAAAATATGAAGAAGAAAGTCAAAATACAAATATTAAAGGTATCATGAGTTTTGACAATAACTCCCCTATTTTTATTGAACATGATACCAATCATATAAACAGAATCTATTCAGATATTAGTACTTTAATTAAGCATATTGAAACACATCAAAACTTTATAATTGAACATGCTTATGGTGATGGTAGCACCAACCAATTAAACCTTATTATAGATGATTTCATCACAACTGAAGAAAATTCTTGTTTAAGATTATCTAAAGAACTTAATATTCCATTAATTTCCTTTGATGCTAGATTAAGAGCACTTGCAAATCAATTAGAAATCCAAACTATAAATATGGATGACTTGATTATGTCTTCTAAATATAAGACTAATTTCTTTGCAGAAAATAGATTTATAAAGTCTCGCACAATTTCAAATTTTTACCTAGACAGTAAAAACCTACAAAACTTCATTCTATCTAGTTTTAAAAACTTTTATAATTTCCTATATGTTTTCTTTAAAGGAATTAGTCAACTTCCCAATGGGGAGGCTATTCATTATTATATTGATATGTTAAAAAAGATATCGAGCGATAGAATTTCAATCGTTATAGAGGCAGTTAATCATATTAATATGATATTCTTTACTTTTATATTCAATGAGAAAAAGGAAAATTTTGATCTTAAAGCTTTACGAGAACTACTTTTTCCATATATGCAGCCTACTATTACCAATATGTCTTCCTTTACAAATACTATAGATGAAATTTTGATAGCAGATATAAATAAAATCACATTAAATCTAGTATTAAGAAAACCAACGATTTTATTAAAATCTTAATTTTACAAGTAATATGGTTCATTAAGTTTCTTTAAAGTTAATGAACCTTTTTATAAAACTTATTAGTCTAATACTGTAACAACAATATTCCCACCCTTATCCTCAATCTCATATTTATATTGATAGTTATTACACTGCATTGTATAGCCACCTCCTCGAATATATGGGATTGCAGAAGATACCGTGTCACACTTATAACCATTCACAAGTACAGCAAGGATAAGCTGTGAAAGAATATCCTCATCAATTTTAGAGTTAATGACAGCTTCTGGTTCTATTTTATATTGCAAGTTATTAAACGACTGCTTAACAGAATTTTCTTTTTCTTCGTTAGTTTTTTTATCCCTACCACAGATGAAATTAAAGGTATCACCTGTACTTGCTTCAGACACAGGAGTAAACCAAGAGCCTTTTTCAGAATAATTCATTACATTATCAATACTCTCCCCTTCTCCTAGAACCCTCATCTTCTCAGTCTTACAATTGATTTCATATTTATTAAATAGGGTCTGCTCTACACCAATTCTTTTATAAATAACAATGAATCCATTATGATTACTTTCTTTACTTACTAAAAAATATTTTCCTCTATCTGATGAATCACTAATCGGAATAGGTACTTCCATTTCTTTGCTATTTGTATTTGTATTTGTAGCTTTATTCTCACTTTCTACTTGTGCAATTATTGGAGAATACTCATCAGTATTCCAAGATGAACTAATCGCCAAAGAAGCTAAGAAAACAATTAGAACTACTATTATCAATAGAACTACTCCAGCTTTGCCTTGCTGTTTCGATGACATAGATAAACTCTTTTTTCTGCTATGGAAGCTATTTTCCATATTTCCCCCAGAATAATATTTGTATCAGCAATCATACATAGAGTATTAAAAAATGTCACTTATAGAGTGTGCTCTTATATAGCGGGTCTACATAGGGCGTGGTCTTATAAGATGTGCGATTCTAATATCATTTCCATTTGTGTATGTAGCTAAACAATGGAAGAAAATCCTCTAATCTTATTTGGATTACGATTAAGAGAACTTAGAAAAATTAAGGGGATCTCTCAAGAGCGTTTGGCTCTAGAAAGTGGTATTGGCAGAAGTTATCTGGGTGAAGTAGAAAGAGGCAAACGAAATATTGCTCTACTTAATATTTATAAACTTGCTAAAGCTTTAAAAATTGAACCTAGTCAATTATTAGAAAAACCAGAGTTAGACCAAAATTAATAGACTTAATCTCTTATCGATGGGTGTAGTTGTTGATCTTGTAATGTGTCATACATTTTTAGTTTTTATAACTCAATGACACTTATTCATACTCTATATTGACTATGAACCTTTGCTTAGCTGTATGCAACTGTACGCATCATACTCTTCCAATTTTCATACCATTCTAATATTTCTTGGTGATCGTAATAGACAGCAGCTTGTCTGGTTACTCCTTCTTTTATACTCTTTGGAAAACTATCATCTTCTCTTTCCATTCTACTTAACTTATCTCTACTAACGCCTAGTAGTTTACATACTTCATTTTTTGTTAAACGAAGTGGCACTGCTCGCATATTTTGAGTCTCTTTCAGACTTTGATTTAAGGAACCTATCTTCAGCATATTCTTCACTCTCACTCAGATCAATTTAAACACCTTTTACAAGAGATTATAGCCACTTAATCCTAACGGCGTAGGGTTGTAGCCACTTCGCTATTAAACATGCTTTATGATGACTACAGAGGCCTTTACGAGCACATAAAATAGCGATTCTCCCGAACTGAAAATCTATTTTAACTCAAAGCCAAAAATAAGTATAACTAAATGTTTTTACTAACAATTTCATCAAAATCTTCATCAAGACCTTTAACAACAATTTCATTAATTTTTATAAAAAATTTACATCACTCTTTCAACTTAACCATGAATTCTCCCCCCTAATAATTAATCAATTTAAATTTAGATATATCTATATAGTAATTTTCATAGAACATTGAGGGGAAGAAACATCCTGTTTACCTAACAACTCATGCTCAAAGACATGATAACCCCTTAAATGAATAAGAAAAATGTACCTTTTAGATTGCTTTTTCTTCTTCAAATTACTTATTCTTCTTTTTAACTTGTACCCCCTTCTCAAGTATCTTTTTCTTAGGCTAAATAGTTAAGATACCTAGTTAAAGCTTAAGCTAAGTATCCTTTACTTTAAGAATTGAAAATTAAAAATGTAATTACATTTATTAACATTCCAGAATCTCTTCTTTCCTTATAAAACTTGAACGATGAATACAGCTATATCGTTTAAACTTCTTTCCTATGACTTGATAATATGGAGTAAAATCATACAATCGCTCATTACGAATTGTGTTTATAGAATTAATGATATCTTCTTCATCTATTGACCGTTCTAAGATATTCACACTATCGCTATATGTATCCTCTACAATTTCCTTTAATAACTGCTCATCAATTTCTTTTGTAGTACGGAATGTAATATAAATCTGTATGAAATTTTTGTTCCTGTATTGTGTTTGAAAACTCCTTAATCTTGCAACATTCAACTTTCTAAGCTCAAATAGAATACCGATATTAGGAGTTTTTCTTCTTAATCTATCTCTAAAATCATCTAATCCTAGCAAGATAGTTGTCTCTGCTTTAGATTTATCCTCTTCTCTCTTTTGACCTTCTAATCTTGGAAATAAACTATATTGATAGAGCCATTGATGATCTCTCAGCTCTGCAATTAACTTCCTCTTCTTCTTCTCTTCAGATGTTTCACTCATAATTTCTTCTCCCCAATAATTACTAATTAATAACTTTAAATACTAATTTAGTTATATCTAATTAGTATATCTATCTATTACCTATAACTAGTGATAGTTCTCTAAGAAAAAAATCTATATAAAATTAACAAGATTTCTTTTGATGAAAACCTTATGGTGCAACTGTTTCACGAGCTTTTAAACCATTAAAATAAATAGCATCAAAAGAAACACCAGAATGGCGGATTAGTGCGGTAAAAACTCCTTATCTAAACTAATTATTTAATATGAAAACATCCAAATTAAGGCTTAATACTTATTCCAAGCTCAACAGAATTTTCATTCTGATTAAATTGCCAAGTTTCATTTTCTGCTTGGATTAAATCTTGGAGCAATACTGTCTGTTCATCACTTAACTTTAAAGCATTAAATAATTTTTTTATTACTGTATCTTCTGTTAAGTCAATAGCTTGCACTGTATTACCACTAGCCAAAGAATCTAAGTAATCTGCCCAATTCTGCATCATTACTCTACGCTGTTCCAAATAGACCGCTTTATTATATACACCTTCTACACCACCAACTTTATGAGCTAAAGCAGATTCTACCCATTCTTTTTGAAAACCTTTTTCACGTAATGTTGTACTAAGGATATGACGAAAGCCATGTGGTGTTTGTTTACCTTGATACCCCATAGTTTTTAAAGCTTTTCCAAAAGTATTCTCACTTATTGGGGCATCAGATCTACTTCTACCTCTAAATAGATAATTGCTCTGCCCACTGTATAACCTTAATTCATTCAACAGTTGTATAACTTGATTTGATAAAGGGATTATGTGCTCAATTCTTTTCTTCATCCTAGGTGCAGGAATAACCCATACCTTTTTATCAAAATCAAACTCACCCCAGACAGCCTTCCTCATTTCACTAGGGCGACAACCGAGTAAAATAGACAACTGTAATCCTATTGAGGTTACTTTACTTCTATCATAGAAATTTCTAATATCTCTTAATAAAGCTGGTAATTCTTCTTGTGTTACATGAGGCATGTTTTGAGATCTATGTTTATTAATAAATCTATCAAGACCAACTAAAGGGTTATATTCAATTCTCCCTGTAACCTCTGCCAGATCGTAAATATCTTTACATAACCCTCTTACACGGTTTCCCATCTCAATAATTGGCATACCTGTTCTTGGGTTTAATTTCTGCTGAATTTGCTTAATTAGTTCTAACCATTCTTTCTTATTAATACTTCTATAATCTCTGTTTCCCATTACAGGATAAACATGATTATTTAAAGCTCCTTCATTACGAGCTCTCGTCTCCTCAGTCCAGCTCTTAGTAGCACAATATTCAATAGCTAATTTTTGAAAAGTAAAAAGATGTACTTCTAATAGAGATTGTCTTTGCTGTTCTTCATATTCTTTTGGATCAATACCATTATTAACTAATTCTTCGAATTGTTTTGCTTTTACTCTTGCTAGTCTCCCACTTATAGCAGGATATCCACCTAGCCCAAGCCAAGTCCATTGTCCTGTACTTCTTTTCTTATATCTAAATTGCCAATCCTTTAATCCGTTAGGCTTAACTCTAAAATACAGATGTCCACTATCACGCTCTCTGTATTCGCTTTTCTCAGATTCTAAATGACTTAAAGTTGTATCAGGTAAAGGACGCCGTGATATTTCACTTCTTTTCATTTTTTTGTATCCCCAAGTTAAAACAAACTCAAAGGATACAACTTAGGATACATGAACACAATTAGTATATACCTATATAAAAGTTCATATAACGGCATAAAAAAAGCCCTAACTACTGATAGTTAAGGCTTTTAGTCTTATATAACGTCATACTGAGTTATATAAATTTTAGTATTTGGTGGAGATGGCGGGAGTTGAACCCGCGTCCGCCAGCATTACGCTCGAGAATACTACATGCTT
>RCUT01001252.1_pt1 | contig 12416 bp, 10 predicted proteins | sample 2166171 | NCBI WGS metagenome assembly RCUT01 (sample SAMN09932757, study PRJNA488358) | compost metagenome | isolation source: compost soil in 4-hydroxybenzoic | place: Germany: Experimental Botanical Garden
TGGCCACGCCGGTCGGGCATTTGTTGGTATGGCAGCTCTGCGACTGGATGCAGCCGATGGCGAACATGAAGCCGCGCGCGGAGTTGACCCAGTCCGCCCCGATGGCCAGCACGCTGGCGATGTCGAAGGCGCTGACGATCTTGCCTGCCGCGCCAATGCGGATACTGGCGCGCAGGTTCAGGCCAACCAGGGTGTTGTGCACGAACATCAGGCCCTCGCGCATCGGCACGCCCATGTTGTCGCTGAACTCGCGTGGCGCCGCACCGGTGCCGCCTTCCTTGCCATCGACGACGATGAAGTCCGGAGTGATGCCAGTGGCCAGCATGGCCTTGGCAATGCCCATGAACTCCCAAGGGTGGCCCAGGCAGAATTTGAACCCCACCGGCTTGCCGCCCGACAGCTCACGCAGGCTGGCAACGAACTGCAGCAACTCGACCGGCGTGCGGAAGGCACTGTGCGCCGCCGGCGAGATGCAATCCTCGCCCACGCGCACGCCACGAGTTGCGGCAATTTCGGGGCTGACCTTGTGCCCCGGCAGGATGCCGCCGTGGCCCGGCTTGGCGCCCTGGCTGAGCTTGATCTCGATCATCTTCACCTGCGGCGAGCGCGCCTGCTCGGCGAAGCGCTGCGGGTCGAAGCGGCCGTCCTCGGTGCGGCAGCCGAAGTAGCCACTGCCGATTTCCCAGATCAGGTCACCGCCATGTTCGCGGTGGTACGGGCTGATGCTGCCTTCACCCGTGTCATGGGCAAAACGGCCCATGCGCGCACCGCGGTTTAGCGCGGCGATGGCATTGGCGCTGAGGGCGCCGAAGCTCATGGCCGAGATGTTGAAGATCGAGGCCGAGTAGGGCAGGCGGCATTGCGGCCCGCCAATGGCGATGCGGAACGATGCCGGGTCTGGCGTGGCCACCGGCAGCATGGAATGGCTGATGAACTCGAAGCCGGGCTTGTAGGCATCGTTGAGGGTGCCAAAGGCCTTCTCGGCGCTTTCGTTCTTGGCCCGGGCGTAGACCAGCGAACGCTGCGAGCGGGAGAACGGCAGCTTGTCGTCGTCGCCCTCGATCAGGTACTGGCGGATTTCCGGGCGGATGGTTTCGATCAGGTAGCGGATGTTGCCCAGGATCGGGTAGTTGCGGCGCACGGCGTGGTGGCTTTGCCGCAGGTCGTTCAGGCCGACCAGGCTGAGCAGCGCGGTGATCAATGTGAACGGCCACAGCCAGGCATGCTGGGGTAGCAGCGGCAGGCTGGCGAAGGTGAACAGCAGGCAGAGGGCGAGGCAGGCGTAGCGGCTGGGTAGAGAGTGTTTCATGGGTCCATCGCAGGCAGGATGACCGGGCATAGGATAGGCAAAGGCGGGGAGGGGAAAACCTGGGTAATCGGTAAAAGACTGTTACCTGATTGTGGTTGTGTTGCCTGTGCTGGCCTCATCGCCGGCAAGCCAGCTCCCACCTCGACCGCACCGATTTCAAGCCATGCGCAGTACCTGTGGGAGCTGGCTTGCCGGCGATGAGGCCAGCACAGGCGGTACAGTTCCTCCCCCGCAAAAGTGTTAGCGAGGCAACAACACGCTGACCCGCAACCCACCCCCCTCGCGGTTCGCCAGCAGCAACTCGCCCCCATGACTGGCAGCAATCCGCTGGGCGATGCTCAACCCCAGCCCATACCCTCCGGACGCCTGGTTGCGCGACCCTTCACCGCGCACGAACGGGTCGATGATGGTCGCCAGCAGGCCCGGCGCAATCCCCGGGCCGCGGTCATCGATATGGATGAACACCCCTGTAGTCGCCTGTTCCAGCGTGACCGAAACCTCCTTGGCATAACGCAACGCATTGACCAGCAGGTTCTGCAGGCAGCGCTGCAGCAGCAGGGCATCGACCCGCAGGCTGCCCGCCTGGCCATGCACCGGCAGTGGCTCTTCGGCAGTGGCCAGCTCCGCGCACTGGCGCACCACCAGCCGGTCCAGGTCCACCTGCTGCAAGTTCTGTTGCTCCCCCGCGCGCAGGTAATCGAGCACCTGGCCGATCATGTTGTCCATCTGCGCAATGTTCTGCCGCAGGCGCTGCCGGTTTTCGTCGTCCGGCAGGCGCTCCAGGCGCAGGCGCATGCGCGTCAGCGGGGTGCGCAGGTCGTGGGACACGGCGGCCAGGAAGTAGGCCTTGTCGTTGACCATCGCGATCAGCCGCTGCTGCATGGCGTTGAAGGCCTGGGCCGCCTGGCGCACTTCCTCCGGGCCATCCAGCGCCAAGGGCGGCTGCTCGAGGTTGCTGCCCAGGCCGCGCGCGGCATCGGCCAGGCGCCGCAACGGGCGCAGGCACAGGCGCACGGCAATCAGGCACACCAGCAATACCGCGACGATGCGCAGCGCGTACACCCGCAACAGGTAATCGCTGATCAGCACCCAGGCCGACTCGCCGCTCCAGCCTTGCAGTTCCTGGCCCTCGATGGTCAGCCAGTGCCCATCGGCCAACGGCACCGCGAACTGCAGATGCGCCTGGGCCGTGCGCAGGCCGAACAGGCTGCGCCAGACGATCGGCTGGCCCTGTTCGTCGGTCAACTGCACCTTCATCAGGCGCACATCCTGGGCATGCCCCAATTCGTACTCGAGGGCCTGGTGCAGCAACAGCTCGACACGCCTGCGCCCGCGGCGCTCGTCCTGCACCGGCGTGGGCAGGGCTTCGCTGCAACGCAGTTGGTAATGCGCTGGCGCCTGCAGTGCACCGGCACGGCAGTCGGCCTGGGAGATCAACGGCGCGCTGCGTGCGGCAATCAGCCGGACAGGGGCCTCGAGAACCTGGGCAAAACGCACATCGAACCAGATGCTGCTGGACATCAACTGGATCAGCACGGTGCCGCTGACCATTATCAGCAGCAACTGGCCGAACAACGTGCGTGGCCACAGCCGGCGCAGCCAGCGCATGTCAGGCATCGGCCCCGTTGGCGGCGATGCTCAGCAAATAGCCTTCGTTGCGGATGGTGAGAATTTGCGCGGCACCCGCCGGCGCGTGGCGCAGGTGCTGGCGCAGGCGGCTGACGCACATGTCCACCGAACGGTCGTCGGGCAGGTGGTCGCGGCCGAACGCACTGCGCGTCAGCTGGTCGCGGGACACCACGCGGTTGTTGGCTTCCAGCAGTTCGCGCAGTACGCGGTAGTCGGAGCGGGGCAGGGTCAGGGTCTCGCCATCGGGGCGGGTGAGCAGGCGCTTCACGTGTTCCAGGCGGAAGCCGGCGAACAGCTGGGCATCTTCTACCGGCTCTTCGGCGGGCGCATCCAGGCGTTGCGGACGACGCAGCACGGCCTTGATCCGGGCGATCAGCTCGCGTGGCTCGAAGGGCTTGGCCAGGTAGTCATCGGCACCCACCTCCAGGCCGATGATGCGGTCCAGCGTGCTGCCCTTGGCCGACAGCATGATCACCGCCAGCCCCGGCGTGGCTTGCAGCTGGCGGCACAGGCTCAGGCCGTCTTCGCCCGGCAGCATCAGGTCCAGCACCACCAGCTCCACCTTGTGCCGGGCCAGTTGCTCGCGCATCTGCTCGCCGTCAGCCGCTGCCAGCACGTTATAGCCGGCATCTGTCAGGTAATCACAAAGAAGTTCGCGGATCTCGTCGTCATCGTCGACAACAAGCAAAGTTGTGCTCATGCAGAAAAACACCTGTTCGGTGAGGGCCGGTGGCGCTCGTTACGTTCGATTACATCCCCGTACAAGCCGGGTCTGGAGCCCGGGGGGCCGATCCCTAGAATCCTAACAAAAAATCATCTGCAAATACGAAGCCTTCCCAAATGAACTCCGAGAGCACCCCGAACGCCTTCCCCTCCATCAGCCGAGGCGGCACGCGCCTCAAACCGCTGGCCCTGTTCATTGCCGTGGCCGTCAGCGGTGGCGCGATGGCTGCCGACAGCAAGCCCCTGGAACTGGAGGCCACGCAGATCGAAGACAGCGCCCTGCTGCCTGCCGACGAAGCCGGCCAGCTGGGTTACACGGTCGAAAGCACCCGCAGCTCCACCGGCCTGGCCCTGACGCCGCGCCAGACGCCGCAGTCGGTCACCACCATTACCCGCCAGCAGATGGATGACCGCGACATCCACACCATCGAGCAAGCGCTGGAAACCACCCCAGGCGTGACCGCGAGCAAGTCCGAAGTGGGCGGGCGTACCGACTACCGTGCCCGTGGTTACTCGATCAGCAACTGGAAGGTCGATGGCCTGCAGTTTCAGGGCGGCTCGGACTTCAGTGGCGGCGGCAACGCGCTGAACATGGACCTGTACGAGCGCATCGACATCGTGCGCGGCGCCAACGGCCTGCTGGGCGGTACCGGCGACCCGTCGGCCACCGTCAACCTGATCCGCAAGGCACCGACCAGGACGTTCGGCGGTAGCGCCTATGCCACCTACGGCAGCTGGGACAAGCGCCGCCTGGGCGCCGACCTCAACCTGCCGCTGTCCGAAGACGGCCGCCTGCGTTCGCGCTTCGTGATGACCCAGCAGGACGCCAACTCATTCCGCGACAACCAGTCCGAGCGCTCCCGCGCCGCGCTGGCCAACTTCGAGTTCGACCTGGACGACGCCACCACCCTTGGTGCCGGCTACCAGTACGAGTACAACAAGATTGTCGGCGGTGGCTGGGGTGCGAACATCCCGATCTGGTACAGCGATGGCAGCAAGACCGACCTGCCGCGCAGCACCAACGTGGTACCCAGCTGGAGCTTTGGCGAGTACACCACCCGCACCGCGTTCGGCTCGCTGGAGCACCGCTTCGACAACGACTGGACGCTGGACCTGAAAGCCGCCCAGAGCACCGCCGAAACCCTCAACCACCGCGGCCTGGCCAAGGTCAACTCGGCGGGCCGTGGCAGCTACGGCGGCTACTGGGACCAGGATGGCAGCGGTGCCGTGCTCAACGGCCTGCACAGCTCCACCGACACCACCCAGCAGTCGGCGCAGATCGACCTGTCCGGCCCGTTCCAGCTGTTCGGCCGTACCCACCAGGCGATGGTTGGCTACAACGACAGCCGCACCGTGGCCTGGTCGCCGGAATACACCTGCACCATGGTTGGCGACGGCATGGCCAGTGCGCCTGCGCTGGGCTGCCAGTTCCGCGCCAACAACGGCTTCCCGCTGACCGACTGGCGCAATGGCGTGGATGACGACTACGACCTCATCGCCTCGCGCACCGGCCGCCACAGCAAGACCACCACCCGCCTGCAGGGCATGTACGCGGCAACCCGCCTGAGCATCACCGACCCACTGTCGGTCATCCTCGGCGTGCGCACCAGCAACTACTCGGCCACCACCCGCAGCGTGGCTGGCGCACGTACCAGCCAGGAAGAGAACGGCATCGTCACCCCGTACCTGGGCGCCGTGTACGACCTCAACGACAACTACTCGCTGTATGCCAGCTACACCGACATCTTCACCCCGCAAACCGCTGAAACCAGCAGCGGCAGCAAGGTCGAGCCGATTCGCGGGCAAAGCTACGAGACGGGTATCAAGGGAGAGTGGTTCGATGGCCGCCTGAACGCCTCGGCGGCGTACTTCCGCACCAAGCAGGAAAACAAGGCCGTGCTGGACGGCGACCTGACCACCCCGACCGGTGGCGACGCCTACAAGGCCGGTTCCGGCCAGGAAACCGACGGTATCGACCTGGAAATCGCCGGCGCCCTGACCCCCAGCTGGAACGTGTACGCCGGCTACACCTACCTGCACTTCCGCCGCGTCGACAGCGACGGCCGCAGCGACCCATCGCACCTGTTCAAGGCCTCGACCACCTACCGCCTTTCCGGCCCGCTCGACCGCCTGACCCTGGGCGCCGGGGTTACTGCGCAGAGCAACATCCGCGCAATCTCCAGCCCGGCGGGCCAGCCGAGCAATGGTGTGAGCAACGGTGCCACTGATGTGAACTGGTCCGGTTATGCCATCTGGAATGCCATGGCCAAGTACCAGCTGACCGACGACACCAGCGTCAGCCTCAACGCCAACAACCTGTTCGACAAGCACTACTACACCCGTTACGGGTTCTATGCCGGGGCGATTTATGGTGACCCACGCAACCTGTCGCTGACGGTCAGCACAGCGTTCTGATCAACCGCACCTGGGGCTGCTGCGCAGCCCATCGCCGGCAAGCCGGGCTCCCACAGGTACCGCGCACACCTTGAGCCCGGCGCGCCCGTTGGTAGCAACTGCCTTGCTCAATTTCTAACAGGTGACGCGATCCCTGTGGGAGCGGGCGCGCCCGCGAACACGGGCGAAGCCCGTGCCATCCACCGCAGCACCTGATTCGCTGGGTCGGCGCCAGGCTCAAACCATGCGCTGTACCTGTGGTAGATGGCCCAGCCCTTTGGGCTGCGCTGTCGCGTAGATAACTGAAATTGCAAGCAATCCGCGTACCCTGTGGGAGCGGCTTTAGCCGCGAAGAATCCAACGCGGTGTATGGCACCGGCTGCGCCGGTGTTCGCGGCTAAAGCCGCTCCCACAGGGCCCCTGCTAATTCAATGAGTTATCTGCAGTTCTATGAGAGCCCGGCTTGCCGGCTATGGGCCACAAAGCTGCCCTATTTCACCTAGGGCCAGTCTCTTGCTGGCGATCAACCGACTTCTCCAGCCGGTCTTCGAAACTATCCCAGTCCTCACCAAACAGTTCCACCGGGTGCATGGTCCGGCTCGCGCCATTGCCACAGGCCAACGCCTTGGCCGGGCAATACAGGTCGCAGCCCCAGCAGATGCGCTCCGGGTGGCTGGGGTTTGTGGGGAATTTCTTGGCCATGGTTTCCTTCCCTCAAGTGCTGACGGATCTCAGGCTATGCTGCGTGCCTGCGTCAGGCTTGATTGAGATCAATCTTGGGGAGGAGTACAGCCACTACAAACCTCAACTGACCCAACATTACCGTATCAGTGGTGAGGGGGACGCGTTGCCAATTGGGCATAGCCGTTCGGCAGATGGTGGGCATCTACAAAGTGCCGGGTTTGCAGTTCTAGCACCATGTTCATCAGACTGGATACGGGCTCAGCCACGCCCCAGGTAGCAGCAACCTTGTCGTAACGGTTTACCGCTTGCGCCTTTTCTACCTGTTTGCCATTCAGATCTTGAGCCAGGTCCTTCCAGCGGGTGACCAGCTTCTTCATCTGCTCGGCTTGTTCCGGCTTCATGCATGGAAAACGGCGAAGCCGGTCAACCAGATACATCAGGCGCCGCTTCCTTACGGGGGCGAGCCTTGGCATGTTCAAGCGATTTTCCAGTGCTTCGCGCATATCCTCGTTTCTGTACCAGAAGAGGAGAGCGAAGGTCTCGGCAACGGCCTTGTCGAGCTTGTCCAGCGAGGTTTTTGTAGCTTGAACGACCAGGTGCTCGAGTGCCTGACGGGCATGTTGATCAGAGGGGGGCATGTCAGAGGACACAAGCGCCCAGAGTTTTTCTAGCGAGTAATCGAGCGGGGAGGTGTCGCAATGCCGGGCCCCATGCGCCGTATTCGAGGGCACAGTCATCGCCTTACTGGTACTACTGGCCCCACTCTCGCGCTTCATCGAGAATCAACCTCAGGCAGCTGGTTACGGTGCTTCTATCACAGGGGTAATAGTCGATTGCCTCCTTGGCAAGCCTATCAAATTCCTTGAGATTCAGCTTGCCTGACCTGATAAGCAGATTGATGTCATCCTGGTCGCGTTCGGTGAATCTCCCGAGTTTTGAAATGGCGAGGTCGATCGGGTGAGCTATGAAAACCTGTAAAGGAGAGCACTCCTGGCCGGGAAGGAGGATTGCCCGCGCATCGTAGTCTTCATGCAAGGGGCATAGCGAGTTGTTGAATTGCTGGTCGAACACGACGGACAGGTCCAGACCATCCTGCTCGTAGTCTTCCGGCGCGGCATAAACTGCCCTTATTTCGTCCCTGAGCAGGTGTTCGCTGGCCTGAATCTCCGCATCGATATCCGCACTACCGCGGGCATTCGTCAGCATGTGCAAGGCGCACCCGCCAAAGACATAGATCTTGACTGTTCCCGAACGCCGCCCAGACAGTAGAGGCAAGGCTCTGTCGAAGAGCTGGCGCACGGCCTGCGCCAAAGGGGTTTGCAGGTGCAGCATGAGGCAGGGCTCCTGAGGTTGGCAGGGCACTTTACTCACGGATGGCGCAAAAGTTGTTTCGTTGAAACATCGCTTTGCAAAAAGCAGAGTTGTGGCCCTTTAGCACGCTGTGCGTAGGCCCTGCGCTACGTCTTTATTGCTCAAACACGAGCTGCAAGAAATGGGGTACAGGGTTTAGCTGCCAGGCGCTTGAGTGATCACGATCTGCGGCGGTGAACCGGCATCGTTCGAGGGCAGGGTGAGGCTTGTGCGAAAGCCGAGCTTGTCGAGCATGTCAATCATGGCATCGAGGGTGAACTTCTCGATCTTGCCATTTGCAAGCTCGGATATTCGGGATTGGGTTACGTTCAGCCTGATCGCAGCATCATGCTGCTTGAGGCCCATTTTTTTGATGCAGTCCGTGATGAAAATGGACAGGTCCATTTTCAAGGCCATTTTGCTGGCCGTGTCTGCATCGTGGGTGGCGTGGGAAGGGCTTTCGTGGAATTGAAGCGCCATCGGCTTGCCTCAGCAGGAATACCTAAAATTTACGATAAATCGTGGCGGGGCCAGGTGGGCGAGTCAAAGCGCTTATGTTGGAAGACGTGTCTGGTCTCTGGCTGCGCTCTTCTTTGGGATCGTTGGGGGCCGCTGCGCAGCCCATCGCAGGCAAGCCAGCTCCTACACCGACCGCATCGACCTCAAGGCCAAGGCTGATGTGGTTGGGCGATCCTGAAAACAAAAAAGGCCCACCTTTCGGTGAGCCTTTTTTGATACTGCGTATGGTGCCGGCACCAGGAATCGAACCCGGGACCTACTGATTACAAGTCAGTTGCTCTACCATCTGAGCTATACCGGCAATGGGGCGTCATTATAACGATCGGTTGGCGCCTGTAAACCACTTCGTTGCGAATGTTCGCAAATGACCTAAGTCACCGACCTGAAAGAAGAATTTTCCTACCAGCCGCGATGGATGGTGGTGACGCTTGGCTCGGTTTTGCCCGGGTTGAAGAACAGCTTGTCGTTGTCGCAGCCGCGCTTGCGGCAGGGGCTTTCGGTGCGCAGGGGCAGGCCGTTGTCGCCGCCCAGCTGCATGCCGGGGTGGTTCCAGCCCAGGCTGCTGTTGGAGTGGGGAGCGGTGCCGCTGGCGCAGCCGGTCAGGGCCAGGGCGAGGGTCAGCAGGGCGAGGGGCTTGGCTTGGGTCACGATGGTCGGGTCCGTTAGTCCATTGTCGGTTCTGGCGCAACGCCAGAAGGTCGCGGGGCTGGCGGGCAGCGCGCGACGTCACTTTTTAATCATTTGGGGGGCGGATGATACACCGTTGCGGCGGTCGGGCATTAGCTTTGTGTTGCTTGTGATGGCCTATTCGCGGGCTTGCCCGCTCCCACAGGATCTCCACAAGCCTTGAAACTGTGTAGTACCTGTGGGAGCGGGCGTGCCCGCGAAAGGGCCATCAGCTGTACGAAGATTCTGAACTTTAGGGCTAACAGCTTCAGGGTTTGGTGGCTTCGGAACTATCCTACGCGCGCCGCCGAAGTATCGCTGTTGTCGGGGAAATGGCTCACGGATACCGTTTTCGGGTCGCTCTGGCGACCGGGTGTGAGAACCCTGATCGAATAAGCGCTACCCATTTATGGTGGCCGTACGCGGGCAGACTTCGGTCTGGCCGGGCTTCCTTATTCGACCGGTTTCTCACCCCGCGTACGGCTGCCACCCAAATCCGTGAGAAAGATTTCTGGCAGTCCCCTCCCCGAGTAAGGATTTATGCCATGAAGAAAACCATCATCGAACCCATCACCACCGCAGGCGTGGAAACCTTCCTCGCAGCCGGTAACCCATCCCTCAATCTGCTACGCGTCGAGCCTGGTGTCCCCGTCGATGCTGCCTATGAGCATGTCTCGATCCTGATGGGCTACATCAAGCATCTGGTGCGCGAGGGGGATATGGAGGATGACCATAAATTCCTGGGAGCCGCCGATTATCTGTGCGACATGGCCAAGGCGCTGATGAACGATATCGAGATTGCCAAGAACAAGGCGCATTGAAAGGTGTGGGAGTGGGCACCGCGTTGCATGGCACGGGCTTCGCCCGTGTTCGCGGGCACGCCCGCTCCCACAGGAATCGCGTAAACCTGCCGGTTTTTGAGCAAGAAAAAGAGCCCACAAAGGCCGTGCAAACAATGCTTGCGCCAACCACAAGAAATGTTTATGCACAAGTGGCATCGGCGCCTTGCGCGAAAGGCATGCCGGATCGATACACCGCCGGTCTTTGCGCAAACGCCTGTTTTTACTGGCCTTGACGCGCAAGCCGGAATAAGCCAAACGCTTGAAATAGCGCTTGGATCCAACAGGTAATCACAAGCTTGTTCACAGAGTTATCCACAGGTTGTGCTGCGGCTAACGGTCGCGTTCCGCGAGGATGAGCAGGTTGCGTGGGGTCAGTGGATAGTCGCAAAACAGGCCCAGGCGAACGGCGTAGCCTTGTTCTTCGAGGAACAGGGCGCGATCGAGTACCAGCCACAGCTCCAGCGGCCGGCGGAACAGGTTGCGCACGCGCTCCAGGTTGCGGACTTCGGCCAGGCGTTGCCAGCCTGCGGCTTCCAGGGCTGCCCAGTCCGGGTTGCCAGTCAGCTGCAATTGCTTGAGTTCGGCCAGGTCGCGGCAGTACTGCTCGAAGGGCTTCTCCAGCCAGGCCACGGGTAGCGACGGTGTCGGCAGGTACTCGTCGGTCTGGCGCTGCTGGCGTTGCAGCAGGTCGAAGCCCAGGCGCCGGGCCATCGAGGTGTCGCGCTGGCGCCGCACGCGGGCGCCGGCGGTGACGGTTTCGCTCAGGGGCAGGCCCAGGTCGTCCACCGACAGCTGCAGGCTCGATGCCTGCGCGGCTGTGGATAACGCCTGGTACTGCTGCGCCGCGATGCGGTTGTAGCAGCAGGGGGCCACGGCCAGTTGCCGGCAACCTTGCTGGCTGGCCAGTTGCATCAGGCGCACATGCAGGTCGCCACAGGCGTGCAGGGCGACCACGCTTTTGTCGCCAGCCAGGTGGCGGGCGCTGTCGTTGGCCATCACATCCTGATGCACATGCTGCGCCGGCAAGTGGTGGTGTGCGCTCAGGGCCTGGCCGGCGGCGACCAGTTCGGCGTCGTATTCCAGGCAGGTCAGGTGTTGGCCGGGTTGCAGCAGGCGGCGGCCCAGGTGGCCTTTGCCGGAGCACCAGTCCAGCCAGTGACGGGGCTGTTCGCGGAAGGCCAGGTGGCTGGCGAAGGCTTCGATCTGCTGCCATTTGCGGCCGGGGACGGCGACGTCGAGGCGGTGCGCGGCGGTGGGCAGATCGGTTTCCGGGAGGTTGCCGAGTGCCGAAAGCTGTCGGGCTTGCTGGGCCAGTTGCGGGAACGGGGCGGGCAACGGGGCAGCGGTGGTGTCGGTTTCGGCGTCTGCCAGGGAGCATTGGCGCAGGTGGGCGGCAAGCTCGGGGTGGGCGGTTTCCCAGGCCAGCTGCAGGCTGGTGAAGGGGCGGGGTTTCCACAGCTGCTGGTGCTCGATCAGGAACTGGTCGAGGGCCTGGAAGCGGGTGCTTAGGTGGGGGCTGTGGAGGTGGTTGGGCATGGGGGAGAGTGTGTTGGGTTTTAGGGCCTCTTCGCGGGTGAACCCGCTCCCACAGGTATAGTGCACAGCTTTAGGGCTGTGGGGACTCTGTGGGAGCGGGTTTACCCGCGAAGAAAGCTAAGTGGTCTCAGCGGCCCTGGCAGGCATCCACGCGCAACCAGCGCTCCAGCAGCTTGAAGCCCTGCACCAGCACGAACGAGATCACCAGGTAGAACACCCCGGCGGCAAAGAAGATCTCTACCGGCAGGTAGGTGCGGGCGATGATGGTACGGGCCATGCCGGTCAGTTCCAGCAGGGTCACGGTACTGGCCAGGGCGCTGGCCTTGAGCATCAGGATCACTTCGTTGCTGTACGCCGGCAGGCCGATGCGCGCGGCGCGTGGCAGCATGATGTAGAACAGCGCCTTGCCCCGCGACATGCCCAGCGCCCGGGCCGCTTCGATCTCACCTTTGGGGATCGACTGCAGTGCGCCGCGTAGAATCTCGGCAATGTACGCGGCGGTGTGCAGGGTCATGGTCAGCACCGTGCACCAGAACGGATCGCGCAGGTACGGCCACAGCGAACTCGAACGCACCGCGTCGAACTGCGCCAGGCCGTAGTAGACCAGGAACAGCTGCACCAGCAGCGGCGTGCCACGGAAGAAGAAGATGTAGCTGAACGGCACCGCGCGCACGTACCAGTGGCGCGAGGAGCGGGCGATGCCCAGCGGGATGGCCAGGATCAACCCGGCAACCACGGCAATGGCCACCAGCTCCAGGGTCAGG
>RCUT01001258.1_pt1 | contig 12347 bp, 12 predicted proteins | sample 2166171 | NCBI WGS metagenome assembly RCUT01 (sample SAMN09932757, study PRJNA488358) | compost metagenome | isolation source: compost soil in 4-hydroxybenzoic | place: Germany: Experimental Botanical Garden
GATTAAGGGTACCGGACCTGCGGCGATTTGAGAATCCCTCCACAGGCACATGAAATCCGAACCCACAGCTTTATCATTTTATTAAGAATTTCCGGGCACGCGAGAATCAAACAAAAACGGCGCCGATGGCGCCGTTTCTTTATCTCATATGCTTAGGGCTTAACGGCCATCTGGCGTACGCAGGCCGAACCACTTGTCCTTCACAGCATTGTAATGCTCTTCAGGCTTATACTGAGCCACCTGCAACTGCATATCCTGCGCTGTCATACGACCACTTGCATTCAGGAGCGCATAGCTTGCAACAATCGAGTCATGCTCTGCCTGAACAAGTGCGATCTGCACCGTGACAAGCGCGTTCTGCGCGTTCAACACATCAAGCGTGGTTCGCTGTCCAACTTTACGTTCTTCGATAACACCATCAAGAGCCAGCTGAGCTGCTGCGATACCGTCGCGGTTTGCCTTGACGGACGCACGCGCTGCTTCAAGCTGTGACCAAGCCGAGCTGATTGCCTGACGCACCCTGTCCTGAATAATATCGACTTCGATACGTGCCTGACCGAGCTGTTCTTTGGCCTGACGTATCTGTGCCGATGTGCGGCCGCCGGTATAAATCGGGATACTTACACCAACGCCGACCGAAGCCGAGTTGCCATCGCCAGCATTCGTGCCGGCATAAGTGTCGAGGTGGCTCGCGCTGGCGGTCAAACCAACGGTAGGTAGCAACGCACCTTCCTTGGCCTTGACGTTGAAGCCTTGCGCGTTAACTGCATACTGGGTAGCCAGAATGCCCGGATGCACGGTAACAGCGTTTGCATAAGCAACATCTGGAGAGCGTGGCAAGTTCTTGGCGGCAGGTGCCGTGGCAAGACGATCTGGTTGCGATCCGATGACCTGAACATAAGTCGCTTCGGCAGACTTCACATTGGCGCGGGCCGAATTGAGCTCCGCTACCGCTGTCGAACGCTGCGATTCTGACTGAGCAACATCAGTACGTGTGCCTTCACCAACGTCAAGACGTGCACGCGAAGCACGGACCTGCTCGTTCATCGCAGCAAGGTTCTTTTCGCGAAGCACTGCGACCTGGCGAAGCTGGTACACATTCATATAAGCCTGAACGGCTTCCAGAAGTGTATTCTGCTCATCGTTGCGGAGGTTTTCGCGCTGCGCAAACACGGTCGTTTCAGCTGCGGCGACATTGTTCTTGGTCTGAAAACCATCGAACAGCATCTGATTCAGCTCGATACCGTAAGTCCCGGTCGTGCGATAACCATTTAAGGGGGTCTTCCCGCGAACAGCCTGATAAGAACCAGTCACCTGCGGACGGTAGTTAGATTTTGCAATCGCAACGTTTTCGTCCTGAATGCGCACACCTGCCCGCGATGAGTTCAGGGTTGCGTTGTTCTTATAGGCCTTCATGAGAGCGCCGTTCAGCGTCTCTGACAAAGCGGCCTGTCCCGATAAAACGGTGCCAGACAGGAGTATTGCCGCCGCCATAAGTCCTTTGCACGCTTTGAACACCGTATACCTCATATCAGAACAAACGAATCTATAATCGAACCGATCGGTTCGGGAAGACTTAATAACGTGTAAATTCCGCTATTTCCATCTTTCCCGCCAGTGCTTTCACAAACAATTTCTGCATCGTTGCAGAATTGCCCCACGCGCTGGATTAAAACTCGAACTGCTCAATACGCTCAAAACCGGGAAGCGGACGAACTGCTGTATTGAAAACGCTGCGTCCCGAAGCAACACCGTTTTCTTTCACATAAAGTCGCGCAATTCCGGCATTTCCACGCCCTTCGACGACAACCAGACGGCCACCCTCTTTAAGCTGATTGAAAAGTACTTCCGGCACAAAATCAACTGCACCCTCGATGAAAATCACATCGTAAGGCGCTTCCGAAGGGTAGCCTGCATTCAAATTGCCTGAAACGATCACAACATTGTCATGGCCAAGTTCCTGCAAACGAGCCGTCGCAACGGCCGATAAAGCGGAATCACTTTCGAGGCCAATGACCGATCCAGCTAACTCAGAAAAGATTGCAGACGAGTAGCCAGTACCGCAACCGACATCCAGAACGACATCGTCCTTGTTAACCTTTGCGAGCTGCACGAGCTTTGCAAAAGGTGACGGTTCCATGAGGAAGCGCGGCGCAGTGCCCTCGCTTTCAAGAAGCTGATCTTCATCGATATAAGCAAGCACCTGACGGTTTGCCGGAACAAAAGCTTCGCGTGGTACAGTCAGAAAAGCATCGATGACCCTGAGGTCCGTTACATCCGTGGTACGGATCTGGTTATCGACCATCTTCGTGCGAAGATCCTGGAAATCGGCTGCCATAGCCATGCCCTACATCCTTCTATATCGCGATCACGCGATGATTATGCCTTCTGGCACCCATTTCGAACAGAGCCCGGATCGTTCGGCAAATCCGTAACAATCGCGGTTCACTATCTTTATGGGACACCATAAACGAGATTTGCCGTTGATGTGGCAAAAATCGGCCTCCCAGTCAATCAAACACAAGATTTGCCAAACACAAGATTTTCCAAACACAAGATTTGCAGACCTGACTGCAACACTTAGTCGTCGCGATCTGCGCCCTTGTGAAACTGATCAAAAAATGCCGGGCATTTCAGCCCGGCAATTATGCTTTGGATAAATATCTTACAAGCGGTGCATCATCACAACGCGGGCAATGTCGATCACATTATTGCGCAATCGTCGCGGGATAACCGGCAGCAGACAGAGCATTGAGCGCTTCATCCTGCGACGCGCTGCCATCAAACTCGACCTCTTTCTTATCGAGATCAATATTAACAGTGGCCCTTTCATCGAGCTTCCGCAGAGCGCCCGTGACACTATCGGCGCAACCACCGCATTTCATCTTCGGTACAGAAAAAATTACCATTCAACTCACTCCTTGCTCGTGAACAGCTCCCGTTGAGATTGAATACAGAACCGCTCTACTTCGTTGTCTCAAGCATTTAGCTCAGACGAAAATGCTTCGGTCTTTTGGCCAAAATGCTTTAACTGACACCACTGTGCAGCTTCCCATCGTGGCAAGGTCAAGCGTGAATTTTCGTTACGGTGCCTCACAGCTTTCCGGCACACTCTCTTCGATGGCCAGCGGTGACTTGGTCAATGAGCCCGTCATGATCTGCATTGGCTTATAAGGCGGCTCTTCCTGCATACCAGGATTGGTAAGACGGATCGTATAACAGCCCGTGAACACTTGCTTTTTGCCGTCATCGCCTTCAGATTCGATTGCAATCGGAAGGCTCCAATAGATTTGTCCTGCGCCCGGATCTGGATCGATCTTCCTGACCGCAACCTTTACGCTCTTGGTGCCCTCATACCCCTTGGCAAATGTCTTGAAATCAGGCTCCCGCCCCTCCTCCGAGTAATAGCTGTAAGCACGAGCATATTCCTTGCGATTGATCGCATTGTAATAAGATTCCATCAGCGCCTGCGGAGTCGAGCGGTCATCGCGGTAATCAGGAACAGTTACGCCATCACCAGCATCCTGAGTTTGTTCAGACGGCTTGGTTTCTTCGACAGGCTTTTCCTGCTTCTGAGTTTGCGCTTGAGTTTGGGCCGGAGCAGCTTTCTTGGGCGCTTCCTGGGCTTGCACACCGGACATCAGAACCAGGGTGCTGAAAACGCCCGCGACCCCAGCAAGTATCAAAGGCTTCATGCGCTCAATCGACATTCGCTTCTCCTCTTCCAGTAATTCTTTGTTTGCAGAGCACCAAGGTATGCACGCGCGTTGTGGCTGTGCTCCCGATTTGGTGTCTTGAAGTAATGATGTTACAACACTAACTATAGTGAAAACGTGGCAATCCCGCAGAAAAGCGCATTGCTTCGAACAGACTGGATGATTCTCCAGTTGCAGACCAGCATAACACCGGAAGAGATGAAAAATGGGCCGTTTCTCAGTCTTGACGCTTACCGATGCAGCAGCAGCTCGCGTTAGTGAAATCATGGCGTCGCGTGACGGTGCGCTCGGCATTCGCGTCGGCGTGAAAAAAGGTGGCTGCGCTGGCATGGAATATACGATTGATCTCGTCACTGAGCCGAAAGTCGGCGATGACTCCGTCGAAAAAGATGGCGCAAAGGTTTATATCGCGCCTGAAGCTGTGCTGTTCCTGCTTGGCACACAAATGGACTTCGAAGTGACCACGCTACGCACCGGATTTGTCTTCAACAACCCCAACCAGACATCCGCTTGTGGTTGCGGTGAATCTGTTGAGCTGACCGCAGCGTCCCCGGAAAGCCTTCGTCAGATGCAGGGCGCAGCTTAAATACCCGGGTTCCAAAAATGGACGATCAAACCTTACGTGACCTGTTTGAAGGATTGGGGGCGATCAGCATTCGTCGCATGTTTGGCGGCAAGGGTATCTATCATCAGGGATTGATTATAGCGCTCGTTGTTCAGGACGAGCTGTTGTTGAAAGCTGATTCCCAGACGGCACCTGCCTTCATCGAAGCCGGATCCAGACAATGGGCTTACGATAGTCGGAAGAGTGGCAAGCCAGTCGCCATGCCTTACTGGAGTGTGCCGGACGAGGCTTATGACGACCCTGAAATCATGACTGATTGGGCGCGGCTGGCATTCGCGGCGAGTCTTAGGGCTACTCCTGTTAAAGCGAAGTCATAAGAACGGCTCTGACAGAGCGCTCTCACCCAATTATTCACATCGAAAATATAAAACGCCGGCCTGATTGAACCAGACCGGCGTTTTCAATTTGCAACAACCTAATTTCAGACGCCAGTCGGGATCAACATAAAGGCTGGGATGTCATTACCAAAACCAACTGGAACCGGACCATCATCGTCATCGCGATCACGGCGACGCTTGTGGTTATCGTGCTGTGGCTTATTACGGCGCTCGTCGTTTGACGAGCGGATCCCATCACGACGCTCTTTGATTTCACTGATTACTGGCTGCGGCTCATCTGCCTGAACAATCACAGGTGTCTCGACCTTCTGCTTATCTTTCGATCTGCCCTTGGCATCTTTACCTTTGCCACGAGCATTCTTGCCCTTACGTGACGTATCTTCAGATTCGTCGGATGCTGGCAAGGTTGAAAGATCGCCGTCAAGCCATTCAATCTTTTCGCCAATCATGGATTCGATTGCCGTCAGATATTTCGTGTCTGAAGGCGTAACAAGCGTAAACGCCTTACCGGAACGTCCGGCACGACCTGTACGACCGATACGGTGCACATAGTCTTCCGAATGGATCGGAATGTCGTAGTTGAACACATGACTTACGTCCGGAATGTCGAGGCCGCGCGCCGCAACATCGGAAGCAACCAGAAGCCTCAACTTGCCTTCTTTGAAGTTGGCGAGCATCGTCATGCGCGCGCGCTGGTCCATATCGCCATGCAACGCACCAGCATCAAATTCATGACGCACCAACGAGCGGAAAAGCTCGGATACATCCTTCTTGCGGTTGCAGAAAATGATAGCATTCTTGAGCGTATCACCTTCAGCACGGATCAGATCACGCAGCGCTGCGCGCTTGTCCCAATCCTTCTTGCCCGACTTTACCAGACGCTGTGTAACTGTCTTGGCAGTCGAGGACGCCTTGGCGACTTCAATACGTGTCGGCGAATGCAAAAACTGTTCGGTCAGCTTGGTAATTTCCGGCGGCATTGTCGCCGAGAAAAACAGGGTCTGACGCGTGAACGGGATCAGCTTGCAAATACGCTCGATGTCGGGAATGAACCCCATGTCGAGCATGCGATCAGCTTCATCGATCACGAGAATTTCAACGCCGGTCAAAAGCAGCTTACCGCGTTCGAAATGATCAAGAAGACGACCAGGCGTTGCAATGAGCACATCTGCGCCACGCTCAAGCTTGCGCTCCTGCTCTTCAAACGAAACACCGCCAATCAGCAATGCCACGTTAAGACGCTGATTGACGCCGTACTTTACGAAATTTTCTTCTACCTGAGCTGCCAGCTCGCGCGTCGGCTCAAGAATGAGCGTGCGCGGCATACGAGCACGTGCCCGGCCTTTTTCAAGAAGATGGAGCATCGGCAAAACGAAAGACGCAGTCTTACCCGTGCCTGTCTGAGCGATGCCAAGAACATCTCGACGCTCCAGTGCAGGTGGAATAGCACCAGCCTGAATGGGTGTAGGCGCGGTGTATCCCGCAGCTTCAACAGCAGCGAGCACTTTCGGGGAAAGACCGAGTTCGGCAAATGTCGTCAATGGAGGCGCAGCTCTCTTTTTGGAAATGAATTCCACCCATCCTGTCATTGCAGCCGCGTCAACCGGCGCAGGAACCAAGGCAGAAAAGGCGTCTGCAACGCAATAAGCGTCTTCTTGCAGCATCGCCTACGTCCGCAGCGTGCAAAAGTCAACTAAAATACCGCATCAGAATATAAAAACGCTTATTTATTTGTATTTTATTGTGTTTCACTCCACACTAATGCGTGATTTTACTAAAATTATAGCCAACTAATGTCTAAATTGTTCTGTTAGAATTCGCTCATCCCAAGAATGATTTTGATCAAACAAGATGGCAACCTGGCTGTCCGGATCTTCGCGGACGGTGACTGACCTTACTGACTTGACTTCGTTATTGTCAGCAACAGCATTAACCGGTCGCTTTTCTGTCTCCAGCAAATCCATTCGCACGGTCACATGTTTTGGCAACAATGCCCCACCCCAGCGCCTTGGCCGGAATGGGCTTACGGGTGTCAACGCCAGTAGCGGAGCCTCAAGCGGCAGAATTGGTCCCTGTGCCGACAGATTATAAGCGGTTGATCCTGCGGGCGTTGCAACCATGACCCCATCACAAACCAACTCCTCAAGCCGCACCTTGCCGTCAATGGTGATACGAACCTTCGCTGCCTGATAGGATTGCCTGAAAAGCGATACTTCGTTGATTGCGAGCGCCTTGAACGGCGGCGCATGTTCAGTTTCAGCAATCATCTCCAGAGGACGGATTGTCTCTTTCTGCGCCGCATAAATGCGTGCAGGCAAATCTTCCACGCTGAATTCATTCATAAGGAACCCGACCGAGCCACGGTTCATGCCGTATACCGGTATGCCGCTGTTCATAAAATCGCGCAAAGCCTGCAGCATGGTGCCATCACCGCCGAGAGCCACGACGGTATCTGCATCTTCAGCCGCAACATGTCCGTAACGTTTCACCAGCTCTTTCTGAGCCGCAAGTGATTCTTCTGTTCCCGATGAGAGAAAGTGAAGCGCCAGGGATTTATCGTCCATATCATTCATTCCAATGCGCCAGCTTGTGGTCTGATTCCGATATTTGCATCCCTTGAATATAGGCTTTGAGCAAATGTCGGAATCAAAAGACCACGAGTAAATTTACGAATCGAGTGAATTTATCGAACTTGACGATTGAAACAGCATTTATGTCAGCCGGGATTCAAACGTCAAATTCAATCCACTCGTGCAATTTCCACAGGCTTGATGGCTATCATATGCAAAACTTGCTTACCATCACCCACCTAATGTGAATTTTCGCTTTACACGGCTGAAAATTATGCTAATTCCACGCCTGTGCTGCCCTTATAGCTCAGTTGGTAGAGCACCTGATTTGTAATCAGGGGGTCGGGAGTTCGAGTCTCTCTGGGGGCACCACTAGCGCATAACACCAAGCGCTTTACTTTATTTCCTTCTAAATTTGATCTGCCTACAAGAATAAGGGATTATAATCCCTTGCTCTGGGTTGTAATGTCGCCTCTCGCAACCATTGCATTCATAATAAATACATATTAAGCATGCATAATATCTCAAATAAACTTTTTTGGTTTAGTACATCATGCAACAGCGGCGTATATGTGTTTCCGTCGTCACTCGCAGCAGACCGAAGATGCTCTGCAATCTTTTTTCATCGCTTGCTTCAATAAAGAAGCCAGACAACGCATCCATTACATTTCTTATTGTTGAAAATAACGCCTCTCCAACGCTTGATGAAACCATTGAAGGTTTCCGTGCGCAGATGCGTGAAGATCAGATCGATTACATTATCGAAGGCGTCTTAGGCATTTCTTCAGCGCGTAATCGTGCGCTTAACCACGCGATCGAACATGGTTTCGATTTTCTTGTCTATGTGGACGATGACGAATTTGTCGAACCTGACTGGCTTATAACTCTGCTCGCTGAGCGGGATCGTCTTGATCTTGACATCATCGGCTCGCCTGTCAGGCCAAAGCCCTTTGATGAAAAGCTCACCTTTCTGCAGAAGCTGGTTTGGTCGGGTATTGAGCGCAGCGGCTACAAATCCGAACGAAAATGTCGCCGTAAATGTCAACTAGGCCGTGCAGATTCCATAAAGGTTGCCACAGGCAGCTGGATGGGGAAGCTGGAGTTTTTCCGCAATACAGGATTGCGGTTTGATTCCCACTTTGGACTGACGGGCGGCGAAGACTGGAACCTTTGGGCTAAGGCAAAATCGCTGGGTGCAAGAACTGGCTGGGCTTGTGATGCCATTGTCTATGAAACGGTGCCCTCGTCCCGACTGACGCTGAGTTATCATTATCGCCGTAATCGCGATCACAACATCACGGAGTTCGGCGCCCGCTATCGCGAAAATCCAAACAAAACGCTAAAAAAGTTGCCGCTCAAGATTGCTGGCCGTGCGCTTAAATTTCTGGGTACAGTCCTGTCCATACCCTTCAGAGGCGGTCAGGGGCTTGTCTCATCCGCAACGGCGTTAGGCGGGCTGGTTGGCCTCGTACAGGGATGTATCGGAAAGAACTCTCTGCACTACGCCAACACGACAGGCTTCTGACCAAAGACCCCCCCCCCCCCGCAAAATGCGGGGCTTTTTCGTTCTTAGTACCAACCGACAGCCCTGCGCTTCTTCCGACATACGGTCGGCGGACCACGGAGGATCGAATGTCATCGTCACTTCAACCATCGAGACACCTTCGACTGCGCCCACCGCGTTTTCCACCCAACCCGGCATTTCGCCAGCGACAGGGCAGCCAGGGGCTGTCAGCGTCATTTCAATTTTGACAGTGCGATCATCTTCGATGTCGATCTTGTAGATCAAACCAAGCTCGTAAATATCCGCTGGAATTTCTGGATCATAAACCGTCTTCAACGCGCCGATGATATCATCTGTCAGCCGGAGCAGCTCGTCCTGCGGAATAGCAGAAGCTGAAAAGACAGACTTTCCATCTGCCGATGCGCTCGCATCGTCCGTCGTAATTTCAGTCTGTTCCTGAACTTTTTGTTCGATCTCGGTCATCCGAAAAACTTCCTTGCCTTTTCCAAGGCTTCTGCCAGCGCGTCCACTTCAGCACGGGTGTTATACATCCCAAAAGATGCACGGCATGTAGAGGTGACACCAAAGCGTTTCAAGAGCGGTTGTGCGCAATGTGTGCCTGCACGCACTGCAACCCCTGTCCGGTCAATGACCATCGAGACGTCATGCGCGTGAATACCTTCAAGCGCAAACGAAATAATAGCGCCCTTGTCCGGAGCATTGCCATAAATGCGAAGCGAGTTGATCTTACCCAGCTGCTCATGCGCATAGTCACGCAAGTCTTCCTCGTGAGCGAGGATCGCATGACGGCCGACCTTTTCCATATATTCGAGAGCTGCACCAAGGCCAATCGCCTGAACGATTGGCGGTGTACCAGCCTCAAAACGGTGTGGCGGATGATTGTAAGTGACGTTTTCTTCCGTCACTTCCTCAATCATTTCGCCACCGCCCTGGAACGGACGCATCTTTTCAAGCATTTCGGCGCGACCATAAAGAACGCCAATACCCGACGGACCATAGACCTTATGGCCGGTAAAGACATACCAGTCGCAGCCGAGATCCTGCACATCAACCGGCAGATGGACTGCACCCTGACTGCCATCGACCAGCACCGGAATACCGCGCGCATGGGCCAGTTCAACGATCTTCTTGATCGGCGTCACAGTACCAAGCGCGTTGGACATATGAGTGATTGCGACAAGCTTCGTGCGCTCGGTCAGACGTTTTTCGAATTCCTCAATATGGAACACGCCTTCGTCGTCAACCGGCGTGAAGACAAGCTTTGCACCCTGCCGTTCGCGGATAAAATGCCATGGCACGATATTGGAGTGATGCTCCATAATCGACAGGAGGATTTCATCGCCCTCGCCGATATTCGGCATGCCGTAACCGTAAGCGACCGTGTTGATCGCTTCAGTCGCGTTCTTCGTGAAGACGATTTCGTCGATAGAGCCAGCATTCAAAAAACGGCGGACTGTTTCACGCGATTTTTCGTAAGCGTCTGTCGCAGCATTGGAAAGAAAATGCAGGCCGCGATGCACATTGGCATATTCATTCGCATATGCATGGGTAACAGCGTCGATGACACTTTGCGGCTTTTGCGCAGACGCACCATTGTCCAGATAAACGAGCGGCTTGCCATGAACCTGTCGTGACAGGATGGGGAAGTCTCTGCGGATCGCTTCGACATCATAGGCCGCTACAAGCGGATTCTTCTGATCCATGATCGTTCCTTCTACCATTCAGGCAGAAAAGGCGGAGTGAACAATCCACTCCGCCTTATTTATTCAAGCGTGGGCTGAAAGCCAGTTCGAAAGCACATCTTCCAGTGCCTCGACGAGAGCTTCGTTTTCCAGCTCTTCAATGATCTCGGCGATGAATGCTTTGATCAGCAGGCCGCGGGCTTCGTTTTCAGGAACGCCGCGTGCCATCAGATAGAAGAGATAATCTTTCGACAGCTCTGTAACCGTCGCACCATGGCCGCAAGCCACGTCATCAGCAAAGATTTCCAGCTCCGGCTTCGCATCAAACTCGCCATCATCCGACAGTAGCAGCGTGTTGCAGGCCATGCGGGCGTCGGTCTTCTGGGCGATCTGTGCAACACGGATCATGCCCTGGAACACACCACGCGCGCGATCTTTGACCACATTGCGGATAATCTGGGTCGAACGCGTATTCTCGACGAGATGCGCCACCGTCATTGTGATGTCGGTGTGAGAATCGTCCGCCAGAAGGTTGAGGCCACGAAGTTCGAAATCCGAATCTTCACCTGCCACAGTCAGATGCACTTCCTGACGAACCAGTTTGCCACCCGCATTGACGATGTAGAGCGTAAGCTTCGATCCTGCGCCGATGGTTGCGTTGAACTGGGCAAGTTGCGTTGCCTGACCGAAATCACGCAGGATAACCCAGATAACATCAGCGCCGTCACCAACGCTCACATGGCTTACAGAGGTCGAGAAAGCATCGCCTTCACCACCCGACTGACGCTCAATGATCGTCGCCTTGACGTTTGAACCAATTTCGACTGGGAAGCGCGTATGGCCCTGCCCGGCCTTCTGAAGGTTCTGCAGTTCCAGCGGTGCTTCAAGTTCCGTGTCATCGGCAATCGAAACAGCCCAGCCATCGCTGACATAGGCAGCATTGATCTGGCCGATTGTATCATCGGTGCCGCGAACGGTAAGCTGTGGAACAAGCGATCCGTCAGCGAGCGCATCACGCACAGCAGTCAGGGTCACGCCTTCGGGAGCCTTTGCGTCGAGTGCTACACCATTGCTTGCGGCAATGATTGATGAGCCCGCGAGCAGCGCAGGAAGCGCATTGGTGCCTGCAGCCGAATTGAAGTCAGCAACGCCTTTGAGAAGCGTGCGGAAATCCGTGTAGTGCCAGCTTTCGATGCGACGCGACGGAAGACCGTGAATTTTTAGCGTTTCCAGTGCATTGTCACGTGCGATGACAACGTCGTCATTGCCGGGCAGTTCGCCCATGCGGTCGGCAAAACTGTCGATCAGCGCGCTTTCAGCGGGCGTTCGCGGCTTGGTAGCCGGAGCGGTCTGGATATTCATGATCCATCCCTCCTCAGGCGACTTCGCCGATTACGTCGGCATAACCATTTTCTTCAAGATGAAGAGCAAGATTCTTGTCGCCCGACTTGATGACCTGTCCCTTGTAAAGAACATGAACGCTGTCCGGCACGATATATTCAAGCAAGCGCTGATAGTGCGTGATCACGATCACGGCACGGTCAGGCGAACGGAGCGCATTCACGCCGTCCGAGACGATCTTCAGCGCATCGATGTCGAGGCCGGAATCGGTTTCGTCGAGTACGCAAAGGCTTGGTTCGAGAAGCTGCATCTGCAGGATTTCTGCGCGCTTCTTTTCACCGCCCGAGAAACCAACATTCAATGGACGCTTGAGCATATTCATGTCGATGTTGAGGCCACCAGCAACGTCTTTGACGCGCTTGATGAATTCAGGGATCTTGAGCTCAGCTTCGCCACGTGCCTTGCGCTGGCTGTTCATCGCAACCTTGAGGAACTCCATCGTGGCAACGCCTGGGATTTCCATTGGGTACTGGAACGCAAGGAAGATGCC
>RCUT01001265.1_pt1 | contig 12295 bp, 12 predicted proteins | sample 2166171 | NCBI WGS metagenome assembly RCUT01 (sample SAMN09932757, study PRJNA488358) | compost metagenome | isolation source: compost soil in 4-hydroxybenzoic | place: Germany: Experimental Botanical Garden
CAAGAAGCACTTCATCGACCATGAGATCAACTCGATCCAGAACTACCTCTCCGACGACACCCAGGACGCCTATCAGATGACGGACGTCAACGTGTACCAGGAGAACATGTTCCACACCAAGATGCTGCTCAAGGACTTCGAACTGGACAACTACCTGTTCGGCGACGCCACCCGCACCCTGACGGCCGAGCAGCGCAAGGAAGTCGAAGAGCGCGTGCGCCACGAAATGCTGGAAATCTTCTACGCGCGCAATATGCCGCACTGAAGGGTGGCGGCAAGCTTCCAGCCGCACGCTGCAAGAAAAACAAAGGGCGCCCTAGGCGCCCTTTGTACTTTTCGGTCTCTGCTAGCCATTGCTTGCCGCTTGCCGCTTCAGATCCGATAAGTCGTCTTGGTCATCACTTTCGACAGCAGCGTCATACCGAACTTCACCGGCGCCGGGAAGCGCAGGCCGCCGGCCTCGATGGCGCTGGTGGCGTGCTGTTCCTCGTCCGTGCGCATTTGCTCGAGGATGGCGCGGGACCTGGCGTCTTCCGCCGGCAACTGCTCCAGGTGTTCGTCGAGGTGCTTGCATACCTGGTCTTCGGTGGCGGCGACGAAGCCCAGGCTGACCCTGTCGCTGATCAGCCCGGCGACCGCGCCGACGCCGAACGACAGGCCGTAGAAAATCGGATTGAGCACGCTCGGGCGGCTGCCCAGCTCACGGATGCGCTGCTCGCACCAGGCCAGATGATCGACCTCTTCGTCGGCGGCGTGCTCCATGGCGGCACGCACTTCCGGCAGCCTGGCGGTCAGCGCCTGCCCCTGGTAGAGCGCCTGGGCGCAGACTTCGCCGGTGTGGTTCACCCGCATCAGGCCGGCGACATGGCGAGCATCTTCTTCGCTCAGCTCCGAGTCCGGCTGCACGATGGCGGGCGACGGTCGCGCCGGATGGCCGGCGAACGGCAGCAGGGTGCGCATGGCGGCATCGGCCTGCAGCAGGAAGCGGTCGACGGGAGAGTAGAAACGATCGCTGGCCATGCGGCACCTCCTGGGATCTCGGCGGGCATTCTAACCCAAGGGGATGACCGAGGCTTGACCGGCGTCAGGCCGCGGGCGCCGGATCAGCCCGGTGGCCAATGCATCTGCCGCTGGCCGAGCACGTGCATGTGAATGTGGTAGACGGTCTGGCCACCCTGGTGGTTGCAATTCATCACCACGCGGAAGCCCTCGTCGCACCCCAGCTCGGCTGCCAGCCGCTGCGCCGTGTGGAGCATATGGCCGGTGAGCGCCTTGTCGTCGTCCGTCAGGTGATTGAGGGTGGGCACGTGCTTCTTCGGAATCACCAGGAAGTGCACCGGCGCCTGCGGGGCGATGTCGTGGAAGGCGAAGACCTGATCGTCCTCGTAGAGCTTGCGCGCGGGAATTTGCCCGGCAGCGATTTTGCAGAACAGACAGTCCACGGGAATTCTCCGGCCTGTTATAAGGAATCCGAGTTTAGCGGCGTGCAATTTCCCCGGCCAGCATCGGCCGACATCACCAGGAGCCTCTGTGAAGAACGACATCCACGACCTCGGCCTGGTGCTGGACTCGAGGGTCAAGCTGATCCTGATCGAATCCTGGGATGAGCGTCGCGTCCTGGAAACCCTCACCAGCCTGGCGGTCAAGCGCGGTCTCGGCTTGTTCACCTGGGCTGTCAGCGAAGGCCTGCAACGCCTGGGCTTTGGCGGAGAAAGCCTCGGCGAGGGCGACAGCCGCGAGCCGGAAACGGCGCTCAAGCTGATCAAGGCTGATCCGCAGCCGAACCTTTACGTGCTGTGCGACCTGCATCCCTTCCTCGCCGACAATCCCAGGGTGGTGCGCCTGCTCAAGGAAGTGGCCATGGCCGAGGGCAACCACAAGCCGACCCTGGTGCTGGTTTCCCACGCCCTCAAGCTGCCGCCGGAAGTGCAGCGTTATGCCGCGCGCTTCGACCTGGCACTGCCCGGTGAGGATGAGTTGCTCAGTATCGTCCGCGAGGAAGCGGCGCGCTGGAGCGAACGCAATCGTGGCGCCCGGGTGCGCACCGACAACCGCACCCTGCAGCAGGTGGTGAAGAACCTGCGCGGCATGAGCCACGGCGAGGCTCGCGCGTTGGCGCGCAACGTGATCTGTGACGACGGTGCCATCACCCAGGAAGACTTGCCTGAACTGAACAAGGCCAAGTTCCAGCTGCTGGACCTGGAAGGCGTGCTCAGTTTCGAATACGAGACCGCGCGCTTCGCCGAGGTCGGCGGCCTGGCCAACCTCAAGCGCTGGCTGGCCGAGCGCCAGGCCGCACTGCTGGATGACAAGGGCATCGACCGGCCCAAGGGGGTGCTGCTGGTGGGCGTTCAAGGTGGCGGCAAGAGCCTGGCGGCCAAGGCTGTCGCCGGCCTGTGGGGCTTGCCCTTGCTGCGCCTGGACTTCGCCTGCCTGTACAACAAGTTCTTCGGCGAGACCGAGCGCAACCTGCGCGAGGCGCTGAAACTGGCGGAACAGATGGCGCCCTGCGTGCTGTGGATGGACGAAGTGGAAAAGGGGCTGGCCAGCGGCGACCACGACGGCGGGGTCAGCCAGCGGGTGCTGGGAACGCTGCTGACCTGGATGGCCGAGCGCAAGGCGCCGGTGTTCATGGTCGCGACCGCCAACGCCATCGATCGCCTGCCGCCGGAACTGCTGCGCAAGGGCCGCTTCGACGAACTGTTCTTCGTCGACCTGCCGCAGCCGGAAGTCCGGGGCGAGATATTCCGCATCCACCTGTCCCGCCGCGAGCTGGACCCGGCGCAGTTCGACCTGCACGAACTGGTAGCGGCCAGCGATGGCTACTCGGGTGCGGAGGTCGAGCAGGCGGTGGTCGGCGCGCTGTATGCGGCCCAGGCGCAGCAATGCGCGGTCGACCAGGCGCTGCTGCTGCGCGAACTCAAGGGCACTGCGCCGCTCTCGGTGTTGATGGCCGAGCCGCTGGCGAACCTGCGGGCCTGGGCGGATGGACGTTGCGTGAAGGCCGACTGAGACCTGGTGGTAATCGTGGCTTGCCAGGCTTCCTGGAACGCCTCGACCCGCTCGCGGGTATGGCGATGGATCAGGGGTGGGCGAAGCTGCGGATGACCCTTCCGAGCAGCCGACGCATCACCCAGCGTGGGGCCAGCCTGGGGAGCAGGGCGGACAGCCGGTTGCGCCAGCCGGGAATGATGATGGCGCGGTTCTTTTCCAGGGCGCGCACGGCCACCAGTGCGACTTCTTCGGGGCTCATCATCAGCTTGCTGCCATCCAGCTTGTCGACGCGCAACTGGGCGCCACGGAGGAAGGCCGTGCGGGTCGGCCCGGGGCAGAGCACCGAGACCTTCACATTGCGCGAACGCAATTCCTCGCGCAGGCCCTCGGAGAAGTGCAGCACATAGGCCTTGCTGGCGTAGTAGTTGCTCATCCAGGCGCCGGGCTGGAACCCGGCGATCGACGCGATATTGAGTATCTGGCCGCCGCCCCGGCTGGCCATCATGCCGCCGATGGCATGGCAGAGCCTGGCCAGGGCGAGGATGTTCAGTTCGATCAGTTCCTGCTCGCGCCCCCAGTCCTGGTCGACGAAGGCACCGGAAGTGCCGATGCCGGCATTGTTCACCAGCAGGTCGAACTCCCGCTCGCCTTGCTCCAGTTCCATCAGCAGGCCGGATACCTGCAGGGGTTCGGCCAGGTCACAGCAGCGGAACAGCACTTCCACGCCAAAGCGCTGGGTCAGCTCGCAGGCGATGCTCTCCAGTGCGTCCCGTTGGCGGGCAATCAGCAGCAGGTGGCGTCCCCGCCGCGCCAGGGCCTCGGCCAGGGCCAGACCAATACCGCTGGAGGCGCCGGTGATCAAGGCATAACGGGGCATCTGGGGTTCTCCGTATCGAGGCCGGGTTGGACAACGCCGGCCCCGGGAGGTTGCTTACTCTGTGGTTTCGCTTTCGAACGATGGCGCTTGCGCCGGTTGCTCGAAGCTGGCGGCATCGCCGAGCTGGGCGCGCATCAGGTAGTCCTGGTAGGCCGGCATCGCGATGGCGGCGACTATACCGATAACCGGCACCAGGATGATCAGCCAGGCCAGGACTTTTACTGCGCGGCTGTTGGGCGGCGGCGGCGGGCCGTAGCGGTTGGGGCCGGCGGTGCCTGGCATGAACAGCATGAGCAGGGCGAACACGCTACCGACGATGGGCACGAAGTTGAGCAGCCAGAGCCAGCCGGACCAGCCGATGTCGTGCAGCCGCTGCACGCCGATGCAGACGCTGACCACCGCCAGGGCCAGGCAGGCGACCAGGGCCAGCAGGCCGGCAACGGCCTCGGATACGGTGACGCTGCCCAGGATCACACCGCCCACCGGCAGGAAGGCGAGCATCAGGGCCATGCTCCAGCCCAGGTAGCGGACGCGGCCGATTCGGCCCTGGGCGCTGAGTACCTTGAGCTCCCCGAACTCCGGCAGTTGCTCGCCGACCTGGGCCTGGGGTGGCGCATAAGGAGAGGCGGGCGATGAAGGCGGCGAGGGCACGCTGTCGGTGATGGAGGCTGTCACCTGCGCTGCCTCTTCGGCCAGCAGCGCCTGGCGGGCCAGGTATTTGTCGATGATGATGCCGCAGGCCTGGCACTCGGCCGCCTTGGCTTGTTCATGGCCGCATTTCGGGCAGCTCATGGTCTCGGCCTCGACCGTTTCCGCCCCGCCGGCAGCAGTGGGTTCCGGGTGGTCATCCGTGGCCACCAGGCTGAGGCCGGAGGTCAGGTCCTTCTCCTTGCGGACCTTGGCCCCGGCCCGCTGCAGCGCGGCGAGGTATTTGTCGGCCTCGGCTTCTGCCAGGTCGCGCTTGAGCGCGACGCTACGGCCGCCGAACAGGCCGTCGATCTTGCTGGGGTCACTCTTGAACAGGCGGGCGAGATTTTCCTTGACGGTGTCCAGCGCCACGCCAGGCATGGGTTCACCATCGAAGACGATCTTGTAGCGGGCTTCGGTCATGCGGGCATCCTTGTCGACGACAGAAAAGATGATGGCACAGCGTAATTGCGCCCCGGCCCGCGGCACAAGCGGCCTGGCGCACAAAAAAGCGCTGAGGTCGGGCGGGCTCGAGGAGGTTCCGGCGAGCGGCCAGGCTGCCTGGCGGGCCCGGCGTGCCGAACGCACCGGGCCCTGGCGGATGGAGACTCTTTATCCGGCCCAGCGTTGGCCCAGGTGGTCGGCCTTGTCGCGGGCTGCGCGGTATTCCTGGTCGAGGCGGGCGATCAGCTCGTCCACGGTCGGCAGGTCGCGGATGTTGCCGACGCCCTGGCCGGCGGACCATACGGTCTTCCAGGCCTTGGCTTCGTCGCTCACGGGTTTGAGCTTCTCGCCGTAGTTGATGTCCGCCTTGTCGGTGAGGCGCTTGAGGTCGTAGCCGGCCGCTTCCAGGCTTTGCCGCATGAAGCTCGCGGGCACGCCTGACACCGCCGGGGTGTGGACGATGTCGGCCGCGCGGGCGTCGAGGATCATCTGCTTGTAGCGGGTTTCGGCGTCGCTCTGCTGGGTGGCGATGAAACGGGTGCCGAGGTAGGCGAGGTCGGCGCCGAGCATCTGCGCGGCGAAGATCTCGTGCCCATGGTTGAGGCAGCCGGCGAGCAGCAGGGTCTTGTCGAAGAACTGGCGGATCTCGGCGATCAGCGCGAAGGGGCTCCAGGTGCCCGCATGCCCGCCGGCCCCGGCGGCCACTGCGATCAGGCCATCCACCCCGGCCTCGGCGGCCTTCTCGGCGTGACGGCGGGTGGTGACGTCGTGGAACACCAGGCCGCCGTAGCTGTGCACGGCGTCCACCACTTCCTTCACCGCGCCAAGGCTGGTGATGACGATGGGCACGCGTTTCTCGACGCAGATGGCCAGGTCGGCCTGCAGCCGGGGATTGCTGTGGTGGACGATGAGGTTCACTGCGAAGGGGGCGGCATCCGCGCCCAGGCCCGCTTCGATTTCCTCCAGCCAGGCGCGGAAGCCGCTGCTTTCACGCTGGTTCAGCGCCGGGAAGCTGCCGACTATGCCGTTGTTGCAGCAGGCAAGGACCAGCTTGGGGTTGGATACCAGGAACATCGGCGCAGCCACCAGCGGGAGGCGCAGACGTTGATCGAGCAGGGCAGGCAGGGACATCTGGCATTCCTCTTGTCGGGTCAGAAGGGCTTGACCACCACCAGGATCACGATGGCGATCAGAAAGAGCACGGGAACCTCGTTGAACCACCGGTAGAACACATGTCCACGGCGGTTCTCGCCGCGGGCGAAGCGTTTGAGCAGAGCACCGCAGGCGTGGTGATAGCCGATCAGCAGGACCACCAGGGTGAGCTTGGCGTGCAGCCAGCCCTGGCTCAGCCAGCCGGGGTTGAGATAGAGCATCCACAGGCCGGCCACCAGGGTGGCGATCATCGAGGGGCCCATGATGCCGCGGTAGAGTTTGCGCTCCATGACCTTGAAGCGCTCTCGGCTGGGTTCGTCCTCGGCCATGGCGTGGTAGACGAAGAGTCGCGGCAGGTAGAACAGGCCGGCGAACCAGCAGACGACGGCGATGATGTGCAGGGCCTTCAGCCACAGGTAGAGCATGAGTCGATTTCCATATTCCAGATGGGCCGGATAGTAGTGGCTGGACAGGCCGCACGTCACCTCGGCGGTTGGCCCCTGGCCGATGCGGCCTTATCATCGGCGACTTTCCAATCGGTTCTTTGAAGGGGCAAGAGATGGTCAAGGTCGGAATCGTCGGCGGCACGGGCTATACCGGTGTCGAACTGCTGCGTCTGCTGGCTCAGCATCCGCAGGTGGAGGTCGCGGTGATCACCTCGCGATCCGAAGCCGGGGTGAAGGTCGCCGACATGTATCCGAACCTGCGCGGCCATTACGACAACCTCGCCTTCAGCGTGCCAGACGTGAAAACCCTGGGCGCCTGCGACGCGGTCTTCTTCGCCACGCCCCATGGAGTCGCCCATGCCCTGGCCGGCGAGTTGCTGGACGCCGGCACCCGGGTGATCGACCTCTCTGCCGACTTCCGTCTGCAGGACGCCGAGGAGTGGGCCAAGTGGTACGGCCAGCCCCATGGCGCCCCGGCGCTGCTGCCGGAAGCCGTTTACGGCTTGCCGGAAGTGAACCGCGAGGCTATCAAGGGCGCGCGCCTGATCGCCGTGCCGGGTTGCTATCCCACCGCTACCCAGCTCGGCTTCATCCCGCTGCTGGAAGCTGGCCTGGCCGATACCGGCCAACTGATCGCCGACTGCAAGTCCGGCGTCAGCGGCGCTGGTCGCGGCGCCAAGGTTGGCTCGCTGTTCTGTGAAGCGGGCGAAAGCATGATGGCCTACTCGGTGAAGGGGCACCGTCACCTGCCGGAAATCGCCCAGGGCCTGCGCCGTGCCGCTGGCGGGCCGGTCGGCCTGACCTTCGTGCCGCACCTGACCCCGATGATCCGTGGCATTCACGCGACCCTCTACGCCAATGTGGCGGACAAGGGCGTCGACCTGCAGGCGTTGTTCGAGAAGCGCTACGCCAATGAGCCCTTCGTCGATGTGATGCCGGCTGGCAGCCATCCGGAAACCCGCAGCGTGCGCGGCGCCAACGTCTGCCGTATCGCCGTCCACCGTCCCCAGGGTGGCGACCTGGTGGTCGTTCTCTCGGTGATCGACAACCTGGTCAAGGGCGCCTCCGGCCAGGCGGTACAGAACCTCAACATCATGTTCGGCCTCGAAGAGCGTCTGGGCCTGTCCCACGCCGCGCTATTGCCTTGATCGGGCGCGGCGTCGGTGGCCTCGGCCAGCGGCGTCGCACTTTGGCCCGTGGGCCGGGTCGAAACCCTTAATAGTTGACCAGTTTTCTAGGGTAAGCGGATAATGCCTCGCCTTAGCGCAGTATGGCGGCGTCAAGCCGGGAGAGTTGCAGCATGAGCGTCGAAACCTTCACCCCTTCAGCCCTGATGTTCACCGAGGGCGCGGCCAGCAAGGTGAAGAACCTGATCGATGAAGAGGGCAATCCGCGCCTGAAGCTTCGCGTTTTCGTCACCGGTGGTGGCTGCTCGGGCTTCCAGTACGGCTTCACCTTCGATGAAGACGTGGCGGACGATGACACCATCGTCGAGCGCGACGGGGTCAGCCTGGTGGTCGATCCGATGAGCTTCCAGTACCTGGCGGGTGCCGAGGTGGATTATCAGGAAGGTCTCGAGGGGTCGCGCTTCGTGATCAAGAACCCGAATGCCACCACCACCTGTGGATGCGGTTCTTCCTTCTCGATCTGATTTTCAGCTCGTCATTCGAACGCCGTGCCAGTGCACGGCGTTTTCGTTTCTGCTGTTCGTTCAGGCGGGATAGATGGCGCCGAGTATGCGCAGGCCCCGGGCGCCGGTAACGCTGGGCCGGTTGGTCGGAATGCCTTCCAGGCAGCAGTGGGCCAGCCAGGCGAAGGCCATGGCTTCGACCCAGTCCGGGTCCACCCCGAACTCCGCGGTGCTGCAGACGCGTGTGCCGGGCAACAGGTCAGCCAGGCGCCGCATCAACTGACGGTTGTGCGCGCCGCCACCGCAGACCAGCAGGTCGTCGGTCCTGGTCTGGGCCGAGCGGAGCGAATCGGTGATGCTGCGCGCGGTGAGCTCCAGCAAGGTGGCCTGGACATCCTCGGTCTTGAAGATCGGCAGACGTGCCAGGTGGGACTGCAACCAGCCCAGGTTGAACAGTTCGCGGCCGGTGCTCTTCGGGCCGCGGGTGGCGAAGAAGGCATCGCCGAACAGGGTATCCAGCAGGACCTGTTGCAAGGTACCGCTGGCCGCCCAGTCGCCATTGCGGTCGTAGCTTTCGCCGCGCTGCAAGTGGATCCAGGCGTCCAGCAGGACGTTGCCCGGGCCGCAGTCGAACCCGTATACGGCCCGCCCCGGCTCGATCAGGCTCAGGTTGCTGAAGCCGCCTACGTTCAGTACCGCACGATGGCTGCCGGCGTCGCCGAACAGGGACTCGTGGAAGGCCGGAACCAGTGGCGCGCCTTGGCCGCCAGCGGCGACATCGCGCCGGCGGAAATCACCGATCACGGTAATGCCGGTAAGCTCGGCCAGGAGAGCGGGGTTGCCGATCTGGATGGTGAAACCGCGGGCGGGCTCGTGGCGCACGGTCTGGCCGTGGCTGCCGATGGCGCGGATGTCCTTGGCGCCCAGACTATTGCGCACCAGCAGGGCATTGATCCCCGCAGCGGCCAGTTCGACCCAGCCCTGCTCGGCCAGTGCGGCGCGGGCGAGTTCGTCGGGGCCGGATGCGCAAAGTGCCAGCAGCTCGCTGCGTAGCGAGTCCGGCATGGGGATGTAGTGGGTATCGAGGAGGGTGATGCGATCGGTCTGTTCGACCAGGGCGATGTCCAGGCCATCAAGGCTGGTCCCGGACATCACCCCCAGGTAGCGCGACATGGATCAGCGCTTGTTCAAGGCCAGCATGCTGGCCTTTTCCTGGTCCATGCGCGCCAGCAGCGGCTTGGTCATCTGCAGGAAGCGCTTCTTCTCGCTGGCCATCAGCGGATCGGCCATCGGCAGCTTCACGCCCAGCGGATCGACGTGCACCCCGTTCACCTGGAACTCGTAGTGCAGGTGCGGACCGGTAGACAGGCCGGTAGTGCCCACGTAGCCGATGATCTGGCCCTGTTTCACGCTGCCGCCGGTGCGGATGCCCTTGGCGAAGCGCTGCATGTGGCCGTAGAGGGTCTTGTACTTGCTGCCGTGCTGGATGATCACCGCATTGCCGTAGCCACCGCGGCGACCAGCCAGGACGATCTTGCCGTCGCCGGTGGCCTTGATCGGGGTACCGCGGGGCGCCGCATAGTCCACACCCTTGTGGGCGCGGATCTTGTTCAGGACCGGATGGCGGCGGCCGTTGGAAAAGCGCGAGCTGATGCGGGCGAAATCGACCGGGGTGCGGATGAAGGCCTTGCGCATGGCGGTGCCGTCACCGCGCAGGTAGGTTGCAGTACCTTGCCTGTCGACGTAGCGGACGGCGGTGAAGGCCTTGCCACGGTTGATGAAGCGCGCGGCGAGGATCTCCCCGCTGCCGACCTTCTTGCCGTCGACCACCTTCTCCTCGTAGATCATCTCGAACTCGTCGCCTTCGCGAATATCCAGAGCGAAGTCGATGTCGTAGCCGAAGATGTTGGCCAGGTCCATGGCCAGGTCATGGGACAGGCCGGCGCGCTTGGCGGAGAGGAACAGCGAACTGTCGATCACGCCGCGGGCATAGGCCGAGCGAAGGTCCGGCTTGACCAGGTCACGCTTGAAGGCATAACCCTTGGCAGTTTTCTCGAGGTGAACGCTCTCGAGACCGCTCAGCTTGGTGCTGATCTTCTCCAGCTTACCGCTGGGAGTCAGCTTGAATTCGAAGCTTTGGCCGACCTTGAGGCGGCTGAGCTGCTTGGCGTTCTTGCTGCTGTTCAGAACGTCGTGGAGGTCGTTGCTGGACAGGCCGACCTTGGCGAATACCGTGGACAAGGTGTCGCCATTGCCCACGGTCACAGTCTTGAGGCTGGGATCGGCAGGCTTTTCGATGGTGGCGAGATCGGAAGATTGGTCTTTCTTCTTATCCGCGTCTTTTCCGGCGCTGTTCTGGTGTTCTGCTGGGTTCTCGACCTTGGCAAACGGCGAGATACCCTCATCCCCGTCGATTGATCCCGGTCGAAGGTCGTCCTTCTCCTGGATCACCATCTCGGTGCCGCTTTCCATCTCCAGATTGATGTAGGTCTTCTTCGCCTCGACCTCGCGAGACGGGAACACCAGCAGGGCCAGGCTGAGCAGCGCAGCCACACCGCTCGCAGCCAGCAAGTGGCTCTTCGGATACGGCGGCGCTTTGGGTACTGAATGCGTCATGGCGTGTGGTGTTTTTTGGAAGGTGAACTAACTGCCTAAAATATAATCAAAATCCGCCCTAGGCAACCTTGGAGTGGTGCCTTCCGCTGACTGGCATGACGCAGGCGCAAAACTTGTAATTAGTTCGCGATCTTGTATGGTTGGTTCCCCTTTGTCTATCGAATGGTCAACGAGTCTGTCATGAAGTCGGTTGAAGAGCAGCTGGCGCTGATCAAGCGCGGTGCGGAAGAGGTCCTGGTCGAGTCCGAGCTGGTAGAGAAGCTCAAGCGTGGCCAGCCGCTACGCATCAAGGCAGGCTTCGACCCGACCGCGCCTGATCTGCACCTGGGGCATACCGTGCTTATTAATAAGCTGCGCCAGTTCCAGGAGCTGGGGCATCAGGTGATCTTTCTGATCGGCGACTTCACCGGGATGATCGGCGACCCCAGCGGCAAGAGCGCCACACGGCCGCCGCTGACCCGTGAGCAGGTCCTGGACAACGCCGAGACCTATAAGGCTCAGGTATTCAAGATCCTCGACCCGGCGAAGACCGAGGTGGCCTTCAACTCCACCTGGATGGACAAGCTGACTCCGGCGGACTTCATTCGTCTTGCCTCGCAGTACACCGTTGCGCGCATGCTCGAGCGTGATGACTTCAGCAAGCGCTACAGCACCAACCAGCCCATTGCTATTCATGAGTTTCTCTATCCCCTGGTTCAGGGGTATGACTCGGTAGCGCTGCGTGCCGACGTCGAGCTGGGCGGTACCGACCAGAAATTCAACCTGCTGATGGGGCGCGAATTGCAGCGCGCCTATGGGCAGGACTCCCAGTGCATCGTCACCATGCCGCTGCTGGAGGGTCTGGATGGCGTCAAGAAGATGTCCAAGTCCCTGGGTAACTACGTGGGCATCCAGGAGGCGCCTGGCGTCATGTACAACAAGCTGGTCTCCATTCCTGATCAGCTGATGTGGCGCTACTTCGAATTGCTGAGCTTCCGCTCCATGGAAGAGATCGAGCAGTTCAAACGTGACGTCGAGCAGGGCGCAAACCCGCGTGACATCAAGATCAAGCTGGCCGAAGAGATCGTGGCGCGCTTCCATGGTGAAGAGGCTGCGGCCACCGCTCACCGCTCCGCGGGCAACCGTATGAAGGAAGGCGAGCTGCCGATGGATCTGCCGGAGGTCCAGCTGTCCTCGTCCGAAGATATGCCGATCGCCTCCGTCCTTAATAAGGCTGGGCTGGTGAAGAACGCAGCTGTCGCTCGTGACCTGCTGGGTTCCGGCGGTGTGCGTATCGATGGCGAAGTGGTGGATCGCGGCTTCGTGTTCAAGCTCGGTGCCACCCATGTCTGTCAGGCCGGCAAGAAGTCGTTCGCTCGGGTTTCCCTGGTTGCCGAGTAAATAGTTGAAATATCTGTTGACGGCAGATTTGGCATCCCTATAATGCGCACCTCTTCCGGCGCAGTTGCC
>RCUT01001266.1_pt1 | contig 12294 bp, 9 predicted proteins | sample 2166171 | NCBI WGS metagenome assembly RCUT01 (sample SAMN09932757, study PRJNA488358) | compost metagenome | isolation source: compost soil in 4-hydroxybenzoic | place: Germany: Experimental Botanical Garden
TGATCTTTTTCATTGTAGTATTTTTAATGATAGATTAATCTTTTATCGCCTATACGTAGTTAGATTATCAATTGTTAATCAATTTCTTACTAAAAATGATCGTTCCTCTTTAATTGCCGATTCAACCAATCTATCTATATTTTGTATGGGTTCTTGCAATAAATAAACGCCAGTCCCTTTTTCTCTTGCGTAGGGATTGGTAACCTCTCCCATCTTCTTTACCGATTTAAATAGATGAAAAGCGTCTTCATCATTATTTCTAACGAAATCAATATAAATCATCGTTTTAAAGGTCGGGTTTGGTGGCATCCATAACATAAAACTGGCATTTAAACTATGAATCTCAGGTAAATTATATTGTTTGCGATAATGATGTAAGGCGCCTGCAAACCCATAATTGCCACAAAAAATGATTGTTTGTTTTTGTTCTTCAGGAGGTAATGAATGATAAACTTTTGCGGCTTTCTCTGCCATCTCATCCCAGCCAAACATATCTGCATAATCCTGTGGAAGTTCATGTACATTTCCATCTTCCCAACGAAACGGACTATCAATACCTTTGCTCACCATTTTATTCTTGTATTCGATCATTTTAGGTAGTGACAGATAGGGTACAGTTATGGGCAGTAACGGATACAACAGCAATAAAACACTAACAAGTAATGCCGGCCGGAACCAAAATGCAAGTTTCGATGAGGTAATTTTCTCAATAAATACTGCCCCACCAGCCATTACCATTGGATAAACCCCAATTGTATAATAACTTTTTCCGCTTGTAATAAGCAACAAAAGGATAACAAACAAAGCTGTAAGTCCAATTAGCTTATAACGTGACCGTGTAAAAATCAATGCATAAAAACCCAGAAGAACAACGGGTAGCGCCGTTATATTCATCAACAATTGATCAACAAAGAAATTGATCGGCTTAACATTTACCAATTGGGTTTCGCGCAGTTCCTTCATGTGATGGACCACCGGAAAATTATAAGAATATTGCCAAAATAAATTGGGAAGGAAAATCAGAAAAGCAATCAAAGCGGAAATCCAAAAGTACTTATTGATCAACAGCTTTCTTTCATTGGTAAACAACATCGCAACACCCATTGAAAAAATAAAAAATGCTGATGAATATTTGTTCATCATTCCTAAGCCAAAAGCTATTCCCAGGTAAATAAGCCATTTTGTTGTTCCTTCATTAATATAGCGGATCAATAAGTAGCCAAATAAAGTCCAGAAGAACACTTCAATAATCACGGGCTGGAATAACAAGCTTACCCTTAGAAATACTAAAGAGAATAAAACGGTAAAACATGCCAAAAATTCACCAAATCGCTTTGCTCCCATTTCGCGAGCCATTAAACCACTTAAGGCTACTATTGCAGCACCAAATAAAGTGGGAAATAACCTAACAGCCTCAATTGAGCTTCCCAATACATTGTTTACTATAAAGGCTAAAATTGATATAAACGGTGGTACTTCCAGATATCCCCAATCCAGGTGATCACCTTCAGCTAGGTATAGAAACTCATCTCTATGAAAACCATAATTATGATTAGTTAGCAAATGAATAAGCAGTTTAAGAACGACAAATGTTAGAATGATAGCATTTCGCTGTAGCCAGGTTGTTTGTTTGTTTTCCATTTTAATGATTGATCGATCACGAAAGATATTAATTTTTGCAGCAATATTATTAAGGCACATTACTTAAAATCGCGCTGGAAATAATCAAAAAAACAATGCTCTCAATAAATCGATAACGACACCCTTCCATTATGTCAATTACCCTGATACATCTACTCAATAACAGTTAACAAATTGATAATTATTAAATTAATCACTATATTAATTGTATACAATTTTTCTTACTATGAAAACATTTCTTCTATTTTTAGCCATGATATTTTTAACCGAGCCTATCTTACTTGCACAGATAGACACGCTTAGCAAATCTTCAAATTACGAATTGGGTGCTAAATACCTGAAGAAAAGCAAAAGTCAGAAGACCATCGGATGGGTTATGGTTGGAGCCGGAACTGCATTAATTATTGCAGGAGCTGCCACCAATTCCAGTTCTTCAGATACCGGTTGGGAAAGCTTAAATACAGATGTTAATCAAGGGATATTAATTACTTCAGGATGTCTTGTTGGTTTGGGAAGTATTCCATTATTTATAGCAGGAAGGAAGAACCGTAAAAAGGCAGAAATATATTTAAAACCTGCAACTGCACTTAATTACATACAACAGAAACCTGCGTACTCAGCCCAGTTAGGTTTAATTATTCGCTTATAAATAAAACTATAGGTAACTCGCAACACGAAACTCGTAGCCATAATCCACACTAAACAGAAAATCTGTTCAGCATTTCGGTAAGCATTTTTGAATAACTATTGAAGAAACGTTTCTCCTGAAAACCAACTACCCAACGGATTCCTTGAGTCGCATTAGTTAAAAATATTTCATCTGCATTGCGTAAAGCTTCTGGCTTAATCTTTACCTCATGCATTTTTAAGCCCGTATGCAAACCCATTTCCAAAATCACTTTGCGCATTACTCCCGCTACACAACCTTCTGTTAATGCAGGGGTGTAAAACTCTCCGTTCTTTACTAAAAACAAATTTGAACTTATGCCCTCTACCAAATACCCTTCATCATTCATCAGAATGCTATCGTCAATTCCCGAATTTTGTTTATGAATAGCTGCTAAAATATAAGGAAGACAATTGCTGGTCTTAATACCCGAAAGCGTATTGTAGTTTTTTCGAACATCCGGAAACACATCAATCAGTACCCCTTTTTTATTAGTTTCATAAACCGATTCGTCTGTTTTCTGCATTTCTACCACAAATAAACCATTATTGCTTTTGGGAGTATACAGACCCTCTCCTTCCCGAAAAACACTAAAACGGATCCGGGCATTGTCAAATATCTTATTGCTTTTGGCTAACTGATGAATTTGTTCATTTAAAAATTCAGCAGTGAAAGATTTATAGTTCTTGTAGCAAAGTGTTTTCATCCCTTCACGCAAACGCTCTGCGTGATAGCTTAAAAACTTCAACTCACCTTTTACCATTTTGATACTCTCAAAAAGACCGTCTCCATATCTGAAAGCACGGTTTTTTGTCGTAAATAAAGGCTCATTTTCAGTAAGTATATTCCCGTTATAATTAATAAAATGATTATGCATTTGTAGTTAAACAGCTTTAGTTCACGATAGTTACAGAGTAGTTATCATAATCAGTCTTCTAATTCTTCTTTTTGCGAAGCATACTTTCTCCATTTTTCTAAACCTTGCTGAAAATCTTCAGGCAGTTCAGTTTCAAAATGGATATATTCTTTTGTTGTCGGGTGAATAAAACCCAACGTTTTAGCATGTAAAGCCTGGCGAGGCAATAGTTCGAAACAGTTTTCGACAAACTGCTTATACTTTCCAAATACAGTTCCCTTTAGGATTTTGTCGCCGCCATAGGTCTCGTCATTAAATAACGGATGACCGATGCTTTTCATATGTGCACGTATCTGATGTGTTCGTCCGGTTTCAAGTTGACACTCAATCAACGTTACATAACCTAAACGCTCCAGCACTTTATAATGTGTTACACTCCATTTACCTTTTTCTTCAGTTTCATAAACATCTTGCACTCTGCGATCCTTCATACTGCGACCAATATAACCGGTTACGGTACCATCTTCCTTTAAATCACCCCACACCAATGCAGTATATTTTCGCGTAATGCTATGATCAAAAAACTGACGGGCAAGGTAGGTCATCGAACGCTCATTCTTTGAGATCAATAATAGTCCTGAAGTATCCTTATCTATCCGGTGAACTAAGCCTGGACGACCATCGTTTCCAGGTAAAGTTGGTAGTTGCTGAAAGTGAAACACCAATGCATTCACCAATGTTCCTGTATAATTCCCGTAACCCGGGTGAACTACCATTCCGGCAGCTTTATTCACTACCAAAAGGTCGTTATCCTCATAAACAATAGAAATCGGCAGATCTTCGGGATAAACTTCCGTATCGCGCGGCGGATGAGGCATCACGATGGAAATCACATCTGCAGGCTTTACTTTGTAGCTAGCCTTTATGGGTTTATCATTTACCAGTACATTATCTGCCTCAATTGCATTTTGAATACGGTTACGTGATGCATTTTCAATTTTATGCATCAAAAACTTATCAATACGCAGCAGCGACTGGCCTTTATCAACAACTATTCGCAGATGTTCATATAAGTCACTCGCGCCTTCGGGTTCATTGTACTCTTCTTCGCTAAATTGGTCGTTTTCCAACATGAGCGCAAAGATAATTGATTTAACATGTTGTGCGATTTAAAATAACTCAAAAAAAGCCTAACAGTGCATAATCAGTTTGATGAATTATTTTCTTCCGCCACTTTCAGCAGGACTCACTTTTTTCATGCAGTGTTTTATTTTAAAGGTATTCAAGAATGCTGCGCATGTTTTTCTTCAGCAAAAAAAAGTAAGCAAAAAATGCCGTCGCTGCGTACAGTTCTCCGAAGGTTAGTGCAAGTATTTAAATCATCTCTTCCGAACTGTACGAGGCGATTTTGGCTTATATGATAACTTAGGCTTTAAATTCACATATGTGTGGAATCAAATCGCACAACGGGTTGATTTAGCTATATAACTCATTCCTATCAGTAAAGAGCTTCTTCGCTTTTTACAATTAAGGAAAACTTAAAAACGGATAAGTCGTATACAATATACTAAACCAAAAACCATTAAAATTTCACCAAATCCTCAATGATTAATTTTTCATTTATGAACCAAACCCTTACTAAACTTTTCCTTTCTTCGTTACTATTTCTTTCAACATTCACAGCTGTTGCTCAAAGCGATATTGCTGAAATTGTTAAAGCCGGACCACAAAATGCCACAGCTTTAGCCAATGCCTATATTGAACCTGCCTACAAAGGTTTTGGGATGGGATTAAACAGTGGATGGTTTAACACCGCCAAGCCTCATAGTTTAGGTGGTTTTGACATAACCTTTACCGGAAATATTGCTTTTGTTCCTACTGATCAACATTCTTTTGATGTAAGAAGCTTAACATTAGATAACCGCTATATTCAGCCAACGGGGCCAAATTACACAGCTCAAACAGTTGTTGGTAAAGATGAAGAAGGAGCTCATTTTAACGTTTACAACCCTAATGATCCTATTACTGCCAGCAGAATACCGGTTGGCTCATTTAATATGCCGGGGGGAACTGGAATTGGTTTTGTTCCAACTCCTACAGCCCAAATCAATGTTGGTTTAATTAAAGGAACAGAAGTTTCGGTTCGCTTTATTCCTTCTTTCCGCTTTGATGGGGATGAGGGTAAAGTAAATTCATATGGATTCGGACTAAAACATGATATCAAACAATGGATCCCGGTTGTTAAAGATATTCCGTTTGACTTGTCAATTGCCGGATACTATTCATCCTTAAAATTAACCTATAACCAAGAGTTGAATCCTGATATGGGAACTACCCCCGAGAACGGCAATCTTCCAACCGACTTTTCCAATCAGCGTTTAGAAACCCGCTTTAATGCTTATAATATTAATGCTATTATATCTAAAAAGATCTCTGTGATTACTTTCTGGGGAAATGTTGGGTATAATCACATTCATTCAAAAATCGGTTTGTTTGGTAATTATCCAGTAACTACTCGTTTAGTTCCCACTCCGCAGTACACAGTTTATACCGATCCGGTTGTAATTGATAACACAAAAGGCAGTGGAGTTACTGCTCAGGCTGGTTTCAGACTAAAACTCGCATTCTTCACCCTACAAGGAAGCGGAAGCGTTGGTCAGTACCCGACTGTAAATGCAGGTTTCGGATTTAGTTTCAGGTAGAAAAATACTAATTTGCAGACTTTAAACAGCAGTGATAGTCTGTATATATACATAAACTTGTCATGTTGAGGAACGAAGCATCAGGTAGTTTTTAGTTAGTGCTGATGGAACAGATACTTCATTCGTCAACATGACAAACATTGATCTCAAAATTCAATCAATTTGCAACTCTCCATCCATAGTCCGGTTGAACCTATAGAAAATGAGCTATTTAGGCAGAAACAGATCGAAATTTTCATTAAACGTGATGATCTTATTCACCCGTTTATTTCGGGCAACAAATGGCGCAAACTGAAATACACCCTAGCAGACGCCCGAAGTTTGGATAAAACCCATTTAGTAAGTTTTGGCGGTGCATTTTCCAATCATTTACTTGCCTTTGCCTCCGCCGGGGCCAAATTTGGTTTCAAAACTACGGGTATCATCAGGGGCGATGAACCACGCGAATTAAACCATCAGCTTTTTCTTTGCAAACAATTTGGGATGAATTTCGTATTCGTTGCCAGAGATGCTTACAGAAATAAAGAACTGCTTTTTGAAGAATACTTTAAAAATGACCGCAATGCCTATTTTGTAAACGAAGGCGGTTCTGGCCCGTTAGCCCTGCCCGGATGTGCTGAATTACTGGATGAATTACATGAAACTTACGATCACATTTTTTTAGCCTGTGGTACCGGTTCAACCTTGGCAGGCATTGCTCAAGGCGCAATACAAAGAAATCTTAAAACTCAAATCAATGGCATTCCTGTTCTTAAAGGAGCTCATTTTTTAGAAAACGATATCAAAGCACTTATTGGCGATCAAGTTCCATTTACATTGCATTTTGATTACCACCAAGGAGGCTATGCGAAAACGAATCCTGAGTACCTTGAATGGCTTTCCAACTTTAACAGAACAGGCTTATTACTGGATCATGTATACACAGGAAAAATGATGAAAGCTGTTTTCGATCTGGCTGAAAATGATTATTTCCAACCCAACTCAAAAATCCTTACCATACATACCGGCGGACTCATCGGGTTGTTGGGATTGAATAAATGATTTCGGGTTTCGGATTAGATTATAAATTGAAGATTTAAAAGCAACCCTGAATTATTACGATCTTAACACTTCAAAACCAGTAATCTAAACTCAAGAATCCGTAACACGTAATCCGAAATCCACAATAAAACCCTACATACCAAAATTAATTGTAGTTCAAAAACCAACTTTAAACATTTTAAACCAATTTTTATTTCGGTACAAAAACCTTTAATAAAACATTATTTGGCGGTTTTCGAATTGTTTTTTAGATTTGAGAAAACCAATCTCTTATGTATCATTTGAAAATTACGCCTAATGATGTTCATGAAACATTAGGAAAACACATTTTGGCCGACGGCTTCGATTTGATCTTCGACATGCAGAAAAGTCACGGTTGCTACATCTATGATTCAAAATATGACCGTACGTTTCTCGATTTCTTTACTTGCTTTGCATCCGTTCCTTTAGGTTACAATCACCCTAAAATGGTAAACGACGAGGAGTTTAAGAAAAGTTTATTAATGGCTGCCATTACCAATCCTTCTAACTCCGATGTTTATACCCAACAATACGCTGAGTTTGTTGAAACGTTTAGCCGTGTGGGTATTCCATCTTATTTACCTCATGCATTTTTCATTTCGGGAGGTGCTTTAGCTGTTGAAAATGCATTAAAAACGGCAATGGATTGGAAAGTGCAGAAAAACTTTAAGAAAGGACATCGCGTTGAAAAAGGATTTAAAGTAATTCACTTTGAACAATCGTTTCACGGACGTTCAGGATATACATTAAGCTTAACCAATACACTTCCGGATAAAACCAAATGGTTTGCACAATTCGACTGGCCTCGAATAGTTAATCCAAAACTTACGTTCCCTTATACAGATGATCGTCATGAAGCCGTGATTGAAAGAGAATTGCTTGCCATTAATCAAATAAAACAAGCGTTTATTGATAATCCGGATGATATCTGCGCGATTATTATTGAGCCAATTCAATCGGAAGGTGGCGATAATCATTTTAGAAGAGAATTCTTAGAAAAACTACGTGAGTTGTGTGATGAAAATGATGCTTTACTCATATATGATGAAGTGCAAACGGGTGTTGGTTTAACCGGTAAATTCTGGGCTCACGAACATTTTGGTGAAAATGCTCGTCCTGATATTTTAGCTTTTGGTAAAAAAATGCAGGTATGTGGAATTTTGGCGGGAGGAAAAGTTGATGAAGTTGAAACCAATGTATTTAATGTTCCTTCGCGTATTAATTCTACCTGGGGTGGTAATTTAGCCGATATGGTTCGTTCAACTAAAGTGCTGCAAATCATTGAGGAGGATAATTTGCTTACCAATTCAACAATTGTAGGTAATTACCTGCACGAAAAGCTATTCAATATTGCTGAACATTCTGCTATTGTTTCAAACGTAAGAGGACGCGGCTTAATGAATGCGTTTGATTTTCCAACTAAAGAAATGCGTGATAAATTTATTAAACAGGGCATGGAATACAATACCATGTTCCTAGGCTGTGGCGATCGCTCTATACGCTTCCGTCCGGCATTAATGATGGAGCAAAAACATATTGATGAGGGAATGGAAACTGTTGTAACCATCCTTAACAACATGTAAACATACTTACTAAATGGTAACCCCGTTCCGATTAAACCGGATACGGGGCTTTGCTTTATTTAGGAAGAGAGAAGAGAATAATTCATTCTCTAAAGTTCTTAATTACGCTATTGCAGTTGTTGTTTTCCCTTTAGACCCTTCTTTTGATTTTTTCCTTCTACCCCACCAAATCATAAATCCGGTTATCGGCAGACTTGAGGCGACAAGTGACGCACAGAAAGCTAAAATTTTCCCGGGCAAACCCAAAACAGCTCCCACATGAATATCATAGTTCATCCGTTGTATTTTGTCGGCTATGGTTGCATTTTTGAACCGACCATACATATGCTTTACCTCCACCTCTTGTAAGGTATACTGATCGAAATAACGATAATCTCCCTTCCAGTAAGTTGAAGGATCAGGATTAGCCGTTGCGCCAATTGCTGTTGAATCATTTTCAGGAAAATGAACTTCAATAAGTTTTGCATCCTTGTGTTCGACATTCATTTTATGCCATATCAGATCGATTACGGGTGCATCAAGAGTTGATTGCTTTTGTTTTGCTGATAATGGTTCGTAAAAATCAACAGGTTGCTTTCCTCCTGATGAAACCCAGTAAACACTTTTAGCAAACCATTGGAAACCCCAAACTAAACCTGTAATGGCAATAAAAATAGCAATCCAAGTCATGTAAAAACCCAGCACATTATGAAGGTCGTAGTTAACCCGTCTCCATTTTGCATCCCATTTAACAGAAAAACGTTGCTTTCCTGCAGCTTTATTTTTAGGCCACCAAAGCACTAAACCGGAAATCATCATTACCAAAAAGATCAATGTAGCTGAAGCCACAATTGGCTGACCAATTGGTGGAGGTAACCATAAGTAAAAATGACCCATGATAATGATTCTGAAAAAATCACTATTCATATCCTTCACTTTTAATACCTCGCCTGAATACGGATTAATATAAGCGATATAGTAATACTCCGGATCTGCATTATAAAAAGCCACTTGCACTGCATCTGTAGCCGATTGATACGTAACACTATGCGGATGTTTATCGGGTAACGCCTTTTCTGCAATCTTCTGAATTGCAGAAGGCGTTAACACCGCTTTTTGTTCTGCCTGAACAAATCGATATGATTGGGTAAGATCTTCAATCTCACGCTGAAAAGCCAGTATACAGCCTGTAACCCCAAGAAATACAACCAGTAGCCCTGATACAAGCCCCAGCCAGAGATGAAATTTTCCGATCAGTTTTTTAAAGGTCATCTGTGATGATTAGAATTTATAACCAATGCTTAAACGGAAGTTAGTTCCCGGTTCTGTTTGCCAGTAATATTCAGATTTACCGTCAAAATTAACATCGTATGCGGCACCAGAATATAGGTAAGCGTTTAGCAGATTATTAACATTCAGGTTAACATTAAACTTAGTATTTTGCCAAGACAGACCACCGTCTAAACGGAAGTAATTAGGCAGCCCTTGTAAATCGTTGGCTCCCCAAGTCCAGGTTGAACGGTCAATTTGCCATTGGTAACCAGCTGAAGCTCCAAAACCTTTTAACAAACCGTTTATGAAGCGATACGACAACCATGTATTTGTCAAATGCTTTGCGTAACCAGGGATGCGCTGACCTACTAATTCAGGCGTAACATCTTCCGTAATCTCATTATTGGTAAATGCGTAGTTAAACACGAGGTTTAGACCTTTTACAACTTCACCTTTTACATCCAGCTCAACACCTTTTGCACGTGTTTGTCCTAGTTGCAAATAAGTTGGCTTGTTTGGATTTGCAGATGAAGGATCTGCTTGGGCAACTCCTTTTTTCGTAATCTGATATACAGATGCAGTAGTATTCCAACGGCCACCAAACCAGTCTCTCTTAATACCGAATTCAATATTATTACCAGTGTACGGAGTTACAGCTCCTCCATCAGTTTTTGTACCTGATTGAGGAACAAATGCTTCATCATATAAACCATAAACTGAAGTATTTTTATCAATAGATCCACTTAAACCAACACGAGGAGTAAATTTGTTATCATCAGTTGAATGAGGTCCGCTCCAGTCAGTAATATCTTGTTTTACGATTGTATATCTACCGGCAAGTGTTAAACGCAAAATATTATCAAAAAAGCCCACTTCATCTTGCGCATAAAAACCAGCATAACGTAGCAATTCATCGTCACCGGCACGGTCTTTCAAAGGTTTTGATCTATCGAAAGCCGGGAATTGAGCAGTAGTTCCGTACACCGGGTGGTAAATATTAAATATCTGTGAACTGGTTAACTCAAAACTTTGTCCCCAGTCGGCCATATAACTTTTACGACCTAAATCGACACCTCCTAAAAATCGGTGAGAAACCGAACCCGTTTTTACATCTCCATTTACAAAAAATTGCCCTACCGTATTATTTCCCTTAGCATCCCAAATACCAACACTTCTTGTTAAATCTCCATTGGCAGCTAAATTAGAAGGCCACATAGAGCTACCTTGCTGGCCAAAATTAAAATAGGCCAATTGCGTTGTAAACTTCCACTTCGGACTAAATTTATGCTCAAATGTTAAAAAGCTGCTGTGGTCATTAATAGAAGTTGTAGGCAAGTTCTTTTCTGTTGTTGTAAAATCACGAGGCAAATCACCGTAGGTATTCGGAGAGAATACATAAGCAGCACCAATCATTGCCATTTTAGAATACTGATAGGTATATTCAGCAGTGATTGATGTATTATCGTTGAATGAATATTTTAATACAGGGGCAACTGTGTAGCGATCGTTCCAATCAAACTGACGGTGCGATTCTTTTAACTGTCCCATTACATTTAAGCGATATTGTAATTTACCATTCTTGGTAAGATTGCCATCTAAGTCAACTGTTGCACGATAAGTATTAAAGCTACCCAAACTAATATTAGCTTCACCTTTGTTTACTCCAGTAGGTTTTTTGGTAACCACGTTGTAAAATCCACTTGGTTCGCCATTAGACATCATAAAGCCTGCAGGCCCTTTAACAAACTCAATACGATCTACAATACTCATATCCTCAGTTAACGGTCCCCATGGCATTTGTACATTCATACCATTACGAAAAGCGGCAATCTGAGAACCACGCATATTAATAAGAGCATAATTATCCCAATGTTCTAGTTTTAAAGCACCTGAAACGTTGCGGGTAACCCCTTCCAACATATCGAAAATCTGCTGGTCGGAAATTACTTTATTGGTTACAACCTGAATATTTTGTGGTAGTTCTTCTAATGGGGTTTCCAAACGTAATGAAGCCGAAGGATTTTTTACCTTATACTTGTTTTTGTTACCAGTTACCACTACTTCACGTAAAGCACTTGCGCTTTCTTTAAGTGTAAAGTTTAATGTCGCTGTTTCTCCTACTTTAATCGTTACTTCTTTCTCCTGAGTTTCCAAACCCACATAAGAAGCTATAATGGTGTATGTACCCGGTTGAACTCTTTTTAGCTCAAACCAGCCATTTTCATTGGTACTTGTTCCTTTTGTTGCTCCTTTAATTCCTATGCTTACGAAATCTGCAGGCTGACCGTCAGCGGTCTTTACATGTCCTTTGATTGATCCAAAGTTAGCTTGTGCCAGCGCTAATATCGGTAAGATCAGTAAAAGATTAAGTGCTAAAATCTTGTGTATAAGATATTTCATTTCGTTAGTTTATTTAGATTTATTAAAAATAGATCGCAAAAATACTATTATTTTAAATTATTCTAAATAAAAATAGGTTTTGTGATTAATTTTTAGTCAAGCTTAAAACAAGAGAGTTGTTTAGAATTAATC
>RCUT01001273.1_pt1 | contig 12263 bp, 12 predicted proteins | sample 2166171 | NCBI WGS metagenome assembly RCUT01 (sample SAMN09932757, study PRJNA488358) | compost metagenome | isolation source: compost soil in 4-hydroxybenzoic | place: Germany: Experimental Botanical Garden
CCCCAGGGCGTACCGAGAGCATCTTCCGCGGCCTGCAGAACGTGGTGCCGTCGCAACTGGCCGACCGCAACCTGTTCGACTTCGTGAACCTCAAGATCGACGAAACGGCAACGCCGCGCTTTCTCGATGTGCTGAACATCTGACCGGCATGCGTGATTATCAATGGCTGCATGAGTACTGCCTGAACCGCTTCGGCTCCGCGGCAGCTCTGGAGGCGCACCTGCCCCAGGCAAAGACCGCTGAGCAGCTGCGTGCCCTCAGTGCCGACCGCTACCTCTCGACCCTGGCCTTGCGTGTATTTCGCGCAGGGCTCAAGCACAGCCTGGTGGATGCCAAGTGGCCCGCCTTCGAGCAGGTGTTTTTTGGCTTCGATCCGGAAAAGGTTGTGCTGATGGGCGCCGAGCACCTGGAGCGGTTGATGCAGGACACGCGGATCATCCGCCACCTGGGCAAGCTCAAGAGCGTGCCGCGCAATGCGCAGATGATGTTGGATGTCGAAAAGCAGCAGGGCAGTTTCGGCGCCTTCATTGCTGATTGGCCGGTAACCGATATTGTCGGATTGTGGAAATACCTGGCCAAGCATGGCAACCAGCTGGGCGGGCTGTCGGCACCGCGCTTCCTGCGCATGGTCGGCAAGGACACCTTCATCCCCACCAACGATATGGCCGCGGCGCTGATCGCTCAGGACATCATCGACAAGCCACCGACCAGTCAGCGTGACCTGGCGTTGGTGCAAGCGGCGTTCAACCAGTGGCAGGTCGAGAGTGGCAGGCCGCTGTGTCAGCTATCGGTGATGCTGGCGCATACCGTCAATCATTGACTCGGTGTGGTTGCTGTCATCGGCAAGACCGGCTCCCACAGAGGTCTTCAGTAGACCTCTGTGGGAGCCGGTCTTGCCGGCGATAGCCTCGCTGCTTAGTTCGAACCTTCCCCAGCCAGCCGCCGGTCATACTGAAAGCGCCAGCGTACATACAGCAGGGCACTGACAAACAGCGCCAGGCTGATCGCCACTTCCAGCCAACCGAACACTGCCCGTGCCGGATCAAACGCGGCCAGAACGCCTTTGATGAAGTACAGGTTGACCACAAAGCAGGTCCAGGCGTGGGCGCGGGCGTTGCCCAGCAGCATCCCAGGCAGCAACAGCGCCAATGGCACCAGTTCGACGGCCAGGATCACACCGGTGCGCGCGCCATGCAGGTCGGCAAACAGCAGATTGTTGACTGTCAGCAGGGCAATCAGGCCGAAAAAGCTCGCCAGGCTCAGCGCCCGTGCCAGGCGTAGGCGCGGTGTCAGCCATTCAATCGGGGGCAGCACTTTGGGCTTTTTAGCCACGGCCGTTCTCCAGCAATTGGGCAGTGCTCGCCAGACGTTGGCCCAGCGCGCGGCACAGGGCAATTTCATCGGCGTCGAGGTCGCGCTTGCCGTCCGCCCCGGCATGATGGCTGGCGCCGTAGGGGGTGCCGCCACCACGGGTTTCCAGCAAGGCCGACTCGCTGTACGGCAAGCCCATGATCAGCATGCCGTGGTGCATCAACGGCAGCAGCATCGACAGCAGGGTCGATTCTTGGCCGCCATGCAGGCTGGCAGTGGAGGTGAACACAGCCGCTGGTTTACCGACCAGGCCACCGCTGAGCCACAGGCTGCTGGTGCCATCGATGAAGTACTTGAGCGGTGCGGCCATGTTGCCAAAGCGCGTTGGGCTGCCCAGGGCCAGGCCCGAGCAGTGGCGCAGATCGTCCAGGGTGGCGTACAACGCGCCGCTCTGGGGGATGTCCGGGGCGACCGCTTCGCACTCGGTGGAAATCGCTGGCACCGTACGGATGCGCGCTTCCAGGCCAGCCATCTCGACCCCCCGAGCAATCTGTCGGGCCATTTCGCTGGTCGATCCGTGGCGGCTGTAGAACAGGATCAGGATGTACGGCGCGCTCACGGCAGGATCTCCAGAACCTTCTCCGGTGGGCGGCCGATCACGGCTTTGTCACCGGCCACCAGGATTGGTCGCTCGATCAGTTTCGGGTGCTTGGCCATGGCCTCGATTAGTTGGGCTTCACTCAAGGTCTCGTCGGCCAGGTTCAGCGCTTTGTATTCATCCTCACCGCTGCGCAACAGCTGGCGCGCACTGATGCCCAGCTTGCCGAGCAGGGCCTTGAGGGTCACGGCATCTGGCGGGGTTTCCAGGTAGCGGACCACGTTTGGGGCCAGGCCACGGGCTTCGAGCAGTTCGAGTGCGCCACGGGATTTGGAGCAGCGCGGATTGTGATAGAGGGTCAGGTCAGTCATGTTCGGGTCGCATCCAGCAGGGTGTGGCGGCTATTCTAACCGCAGCGACTTCGCATTTTGCTTGAATCTTCGAGAAGGATTGACCCATGACAAGGCGTTTGGCAGCAGCACTGGCCATCACCGCGAGCCTGCTGCTCGGTGGTTGCGGTGCCGATTATGGTCTGGACCAGAATGGCCAGACTGTGAAAGCTGAGCAGATTGACGGGCACTGGTTGGTGCTCAACTACTGGGCGGAATGGTGTGGCCCATGCCGGACCGAGATCCCTGAACTCAACGCTGCGGCCAAGCAATGGCAGGCGCAAGGGGTGAAGGTGCTCGGCGTGAACTTTGACGGCTTGCAGGGCGAGGAATTGAAAAAGGCCAGTGAAGCACTGGGGATTGGCTTTACCGTTCTCGCTCAGGATCCGGCCGAGCGTTATGAGCTGCCGCGTAGCGAGGCATTGCCGGTGACTTACATCATCGATGACAAGGGCAAGGTGCGTGAGCAGTTGATGGGCGAACAAACACTTGAGGGTTTGAACGCGAAGATCAAGGCATTGAAGGGCGCTTGATCGGCGGCGTTTTTATCGCCGGCAAGGCCGGCTCTCACAGGATTTAAAGGTTGTCAGCAACCTCTGTGGGAGTCGGCTTTGCCGGCGATGAAGCCTGCACTACGCTTCAGCCTTCCTCAGGCCAGAAGCGCAGCGGCTTGCCCTCGGCAGGCCAGAAGCGCACCTGCTCGATCGGTGAGATATCCCAGCGCTGTACGGTTTCCAGGGCTTGAAGGAAACGTTTTTCCTGTTCCATCAAGGCCGGTGCACACAGCTTGCGGGTACTGCCGACTTTGCCGAAGGTCAGCTTGTCGCCATCGAGCTGGTAGGGCGCGAACCAGTGGTTGCAGCCGCCATTGCCATAAGCGCGGCCGTCGGAGGCCAAGGTCAGGGTCAGGTGGCTGTAGTCCATCAACGGCCGTTCACCGATCCATTCCAGCAGGTAACTGCGTTCCTGTTCCAGCTTCATCGGCTCGGCGGCGCACCCCAGCAAAGCGGCGCCGGTCAGGGCACAGAGCAGCAGGGTTTTCACTGGGCCGTCTCCTTGCATTTCGGGCACAGGTGCTTGTCGCCACGGCTGACCCAGCCCAACTCTGCAATACGCGCGCTAGCAGCAGGTTGCAGGGCTTTTTTGCCGAGCTTGGCATCGACCGCGAACTCGAAGTTCAGGCTCGCCTGGCAGCTGTCGCAATTGACGTCCCAGGTGTGGATCGCCAGTTCGCCAAACACCGGGCCGCTGGCCACCGCGACCCATTGGCCGGTCGGGTTGATCAGGTGGCGCACGGTTTCCACGGTCAGGCGCATGGACAAGTCCTTGCTGCCTTTGAGGGTGACCAGCAGAACATCGTTCTTCTGGATCGAGCCGCCATTGCCGGTCACTTGATAGCGACCTGGCACCAGGGCGCGGCATTCGATCAGGGTGTGTTGCGGGTTAAACAGGTTGTAGCGGAAATCGTGTTCGACCATGGGTCCTCCAAATCTGCCGCGTATCCTAGCATCAACCCTCGACCAAGTTTTGCGGATTGCCTGCCGCCCAGCGGGTAATGTTGTCCACGGTCGTTGCAGCAATGGCCGCCAGTGCCTCACGGGTGAGAAACGCCTGGTGGGCGGTAACGATGACGTTGGGGAAGGTCAGCAAGCGCGCCAGCACATCGTCCTGCAGTGGCAGATCGGAGCGGTCTTCAAAAAACAATTGGGCTTCTTCTTCGTAGACGTCCAGGCCCAGGTAACCCAACTGGCCGTTCTTCAGGGCCTCGATCAACGCTGGGGTGTCGATCAGCGCACCGCGGCCGGTGTTGATCAACATGGCACCCGGTTGCAAGTCAGCCAGGCTTTTTGGGTTGATGAGGTGGCGCGTCTGTTCCGTCAGCGGGCAGTGCAGGCTGATGATCTGGGCCTGCCGCAACAGCTCCGGCAGCTCCAGGTAGCGTGCACCCAGTGCCAGCAGTTCGGGGTTAGGGTAGGGGTCGTACGCCAGCAACTGACAGCCAAAACCGGCCATGATGCGGGCAAAGGCGGCACCGATCTGGCCGGTGCCAACCACCCCGACGGTTTTCCCATGCAGGTCGAAGCCGGTCAGCCCGTGCAGGCTGAAATTACCTTCGCGAGTGCGGTTGTAGGCACGGTGCAAGCGGCGGTTAAGGGCCAGGATCAGGGCCACGGCATGTTCGGCCACGGCATGTGGCGAGTAGGCCGGCACCCTGACCACGGCCAGGCCCAGGCGTTTTGCTGTACTGAGGTCCACATGGTTGTAACCGGCCGAGCGCAGGGCGATCAGGCGCGTGCCGCCAGCGGCCAGGCGCTCGAGCACCGGCGCACTCAAATCGTCGTTGATGAACGGGCAGACCACTTCATGGCCGGTAGCCAACGCTGCGGTGTCCTCGTTCAAGCGTGCTGGCTGGAAGTGCAGCTCTAGCCCGTGGGGTGCCAGGACGCTGGTAAAACTGTCCTGATCGTAAGTCTGGCTGCTGAAAAACAGTACGCGCATGGGATCTTCCTGAGTCGGTTGCGGGGAGTCTAACCACGCCGGCTGTTGATCACGTTGCTTCAGGTCAGGCACTTAGGCGCGCCTGGGCGGTGAGGCGGATAATGGCCCGGTCCAGCTCATCCAGGGCGCGCAGTGCTAGCGGGTCATTCTGTTTGAGCAGGGTTTCACTGCGCTGGCAGGCCGCGCGCAACTGCGGTACCCCACAGTAACGTGAGGCGCCGTTGAGGCGATGCACCCGCTCGATCATGCCGTTGCGGTCGGCCGCTTCGCGGGCGGCGCGAATGGCTTCACGATCGGCCTCAAGCGACGCCAGCAACATCGCCAGCATATCGGCGGCCAGGTCCGGTTTGCCCGCGGCCAGGCGCAAGCCTTCTTCCGGGTCGAGGACCTTCAGTTCGCTGCTGTCGGCGATGCGTTCGAGCGCCCGCTCCTGGTGGGGTGCGCCCAGGCTCAGGCCGGTCCACTTGAGCACCACCTGTGCCAGTTGGCGTTCGCTAATCGGCTTGGTCAGGTAGTCGTCCATGCCGCTATGCAGCAGGGCACGTTTTTCATTGGCCATGGCATGGGCGGTGAGGGCGACAATCGGCAAGGGCGGGCCGTTTTGGCTGCTTTCCCACTGGCGAATCTGCTCGGTGCATTCGCGACCGTCCATGCCAGGCATCTGCACGTCCATCAGCACCAGGTCGAAGTGCTCGTCTTGCACCGCCTGGACAGCGGCATAGCCGCTGTCGACCGCCAGTACATCGGCGCCCAGGTCTTCGAGCAAAGTCTGCACCAGCAACAGGTTGGCAGGGTTGTCGTCGACGCAAAGCACTTTGGGTAGCGGTTGTTCGCTGGCGACTTTGGTTTCACTGAAAGTGCGGCGTGGCTGCACCAGCTCCAGCAAGGCTCGGCGCAGTTTGCGTGTGCAGGCAGGTTTGGCTTGTAACTGGCTGTGTGCGTTGGGCAGGTACGGATGGTAGAGCGCCTGCTCCGTGGTTGGGCACAGGACCAGCGCCTGGCAGTCCAGACGCTGCAATTGCTGAATGTACTGGCCCAAACGCTCAGGAGAGACGCTATCGAGGTTGACCCCCATGACCGCCAGGGTGAAAGGCTCTCCCGCCATTCGTGCCGCAGCGACCGCATGCAGCAACGGGTCGATCGAGGTGAAACTGGTAACACCCAGGCCGCAATCTTCCAGTTGATGCTCCAACGCCTGACGAGCCAACTCATGGGCGTCGACAATCGCTACCCGCCGCTCCACCAGCGATTGCAGTGGCAGGTCCTCGGCATCGTCTCGGGCTCTGGGCAGACGCAGACTGACCCAAAACTGCGAGCCTTCGCCCGGGGTGCTATCGACACCGATTTCGCCCCCCATCTGCTCGATCAGGCGTTTGGAGATCACCAGGCCCAGGCCGGTGCCCCCGGGTTGGCGTGACAGCGAGTTGTCAGCCTGGCTGAATGCCTGAAACAGCGCCCGTACATCCTGGCTGGACAGACCGATGCCGGTGTCCTGGACACAGATGCGCAGTTGCACGCTGTCGTCGTTCTCTTCTTCGAGCATGGCCCGGGTGACGATGGTGCCTTCGCGGGTGAACTTGATGGCGTTGCTGACCAGGTTGGTCAGGATCTGCTTCAGGCGCAGCGGGTCGCCGACCAGCGACAGCGGTGTGTCGCGATAGACCAGGCTGACCAGCTCCAGCTGCTTGGCATGGGCGGCGGGGGCGAGGATGGTCAGGGTGTCCTGGATCAGGTCGCGCAGGTTGAACGGAATGCTGTCGAGCACCAGCTTGCCGGCCTCGATCTTGGAGAAGTCGAGGATCTCGTTGATGATCCCCAGCAGGTTGTCGGCGGACTTCTCGATAGTGCTCAGGTAGTCCAGCTGGCGCGGTGTCAGCTCGCTTTTCTGCAGCAGGTGGGTGAAACCGAGGATGCCGTTGAGCGGGGTGCGGATTTCGTGGCTCATGTTGGCCAGGAACTCCGACTTGATGCGGCTGGCCTCCAGGGCTTCCTTGCGCGCCATGTCCAGCTCGATGTTCTGGATCTCGATGGTTTCCAGGTTCTGGCGTACGTCTTCGGTGGCCTGGTCGATACTGTGCTGCAGTTCTTCATGGGCGTTGTGCAGGGTTTCGGCCATGCGGTTGATGCCCGCAGCCAGCTCGTCCAGTTCGTAACTGCCCATTTGCGGCAGGCGTTCTTCCAGGTTGCCATCTTTTAACTGGGTGACGGCGTACTTGATCTGGCCGATCGGGCCGTTGATCGTGCGGCTCATGCGCAAGGCCAGCAGGGCAGTGGCGGCCAGCCCCAGCAGGATCAGCAGCAGGCTGGTGAACAGGCTGCGATAGCCGCGCAGCAGGGTGCCGTCGTGGGACAGTTCGATTTCCACCCAGCCCAGCAGTCGATCGGTTTCGTTGGCGATGCGTTCCCCTGCCAGGTCGCGATGGTGGCCGAACACCGGCAGCAGGTAACGGGTGGCGTCGCTACCGGTACGCTGCAGCATCTCGGTACCGCCACCTGTCGGTGCCTGGTTGAGCATGCTGGGGCCGGCGTGCGCCAGATTGTTGCGGTCCGGGCCGAGGAATGCCACTGCGCGTACGTCCGCCTGCTCCAGGGCCTGGGCGGCGATACGCTCCAGCTGAGCCGGGTCGTGGCTGACCAGGGCCGGTGCCACCAGGGGGGCGAGGTTTTCGGCGATCATTTTGCCGCGTTGCAGCAATTGGGTTTGCAACTCGCTCTGCTGCAGCCAGGTGAAATAGCTGCCGAGCACCAACGCCATCAAGCCGGCAGGTAACAAAGCCAGCAGCAACACGCGGCTGCGGATTCCCAAACGATTCAGCACGAAACTCTCCTGTGCCTGGCATGTGCTGTAAGCCGCCGTCGGTGCTAGCTGACGGACCAAGTCGGAAAAGTACCGCGCCTTCCCGCGCAATGCACTCATTTGTATCTACTTTTAACGTAGGCGAAATCTCCGGAGGTGTACCGACCAGCACTTGCAGGTTGCCTGCACACAGCAATTACTCAATAATCGCGTAACTGAGAATTGCTAGCACCCGCCAATGAATCCCGTAGCTATTAGCGAATCAAGCATACTTGCCATCGAGGATGATCCCGTCCTGGGCGCCCACCTGCACGAAGCCCTCCTGCGTGGCGGTTTCAAGGTCACCTGGTGCAAGAATGGTCGTGAGGGTTTGGAGGTTGCTCGCGCGTCGCGTTTCGATGTGGTCTTGATGGATATCCTGCTGCCGGGGCTAAACGGCCTGGATGTGCTGGCACAGTTGCGCGAAAGCAGCTCGACGCCGGTGATCATGATGTCTGCCCTAGGCGCCGAAGCTGACCGCATCAGTGGCTTTCAGCGCGGCGCCGATGACTACCTGCCCAAGCCGTTCAGTATGGCTGAACTACAGGTGCGCATCGAAGCGATCCTGCGGCGGGTGGCATTGGAGCGTCGGCGCCAGGAGCCACCTGCAGTGGCCAGCGGCGCCCTGCAGTTTGACGAGCAACTGTGTGATGTCTGCTGTGGCGAGCACTGGGCGGGGCTGACCTTGAGCGAGTATCGCTTGCTCGACATTTTGCACCGCAGCCATGAAGAGGTGCTCAGCAAAGCCTTCCTTTATCAGCAGGTGCTGCAGCGTGGGTATGCTCGCCATGACCGCAGCCTGGACATGCATGTCAGTCAGATCCGGCGCAAGCTCAAGAGCATCGGTTACCAGGAGCGTGAAGTGCGCACTGTGTGGGGTAAGGGCTACGTGCTCAGTGCCACTGAGGTTCACTGAAGTGCCCAATCGACACTCATTGTTCTGGAAGCTGGCGATTCTGTTGGTGGGTTTCTGCCTATTGATGATCGGCCTGAGCTGGAGTTGGGGGCGGCACATGGAGACCCAGAACGCCTACCTGTCCAAAGAGGCGCGGGCTACTTTGATCGGTTATGCCGCCGAGGCCGAAAAGGCCTGGGAGCAGGGCGGGCGGGCCGGTGTCGATGCCTGGCTGGCTGAGATGGCCAGCAAGGAAAGTACCTGGATGAGTGTGCTGGGTGAAGACCTGCAGTCGTTGAGCAGCACCCCCCTGACACCTGAGCAAAGTCGCAAGGTCACCTTTCTGCGGGGCATCGACTGGCCTGTCAGCCGACGGGTGATCGGCTTGCCATGGATGCGCGTGCCGTTTGTGGAGCATCCAGAGCAGGGGCTGTTGGTGATCGAGTTGCCAGAGCGCCTGATGCCCGGACAGTACCGTCTGTTCTGGCAGTTCATGACCAATGGCGTCATTCCTGGCGTGTTCACGCTGCTGCTGTGTGTAGGCCTCTACCGCATGCTGATCATGCCCTTGATCCAGTTGCGCGAGCAGGCCAATGCCTGGCGTGCGGATCAGCTGTCGGCGCGGGTGGCCAGCAGTACCACCAGTCGCCAGGACGAGTTGGGCGAACTGGGGCGTGCCTTCGATGACATGGCTGAGCGCCTGCAAGGCACGGTCGCCTTGCAGCAGCAATTGCTGCGCGACCTGTCGCATGAACTGCGTACCCCCCTGAGCCGCCTGCGTGTGGCCTGCGAAGGTGACGCTGATGCTGCGCAGTTGCGCGAACGCCTGGGCCGTGAAGTCGACTGCATGCAGCGGCTGGTGGAGGATGCCTTGCAACTGGCCTGGCTCGATACTGAGCGGGCGCCGTTAAGCAAGGAGCCGATCCAGGTTCAGGCCCTGTGGGAAATGCTCGCCGAGGATGCCTGCTTTGAAAGCACCTGGCCGTCGACGCAATTGCAGTGCGACTTGGACGCTGCCTGCTGGGTGCAGGGCAACCTCAATAGCCTGGCCCAGGCGCTGGAGAACATTCTGCGCAATGCCATTCGGCACTCGCCAGGCACAGGCGTGATCCGCTTGGGCGGGCGCCGCCAGGGCGATCACTGGCTGTTGTGGCTGGAGGACCAGGGCGGCGGTATTGCCGAGGCCGACCTTGAGCGCATCTTTGCGCCGTTTACCCGGCTGGATGGTTCGCGTCCAGGGGACGGTGGTTTTGGCCTGGGCTTGAGCATTGCGCGCAATGCCATCGTCCGCCAAGGCGGGCGCTTGTGGGCGCAAAACACTGGCCAGGGCTTGCGCCTGAATATGCAGTTGCCGGTGGCAACTGGCGCTTTAAGCTACAAGCCATAAGCTGCAAGAGCAGACATCGCTTGCAGCTTGCTACTTATAGCTTGCAGCTATAACACCCACACATTGCGTGATATGGGCAAGGCTCGTTTGCCGGTATGATAGGCGCCCCCGCAGCCTGGATTGCGAACTACGCCATGACCTTGCAGTATCTAACCATCGCCGATTGCGTCGGCAACACGCCTTTGGTCCGCCTGCAACGCATGGGCGGTGAGACCAGCAACACTCTCCTGCTCAAGCTTGAAGGCAATAACCCGGCGGGTTCGGTCAAAGACCGGCCGGCGTTGTCGATGATCAGCCACGCCGAATTGCGCGGCCAGATCAAGCCAGGCGACACCCTGATCGAAGCGACGTCGGGCAACACCGGAATCGCCTTGGCCATGGCGGCGGCGATCAAGGGTTACAAGATGATCCTGATCATGCCTGACAACTCCAGTGCTGAACGCAAGGCAGCCATGACGGCCTATGGCGCCGAGCTGATCCTGGTCAGCAAAGAAGAAGGCATGGAGGGCGCTCGCGACCTGGCCGACCGGCTGCAGGCCGAAGGCCGTGGCCTGGTGCTCGACCAGTTCGGCAACGGTGACAATCCCGAAGCCCACTATGCCAGCACCGGCCCCGAGATCTGGCAGCAGACGCACGGCACCATCACCCATTTCGTCAGCTCCATGGGCACCACCGGCACCATCATGGGTTGCTCGCGGTACTTGAAGGAGCAAAACCCTGCGGTGCAGATCGTTGGCTTGCAACCGATGGAAGGCTCGGCGATCCCTGGCATTCGTCGCTGGCCAGAGGAATACCTGCCAAAGATTTACCAATCGGATCGCGTGGATCGCGTGGTCGACATGTCTCAGCATGAAGCCGAAGAGACCACCCGCCGGTTGGCCCGCGAAGAGGGCATTTTCTGCGGTGTGTCCTCGGGTGGTGCAGTGGCGGCCATGTTGCGCTTGTCCCGCGAGCTGGAAAACGCCGTGATCGTGGCAATCATTTGTGACCGTGGCGACCGTTATCTGTCGACCGGCATTTTCGACGCGGCGAACTGATGTCCAAAAGTAAACGCAACAGCGGCCTGCGCTTTCAGCCGGCCGGCGGCAGCCGTGCACCGCAGATCCCTACCGGCAAAAAACAACGCCTGCACATTGAGCGCTTGGCGGGGGATGGGCGTGGTATCGCCTTTGTTGAGGGGCGTACCTGGTTTGTCAGTGGCGCGCTGGCAGGCGAAGAGGTCGAAGCACGGGTGCTCAATGCCCACGGCAAAGTGGTCGAAGCACGCCTGGAACGGGTCTTCAGCGCTAGCCCAGAGCGTCGTGAGGCACCTTGCAAACATTACGCCCGCTGTGGTGGCTGCAACCTGCAACACCTGCCCCATGCTGAGCAGTTGGCACTCAAGCAGCGCCTGCTGGCCGAACAGCTGCAACGGGTCGCCGGAGTGGTGCCTGAGCGCTGGGCTGCTCCGCTGACTGGACCGGAATTTGGTTATCGGCGCCGTGCCCGGGTGGCGGTGCGTTGGGATAACAAAGCCAAGCAACTTGAAGTCGGTTTCCGCGCCGAAGCCAGCCAGGACATCGTCGCCATCGAAGAGTGCCCCGTACTGGTACAACCCTTGCAGTCGATCATGCGTCATCTGCCATTACTCTTGCAGAGCTTGAGCAAGCCGCAGGTGGTGGGCCATGTCGAGTTGTTCAGCGGCACGGCGCTGGCGTTGTTGCTGCGTCACACCGCGCCGTTGGCGGAGGGCGACCAGGCGCGCTTGCAGGCGTTCTGCACTGAAGCTGGTGTGCAGCTGTGGTTGCAAGGCGAGGGTGAACCTTATGCAGTGGATGCGGGTCAGACCCTCGGATTTGCCCTGGCCCCCTGGGGCCTGGAGCTGGCGTACCGGCCGGGAGATTTCGTTCAGGTCAACGCCGAGGTCAACACGGCGATGATCGAGCAGGCACTGGCCTGGTTGGCCCCGCAAGCCGATGAACGCGTGCTTGACCTGTTCTGCGGCCTGGGCAATTTTGCTCTGCCGCTGGCCCGGCAGGCGCGTGAAGTCGTCGCGGTGGAAGGTGTACAGGCAATGGTCGAGCGAGCAGCGGCCAATGCTCGAAGCAACAATTTGCATAACACGCAGTTTTTTCAGGCCGATTTATCGCAGCCATTGTCAGCCTCCGGCTGGGCCGTTGGAGGCTTTTCTGCGGTACTCTTGGATCCACCGCGAGACGGTGCTTACGAGGTGGTGCGAAAAATTGCAGACCTCGGAGCAAAACGTCTGGTGTATGTATCGTGCAACCCGGCAACCCTGGCCCGTGACACGCTCGAGCTGGTCAGGCAGGGTTACCGGTTAAAATGTGCCGGGATTCTCGACATGTTTC
>RCUT01001276.1_pt1 | contig 12248 bp, 14 predicted proteins | sample 2166171 | NCBI WGS metagenome assembly RCUT01 (sample SAMN09932757, study PRJNA488358) | compost metagenome | isolation source: compost soil in 4-hydroxybenzoic | place: Germany: Experimental Botanical Garden
ACGGCCTGATCCACGACTACGGTTTGCTCAACGTGGTGAGCCAGGTGCCAGCGGTGCGTTCGGCGATGCTGCAGGCTTCGCAAGAGCTCAAGGAACACCTGAAATAAAAACTGTGGGAGCGAGCTTGCTCGCGATAGCGGACTGTCAGGCAACATCTTTGTTGAATGGTCGGACGCCATCGCGAGCAAGCTCGCTCCCACAGGGTTTCTGGTTGAACCCGAAATCGAAGGCAAAAAAAGCCCGACTCAATGGTCGGGCTTTTTCATTCCTGAAGCTGTGCTTATTTGGCACGGCCTTTGTAGGAACCGCCTTCGCGGGTATCGATCTCGATCATGTCGCCGATTTCGATGAAGTCAGCAACGCTCAGCTCGGTACCGTTTTTCAGTTTGGCAGGCTTCATCACCTTGCCCGAAGTGTCGCCGCGAGCGGAACCTTCGGTGTAGTCAACCTGACGCACGATAGTGGTCGGCAGCTCTACGGAAACCAGACGCTCTTCGAAGAAGATCGCTTCGCAAACATCGGTCATGCCTTCTTCAACGAAAGGCAGAACGGCTTCGATGTCTTCAGCGTTCAGCTCGTACATGGTGTAGTCGGTGGTGTCCATGAACGTGTAGGTGTCGCCGCTGATGAAGGACAGGGTCGCTTCTTTGCGGTCGAGGATTACGTCGTCCAGTTTGTCGTCGGCGCTGTAAACGATCTCGGTCTTGTAACCGGTCAGCAGGTTTTTCAGCTTGGTCTTCATGATCGCGCTGTTACGACCGGACTTGGTGAATTCAGCTTTCTGAACCAGCCAAGGATCGTTGTCGATACGGATCACGGTACCGGGTTTGAGTTCTTTACCAGTTTTCATTGCGAATATCCGAATTTGGATGGGATTTACAAAAATCTAGGCCGCGTATCATATCCAATTTCCATAAAACTGTACCAGCGCCGTGGCAAGATCGGCCTGCAAGGCCTGCTCCAGACACCACGCCTCGGCGTGTTTTTCCAGCTCTGGCCAGTGTTTACGAGTGAATTGCCAGTGGTCGGCCATTTTTTCACCGGCGTTCCACGCCCGCCAGAGACCGCTGATCGCCTCCCGCGCAGGCGCAGATAACCCCTTTACATAGAGTTCGAGGAAGGCTTCGAGCTTGTCCAGGTGGATATCTTCTTCCTGCCGGTAGATGTGCCAGAGAAATGGCCGGCCAGCCCATTGGGCGCGCACAAAGGAATCTTCGCCGCGCACGGCATTGAAATCGCAGCACCACAGCAACCGGTCGTATTGGTCCTGGCGGACGAATGGCAGCACTTGCACGGTCAAGGCGTCACGCACATGCACGGCACCGGCCGCCAGCCCCTGCACACCGAGCCAACGCTCGACGTCGCCGAGAATCCGCCCTTCCGGCACCAGCAGATGAGTGGCAGTAGAATCGCCGGCCATTGCATCGAGCCAACTGGCCAGACCGGTGTTTTCGTAGGCAAACAATGAGATCAGCTGCGCGCCGGGCGCAGGATCAACACCCAAACCTTGCAGGAATTTTCTTTGAGCCTGCGGGTTTTGCTGAAATTGCCGACGCAGCTCCAGCAACCCTCGCTCACGCAGCAGTCCGCCGGTGCCCTTCTTAAATCCTGGGAAGAAGAAGAACTTCTGCACGTTTTTGTACTTCACCGAGGGCAAACCATGGCAGCCAATGACCCAGTCCTCGGCGCTCAGGTAATCCAGGTTCATCCACAGCGGCGTCTTCTCCCGTTCGGCCATGGCCTCCATATAGGCGCTCGGCAATTGGCAGGCAAATGCAGCAATCACCACATCGGCGGCTTCGGTCGGTTGCCACTCGGCTGGCCATTGGCGCACTTCGACGTCTTGCTGCAACTGCCTGGGAGCATGGATGTCGATTTCCGGGCACAGGCGCTCGAACGCTCGCAGGTCATCGACCCATAGACGCACCGCCAGCCCATGTTCGGCCACCAGTTGCCGGGCCAGTCGCCAGGTCACGCCGATGTCGCCGAAGTTGTCGACCACGGTGCAAAAAATATCCCAGCGGGTTTTCATTTCAGGCATTCCAGGCTCCCGTTGGCAAAGGCGCCGATTGTCCGCATAAATTACCCCGTGCAGAAGAGCCGACGGCGATTATTCTTCATGCGACAATCGCCACTCGCCAGTGACCTTTCGCCAGGAGGCAACCATGCCCCACCGCCCCACTCCGCGCCGATCCTTCCCGATCAGCCTCAGCGCCCTGCAACTGACCGGCAGTATCGCCCTCGGCATGTGGCTCGGGTTCATTGCCATTGTGTTGACCTGCTGGCTCGCGTCGCGCCTGCTTTTCAGCGAGCAACTCGCCCCGGTCGCGGCGGCGGTTGAGCAGCTGGCCCAACCACCCGCAGCGGCTCAACCGCTGCCGAACATTCCGCCACAGAGCCCGCTGTTCGAGCAATATGAAGAAAACCTGCGCAAGAACGAACAGCAGCAACGTCTTGATCAGGCACGCAGCAGCAGTCGCAACCTGGCCAACCCGAACTGTCAGTTCTGGCTGCAACAGGACCGGACTGCACCCAGCGAAAAAAGCCGCGCCAACGTCCTGCAATTCTGCGATTGATCATGAATAAGCAAACCGTCCACCAACTGATTATCGACAGGCTGCGGATCGATCTCGACATCGCCGAACGGGCCGCGCAAACCGCCTACGAAACGGCGACCCACGAAGAAAACATCGCCGAGAACAAGTACGACACCCTGGGGCTGGAAGCGTCCTATCTCGCGGCCGGGCAAGCCAGGCGGGTCGAGGAAATTCGCCAGTCACTGAGCCTCTGCCAGAACCTCGCCCTGCGTCCGTATGACGATCAGCGGGGCATCGAAGTGGGCGCGCTGCTGGGGCTGGAGGACGAAAAGGGTCGCGAACAATGGCTGTTTCTGGCCCCCGATGCCGCCGGGCTGAAGGTCGACCTGGTGGGGCAACTGATCACCGTCATCACCCCGCGCTCACCGCTGGGCAAAAGCCTGCTGGGCAAGTTCGAGGGCGATGAGGTGGAGATCATGGTGGCGGGCGCTCGGCAACAGTTCGCTGTCACCGAGGTGGTTTGACCGGCAGGAAACGCTATCAGTGAACGGGTAGTTCGACACCTTCGAACAGCTCTTCCAGTTCCTGCTTGTTGTGGCACTGAATGGCCTTGGCCATGACTTCGCGGGTCAGGTGCGGCGCGAACTTCTCGATGAAGTCGCACATGAAACCCCGCAGGAAGGTGCCGCGACGGAAGCCGATCTTGGTTACGCTGGACTCGAACAGTTCGCTGGCATCGAGTACCACCAGGTCGCTATCGAGCTTGGTGTCGACAGCCATTTTGGCCACGATGCCTACGCCCAGACCCAGGCGAACATAGGTCTTGATCACGTCGGCGTCGGCGGCGGTGAACACCACTTTCGGCGTCAGGCCGCGATGGCTGAAGGCTTCGTCGAGTTTCGAACGGCCGGTAAAACCGAACACGTACGTCACGATCGGGTATTCGGCCAGTGCTTCGAGGGTCAGTTTCGACAGTTTGGTCAGCGGGTGGCCCTGAGGCACGACCACGCAACGGTTCCAGCGGTAGCACGGCATCATCACCAGATCACCGAACAGCTCGAGCGCTTCGGTGGCAATGGCGAAATCCACGGTGCCGTCAGCGGCCATTTCGGCGATTTGCATCGGCGATCCCTGATGCATGTGCAGGGCCACGTCCGGGTATTGCTTGATGAAATTGCTGATCACCGGCGGCAACGCATAACGCGCCTGGGTGTGAGTGGTGGCAATCGACAGGGTGCCTTTCTTCTCGTTGGAGAATTCCTGGGCGATCTGCTTGATGCTTTCAACCTTGCGCAGAATCTCGCCAGCGGTGGTGATGATGCGCTCGCCGGCCGGGGTGACACGGGTCAGGTGCTTGCCGCTACGGGCAAAAACCTCGACGCCCAGTTCGTCTTCCAGCAGACGGATCTGCTTGCTGATGCCCGGTTGAGAGGTGTAAAGGCTTTGGGCTGTAGCGGAAACGTTGAGGTCGTGGTGCGCCACTTCCCAGATGTAGCGCAATTGTTGAAGCTTCATATGAATCCCTCAAAGCAGGTAGACGCCACGGGCATCAGCGACGGTATATAACTATATTAATGGCTCGAAGAATAAATCTAGAACTTTTTTATCAAATTGCCATTATTCGTGTTCTAGAGATCCCCTTGACGACGACGTTGCACCAGCGGCACCAGATAGACCGGCACCTTGGACAGTTGCAACACACGGGCGGCGGTTCGCCCCAGAGGCGTTTCCGCACCAGCACCATGGCTGTGACTACCTACGATCAACAAATCCACGGAGAGTTTCTGCGCCTGGTCCAGAATCACCTGCGACGGATCGCCCTGCAGCACCCGTACTGCCTGAATCCGCTCCAGGTCGTGCTCCCCTTCATCCCCCAACTCCTCACGAAAACTGTCGAGCACCCGCTGCTCGATACTGGCAATCACCGTATTGAGGCCCTGGCTGTGAAACTCGTTCAGCGCCTGTTCATCGAGATAACTTTGCAGCACCGATTCGGCAAACAACCCCATGGGTTCAACCGCATGCACGACATACAAACTGGCATTGAAGGTCCTGGCCAGTTCCAGGGCATGCTGCATCACCACGGGCGCGTACAGACCAAGGTCAGTGGCATACAGCATCGAACGAATCATATGACCTCCTCGACTGCCAACATGGCGGAGATTTGATTCAGCTTAGCAGTGCCTTGGCGACTACGACGTCCCGCGCAACGCATTGAACGGTGGGCTTAAACCTTTTGCTCGTTGCTTATGCCATGGGGCACATGACCGGTGGCGACGACTTCTCGGGCCAACTCGCAGTGACCGGCCTGATCGTCGAAAAACACGTCGGCCGCGAAGGCTTCGAGAAAGGCCGACTTGGTCAGGCCGCCGAGGAACAGCGACTCGTCGAGACGGATGTCCCATTCGCGCAACGTGCGAATGACCCGCTCATGGGCCGGCGCCGATCGCGCAGTGACCAGCGCGGTACGGATCGGACAGGTGTCCTCCGGGAACTCACGCTGCAACAGGTTGAGGGCCGCGAGAAACCCTTTGAACGGCCCACCGCGCAACGGTTCGCGGGCGGCCTCACGCTCGCTGGCCTGGAACGCCTCCAGACCACCGGCCTGATAAATGCGTTCCGACTCATCGGAAAACAGTACCGCGTCTCCATCGAAGGCAATGCGTAACTCGTCGCTGGCCGCACGACTGGCACCGCCCGACAGAATGGTCGCTGCCGCGAACCCGGCGTCCAGTGCATTGCGCACGTCTTCGGCGTGGGTCGAGAGAAACAGGTCGCAGCCAAAGGCCTTGAGGTAGGGATACGGACTGCGCCCGCCGACAAAGGCCGCACGGGAAATGGCCAGTCCGTAGTGGTCAATCGAGTTGAACACCCGCAGCCCGGTGTCGGCGCTGTTGCGCGACACCAGAATCACCTCGACCCGGGCGCGGCCGAGGCTGTTGTTGAGGTTCAGGAGTTTCTGCACCAACGGGAAGGCATCGCCGGGCTCGAGGATTTCGTCTTCGTGTTCGATCTGATATTGCCGGTAGGCCTCGACACCACTCGACAGGTAGACCTTGTGGCTTTCGCTCAGGTCGAACAGCGCCCGCGAAGAAATCGCCAGCACCAGCTTGTCGTCAATTGCCTTTGGCATGCCCTTCCCCCTCAGGTCGGTCGACTCAGGTGTTGCGTCGATCAATGAAACTCAAACTGCGATACAAGGCCTCGATGCGTGGCATCTCACACCCGGCTGCCTTCGCCGCCGCCAAAGGCCGGGCGTAGATCGCGGCCAGTTCCAGCGGTCGCTTGTGCAAATAATCGTGGTACATGCTCGGCCAGTAGTCGGGCATCTTTTCGGTCACCATGAACAAATGCTCGGCATAGCCTGCCGGTACGTCGTGCCCGCAGGCAACAGCGCCTTGGACCACTTCAGCCATCAGCGCCTTGATCAGCTCGCGGCTGTCGGCATCGGCCATCAACGGTGTGGTGCTCGCCCCCAGCAAAACCGAGAGACCGTTGTAAGGGATATTCCAGACCAGTTTTTGCCAACGCGCCTGATGCAGATTCGCCATGGCCTGGGAATCGAGGCCGGCGCTGCGAAACAGCCCGACGCCCTCCTCGACAATTGCGCTGCGTGCCGGCCCATCGGCGGGACCGCTGTGATAACCCACATGGACCGCGCCCAGCGCCTGATGGGTAATGACACCCGGCGCCTCGCGATGGACGCAGATGTAGCAGAGCCCTCCAAGCACATGCAGCGAATCGGGGAGCAACGCGCGCAGGCTGTCTTCGACGTCCAGGCCGTTTTGCAACAGCAGTACCTTGGCGTTCGGTGCCGCCGCCTGCAGGATGGCAGGTGCCAGGTCGGCGTTGCTGGTGGTTTTCGCGCCCACCAGCAGCCAATCGCAGGGTGGCATGTCTTGCGCGTCCGAATAGGCCTGCACCGGGTTCAACGTCAGTACACCGTGGGGCGCGCTATCGACTCGCAAGCCATGCTCGGCCACCGCGGAGAACTCGCTGCGTAGCAGAAAATGCACATCAAAACCGGCACGCGCCAGCATCACCCCGTAGAAACCGCCGATTGCGCCGGTCCCGATAATGCCGATCGTCGGCCTGGCAACTGCTCCCATCATGGCAACTCCTCTGCTGTTCGACTCAGCGCCTGGCGCACGGCCCGATTGAGCTCGGTGCGGGTCAGGCGCGATTTCAGTGCTCCAAAGAATTCACCGTCGCGAACGACAAACAGCGCCGGCAAGTGAAAAACCTGATAACGCTCGACCACCCCGCCGTTGTTGCCGGCATCGATCCAGCACAGTCGATCGACTGCCAGGTCGAGTGTCGGCAATTGCTCGCGGGCAAAACGGCAACTGGCGCAGCCGACACTGGTGAAAATGACCAGCGATACACCGCTCATCGCCAGCAGCCGTTGGTCGGCGTCAAAATCGGTCAGTTCCAATTCGACCACTATACTGGGAGGAACAATGTCAGATGGCCGACACATGGAGTCTGTGTTCATGGGACGATTCATTCCTCACCCTGACGATGTGCCCGTCGAATTAACGTTGCTGAAACCTGAGTGTCTTTCGCGACGACAGCTGCACACTATCAGTCTCGGGGGCATGGCTTGCAATTATCACCGCGCGTGGCGTCACGGCACGGCGCTGGAAGTACGCATGCCGACCGTGAACCCGGACATGCGCTACCTGGGCTATGTCGCCTGGTGCCTGCGACGCAAGCGCGGTTATCTGGTAGGCATCGCTTTCGTCGATGAACAAACGCTGTTCAGCGCCCGGATGGGCGAACAGGTGTGCCAGATCGAACGCTACTGCCGCCTGCATGAGGCCCACGAAGACTTGCAGGACATCCAGGCCCTGGCCCTCGAATGGGTCCAGGAGCATGCCGACGAGTTCTCTCACGATTCGGTGCGCAAGGCTTTTGCGCAACCGGTGCTGGAATAGAGGCGTTCTTGATCGGTTTGCCCCTCGCGGCAGGGAAACTGACTGCGAAACCCCACCAAACCGGCGTCTGCCCATTGTCGAGCCACGGTGTAACGCGCTAAGGTTCAGCTCCCCGACGCGCTTAATTTGCTGTGCTCCGCCGCGCGGGTTCGCTGGCGGCCGGCACCCGTGACCTGACGAGTAAACGATGGCTGATTTACCGATCAACGACCTAAACGTCGCCTCCAACGAGACACTGATCACTCCCGATCAGCTCAAGCGCGATATTCCCCTGAGCGACGCCGCACTGCGCACCGTCACCAAGGGCCGCGAAGTCATTCGCAACATCCTGGATGGCACCGACCACCGCCTGTTCGTCGTCATCGGGCCTTGCTCGATCCACGACATCAAGGCCGCCCACGAATATGCCGAGCGCCTGAAAGTTCTCGCCGCCGAAGTGTCCGATACCCTGTATCTGGTCATGCGCGTGTATTTCGAGAAGCCACGTACCACCGTCGGCTGGAAAGGCTTGATCAACGACCCGTACCTGGACGACTCGTTCAAGATTCAGGACGGCCTGCACATCGGACGTCAACTGTTGCTGGACTTGGCAGAAATGGGCCTGCCGACCGCTACCGAAGCCCTTGACCCGATCTCCCCGCAGTACCTGCAGGACCTGATCAGCTGGTCGGCCATCGGCGCGCGCACCACCGAATCCCAGACTCACCGTGAAATGGCCTCCGGGCTGTCCTCGGCCGTCGGCTTCAAGAACGGCACAGATGGCGGCCTGACCGTGGCGATCAACGCCCTGCAATCGGTTTCCAGCCCGCACCGCTTCCTGGGTATCAACCAGGAAGGTGGCGTGTCGATCGTGACCACCAAGGGCAATGCCTACGGTCACGTGGTGCTGCGCGGCGGCAACGGCAAACCGAACTACGATTCGGTCAGCGTTGCGCTCTGCGAGCAGGCGCTGAACAAGGCGAAGATCAAGCCGAACATCATGGTCGATTGCAGCCACGCCAACTCCAACAAGGATCCGGCCCTGCAACCGCTGGTGATGGAGAACGTCGCCAACCAGATCCTCGAAGGCAACAAGTCGATCATCGGCCTGATGGTTGAAAGCCACTTGAACTGGGGCGCCCAGGCGATCCCGAAAGACCTCGCCGACCTGCAATACGGCGTGTCGATCACCGACGCCTGCATCGACTGGACCGCGACCGAAAACACCTTGCGCAGCATGCATGCCAAGCTCAAGGATGTGCTGCCTAAACGCGATCGCAGCTGATCGCCTGTTTGGCGGCGCAAAAAGCACACACAAAAAAAACGCCGGGCTGAACCCGGCGTTTTTTTATGTGTTCGTTTTGTTGAAGGTCACTGACTCAGCTTGGCCGCATGCCGCTGGTGACGCTCCATGTAGCGCTCGACGTAGGAGCACGATGGAATGACGGTGTAGCCCATTTCGTCAGCGTACTCCAGCGCCTTCTCGGTCAAGGCTGCCGCAATACCGCGACCACGCAATGCGTTGGGCACGAAGGTGCGATAGATATCCAGGGTCTGTTTCCCCAGATCCATATAGGTCAGATAGGCACGATGACCGTCCACATTGGTCTCGAACTGATGACCAGCCTGGTCATGGTGGATGGACAACGCCTCGCTCATCACTACTCCTCGCGGGTCTGGAATTCCGACCCCTACCTTACCGATGTTTTTCCGGCGAAGGAACATCTACGCCACCCCGTGCCTGAGTGGACACCGAGAAGAGCTGCACCGATCTCGCGCTACCGAGCACGTACAAATAGTAGGCACCATTGGCAGAAATGCTCAAGGTGCGCTCGTCATCGTGCGGGTTGGCGGGTGCTGCTCCGGATCACGCAGGATTGCGCTCGACCGAAGATCACTCCGGGTCGATAGCCTGTACATTGCCGGATGTTGAGACTTAAGACGAGCGCCCGTTGTTAAAGTCACCTGAACATCGAGAAAGATATTGAGAGGCGCCACACAAAAGCCGAACAAAAGTGTAGACGAATCCATGTAGGCGGACTTTAGCCCCACTGAAAAACAGTGCCATGCCACAGAAACTTTTTCTCGCCAGCTCGCTCAGCCACGGGCCTTGCAGCTGGATATTTTTTAAACAATTCAGTTAAAAGTTGCTCGAAAAAGAATCAACGCCTACAATTTTTTTTGCTTCTTGCGTCACGTCAGTTTTACTTACTACAAGTAATGGGTAGTATGTACGCCGGCTCTTTCCTCAATCGGAGGAGATAGCTACTTAATAGAAAGTCCTTGAAGGGGAACACGATGAACAACGTTCTGAAATTCTCTGCTCTGGCTCTGGCCGCAGTTCTGGCTACCGGTTGCAGCAGCGCATCGAAAGAAACCGAAGCACGTCTGACCGCTACTGAAGACGCAGCTGCTCGCTCCCAGGCTCGTGCAGACGAAGCTTACCGTAAAGCTGATGAAGCTCTGGCTGCTGCTCAAAAAGCACAACAGACTGCTGACGAAGCTAACGAGCGTGCTCTGCGCATGCTGGACAAAGCTAGCCGCAAGTAATAATCCTTCGGGATTGTTATCAAGCCGACCCATTTTTTGGGTCGGCTTTTTTATTGCCCGGCGTTTCTCCAGGCAATAAAAAACCCGTCGACGCTGTCCGCGCCGACGGGCTCTTTGCCAGCGTTACTGCAGCGGGTCGATCGGCATGCTCGATACCATCGGTGCAACGCCGTTGCCCGGCACAGCGATCTCAACCGGCAGGCCGTCTTCAGCGGCGACCACATCACGCACCACATCCCAGTTCATGCGCAGGTTGTTGGTGATGTCTTCACGCTTGAGCATCGCATTGATGACCGCTGTGTGCTTGTCGACCACCGACGGGTTGCCCTTGTCGTCCAGCGGCGTATGCGCCTCCAGATAGACCTTGCCGCCACTCAGACCAAACTTGTACGGGTCGTTGATGATCCGCACCGACGTTCCGACCGGCACCATGCCCGCCATTTCCAGCACGTTGTTGTTGAACATGCGGAAGCAACCGTGGCTGGTGCGCATGCCGATACCGAACTTCTTGTTCGAACCGTGGATCAGGTAGCCCGGTGTGCCCAGGGTGAACTTGAACGGCCCCAGCGGGTTGTCAGGGCCGGCCGGCACGACGTTGGGCAGCGGATCACCGTCTGCTGCGTGCTCGGCCTTGATCGAAGCCGGAGGCGTCCAGGTAGGGTTCGGTGTCTTGGCGGTGATGCTGGTGTGGGCAATCGGCGAGCCCCAGCCTTCACGACCGATACCCAGCGGGAACGTGTACACCACGTTCTTGCCTTTCGGGTAGTAGTAGAGGCGGTACTCGGCCAGGTTGATCACGATGCCTTCACGCGGACCTGGTGGCAGGATGAAGCGAGTCGGCAGAATGATTTCCGTACCGGCGCCAGGCAACCAGGCATCGACACCCGGGTTGGCCGCGACCATTTCCGTGTAGCCCAGATCGTAGGCGGTACCAAGGTCGGCGAAGGTATCTTCGTACTTGGCCTTGATCACCTGCACCTGGCCGATGATGTCCTCACCGGGCGGTGGCAGGGGAAGCTCCAATGCTGCGACTGGACCGGCCACAAAGAGGGCGGCAAGAGTCAGGCAGCGGGTGACGGCAGGAAAGCGCGGCAACATCCGGAAAATCCTTCGCATGATCAACAGAGGGTATAAGCACGCGATTGTACACTGCCGCCCGTTATTTCGGGGAGATGGCCCGATTGCAGGCAGTGCAAGGCGATTTTGCGATTATCCTCGCTCCCACATTGGGTCCCCGGTTTTACTCGGGACTTGTGGCCACTGAAGATCCCTGTGGGAGCGGGCTTGCTCGCGAAGGCTGCGTGACAGGCGACATGGATTTTTGAGGGTGTACATATCCGTTGCTGCGGTCACGGCCGCTTATGGTTCCGCTCTTACAGCGGGGCACTTTGGAAAAACGGAACGCCGCCCGGCCTGTAGGAGCGAGCTTGCTCGCGATGGAGGTCAACGATGATGCGGGGAGCCTGGCACCCCGCGGTGCTCTCAGGTTTTTCGCGAGCAAGCTCGCTCCTACAGAGCCCACTGCGCAGAACCTGCGCTCGGCCTCACGAGGGGGCGTACACCGCAAAAGCAAAGCGAGGCGGCCTACCGACCGGCCTGTTTGCTGGGTTCGTTCGTCTGTGATGTACCTGCGCCTGTCAGGCCGCCATCTCGAGCAAGCTCGCACAGGGGATTGGGTATACCTGTGAGAGGTTGGTCGGCTGGCAGGTCGCCTTCGCGAGCAAGTCGGATCGCCGCACCGCCGCTCCCACAGAAGAGCAAAAGCAGAACAGCCCACACCGCGCCGCTTCTCACCACTCATCAGGCCGAGCGTTAGCTCGCCTGCAGCTTGTGATCTTGATCCACCCGCCCCCTCGGCAGGCTGAGCGCAGGTGTTCATCCGGGGATGGGCGCGCAGCGCCGTTCGACGCAGTCGAACTCATTGCATGCAGGTCGAAGCGAAGCCGACCGGAGGGCAATGCCCCCGGATGAATACCGGAGCGAAGGAACGCCGAGCCTCAGCGAGGGGCCGTACGTAAGGGGCGAGACTTTTTGGTTCCTTTTGTGTCGTTTGACAAAAGGGACTCGCCGTCAGGGCGAAACCATAAGTGGCCGTTACCGCAGCAATGGATATGTACACGGTCAACAAAACACAGGTCGGCTATCAGGCCGCCTGGATTCCCGACGGATCAAAGCTCAAACCGCAATTCAGGCCAGATCGGCGACGTCCCCCGCTTCTGCGACTCAAGAATGGCCCGGCACAACG